>Ga0184616_10000005_pt1 | contig 47484 bp, 42 predicted proteins | sample PLM4_90_coex_FD_133145 | JGI IMG/M metagenome (GOLD analysis project Ga0184616, IMG submission 133145) | Groundwater sediment microbial communities from an aquifer in East River, Colorado, USA - PLM4_90_coex | ecosystem: Environmental > Terrestrial > Soil > Riparian zone | place: USA: East...
AGGACAAGGAGAATTCAGCGCTCGGCCCTGGAACAGAGAAGTGAGTGGAAATCAACCTCAGCAGGCTCTGTGGCTGTTCGGCCAATTGATGCGCGCTGAAAAACAGCGATGGAGCTACGGCCGCCGGTGTCTCCTGATAAAACGAATACACTGAGTACAAATATGGCCCGACGACAATCGATGCGAAAACATAGGGGAGTAGAGCAACAAAGAACCGTCGAAACCGTTCAGCGATAGGCGTCCCAGAATCGCCGATGATGATGATGCTCGCCATAACCAAGACTACCGACAGGGCCAGACACGCAACGCCCAGCGGAAGGTAGCTCCCTAGGAGTAAAAATACGACTGGCAGAGACGCGTATACGAGCTGACGGAAGCTAGGCCGTTCGCTATAGCACAAGGCTGCGTACGCGGCCCAAGGAACGATCGCTGCCGAGAAAACAAACGATGGTTGGTTATGCGAAAAGACCATGTATATGCTGAAGGCAAACACCGTGCCTACGAAGCCGGCGAGGCCAAATTCGAAGGAAAAAAACCGGGTAAAAAGCTTTAGGGAAAAGTAACATGCCAGAAACAAATGAATTGCCAGCATAAAAACCAAAAGACGACCGAGCTCATGAAGGGATGCTATTTTTGCCGGGACCAACAAGCTGTAAATGACTACCAATGGATGGTAAGAATGAGAACTGGGACTAAGAAAAAAATCGGAGCTTCCGTTAAAAGACGAGTAGTCAATCGCCGTAAAATTTAACGAGGAGAGCAGGTCATATGTTTTTGCCAGCATCGGTAAGTACTGGCCAAGCACGTCTCCCGAGTAGAGGAATCCGGCATCGACCGAGCCATTGATCAATGATGGCAAGTAAAATATTACCGTCATCGCAAAGGAAAGAGCGAAACTGCGATTTCGCACTATGAAAGCAAGGGCTGCGGTAGTTGAAACCACCAGCACCTCAACTGTAATATATTTCTTTAGATTGGATATTGTTTGGAAATCCAATTTGTTTCGCTCCTCATTTTTGGGTGGTCTTTCGAGAAAAGTCCTAAGGACTGATGGTCAGTTGAAAGGATTGCCTTGTGGCCAGATGAAGGTTAGTGGGGCGAGCTGCGGAAATTATAACCTGCCTTCGGCGCCAACCGACTCCCTCGATGCCCTTGCGGCGGCATGATCGTATTTAATAACACAGGACAAGTAGTGAGCGTTGCCTTAAACAAAACAGGCAGACAGTTCGTCCGCAATTTTCTGCTGATGAGCTTCGACGCCCAGCCACAATGGTAATCGTAACAAGCAATCCGAAGCCATACAGGTAATCGGAAGATCATCATGAGCACGTCCGTGTTCTTTTCCATATGGCGCATTGTGAAGTGGGACATAATGGAACACTGTGTTGATACCAGCCCCTTTCATTTGCGCAATGGCTTGCGTGCGGGTTTCCAAGTTGGGTAACACAATGTAGTACATATGGGCATTGTGCCTGCATTCCTTAGGCACGACAGGTCGGCGCAACTTTTCGGCCGTCTCCAGGGGTGCCAGCGCTTGGTGATAAAATGACCAAATCGCGAGGCGCTTACTAGTGATCTGATCAGCCTCTTCCATCTGCGCCCATAGAAAGGCAGCAATCACCTCTCCCGGCAAATACGAGGATCCGATATCTACCCAAGTGTACTTATCGACCTGACCTCGGAAAAACTGTCCGCGGTTGGTACCTTTTTCGCGGATGATCTCGGCGCGCTCGGCAAGGCGTTCGTCGTTGATCAGAAGAGCACCCCCCTCACCAGAAATAATGTTCTTAGTCTCGTGAAAAGAGTACGCACCCAGGTGGCCTATGGAGCCGAGCGGTTTGCCCTTGTACGTGGACATGATCCCCTGTGCGGCATCTTCAATGACCAACAGGTTATGACGCTGCGCGATATTCATGATGATGTCCATCTCGCAAGCCACCCCCGCATAATGCACGGGCACGATCGCCTTGGTACGAGGTGTGATGGCCACCTCGATCTTCGTCTCATCGATGTTGAGCGTATCCAGGCGAATATCCACAAACACCGGTACCCCGCCGCGCAGCACAAAGGCATTGGCCGTTGAGACAAAGGTATAGGACGGCATGATGACCTCGTCGCCTGGTTGAATGTCCGCGAGGATTGCTGCCATCTCAAGTGCCGCCGTGCATGAATGGGTGAGGAATGCCTTGTGCGCACCGGTGCGCGCTTCCAGCCAAGCGTGGCATTTTTTTGTGTATATGCCGTCGCCGGAGAGGTGTCCATTCGTATGAGCCTGTGCGATATACCAAAGCTCGCGTCCTGTCATGTAGGGCTTGTTGAAAGGAATCATTTGCGAGTGCACTCCATGAAACAGTGCGTATAGGGAATCCAAGCCCTGTGCCGAACTTCAACGCGCGGCGATTCGAAAACCGCGCTTGCAATAGACTCGTATCCCGCCCTGCTACGCACGTTCTGGCCTCTATCAATCTCAACCAAAAAACGCGAGACAATATTTTGTCCAGCATCAAAACATGGGTCGAAGGTAAGCAAACGTCCGCCGGGCTTTAGGGCCTGAAATGCTAGCTGCAAGACAGCTATAGCTGATTCGTCATCCAGATGATGTAACAACCCTAATGCAAAAACAATGTCGACCTTCGGCATCTTCTCAATATCGGAATGCGTCAACTCTAGACAGTAAAACTTTCCCCGCTGACCAAACCGAGTTTTGGCTCGCGCTATGTATGCGTCACTAATATCAAAACCACAATAATTAACATCAGGAAGGTAGGCTAAGATATCCGCAGGGCCACAACCAATATCAAGGATTGCGCATCCCGAAAATGGCATGACGAATTCCTCAACAAATCTGATTCGAAGGCGGTGCGCGCCCATTATATTCTGGAATATGCTGTAAATTATCGGGCTAGAAAATATTGCGCGAGCACCAGACGTGATTTGCCCCATGTATTATCCTTTCGAGATAACGATTATGCCAACAATTATGATAAGTGATCCCAAAAGCTTGGTGGCAGAAAAGGATTCATTGAACAGAAGAACACTTGCGGCAAGAATCAAGACATAATTCAGACTAACGTAAGGGAAGGCATAACTAATCTCGAATCGGGTCATAGCCAACATCCATGACACTCCTGCAAAGAACGTGGCGACAACGCCCGATATCACCCACGGATTGAGGAGTAAAGCCGCTACAAATCGAATTTTACCGGTTGCGTCATCAGGTAATTGACCTGCCGCTGTGACCTGCCAACGCATTACGAGTTGGCTATAAACGGTAAAAAAAATAGTAAGAAATATATATAAGTGATCAATAAATCTCGGCATTTTAACACCCAACCCATTTTGTAAGTACAGCCGCCAAAGCCAAGTTCTCTATTAGCCGCCACTATTATCGAGAAAACCCGGATTTATTACTCTTTTACCACATACACCGCACTAGACCATAACGAAGCAGTTGCAGCATATGAAATAACTCATAGCACCAAACGATGGTAAACATCTTGCGGGTTGTTGAAGGAAAAGCCGAGAGAAGTATACAGTTTAAAAACGGCGAGATTAGTAACCGAAATCGAACTTTTCACTTTCTCGTTTCCATTTTCCAGCAGTTCGCTGCATACCGCGCTCCACCAGTATTTCGACAAGCCCTTGCCACGATACTTTTCCGCCACCGCATGCAGCACCAAGTTGTTGCCACTATAGCCGATGAACCCTGCCAGTACGCCCTGCCAGTACAGACCATAAACATGTTGTGCATCAAGCAATTGTCTCAGCCAGTTGTCATAACGCAGGTCGGCGGCTGCCTTGGATAGATTGAAATCGCGATGGAAGCGACCATGAGCAAATGCACCGTGGCAGATTGCCAGTACCTGCTCTGTGTCAACCTCTTTGGAGATGGTCGCGTCAGGATGCAGCGCTGCGCGCAACCAAGCCGCATTACAATATGGTTCGATCAAAGTATCACAGTAATAGAATCCACACTCGTGCAGCAGCCGTTTATCCCCTAATGGATTCACTTTGAGGGTGTAATGGCCCGCAGTCTGTGCGGCCTGTTGCAGCGCAGCTGCAGAGTATTCGAGCAACTCCCAGGTGGGTATGCCGAACGCCGCTGTGTCCCACGGCGTGGCCTTAATCAGCGGAACTTGGCTCATCGAACGTTGCGCGCCTTATGATATACAGAGGCCGCTTCTTGCTTTCGTCGAAGGTCTTGCCGAGATAGATACCAATAATGCCGAGGATAGCAATGATGATGCCACCGATGAGATACAGCGAGACGATCAGACTGTTCCAGCCGGGAATCGAAGAGCCATAAAACAATGCATGTCCGAGGATGTAGATACCATAGCAAAAAGAAAAAAACGCCATCAGGAAGCCGAAGCGCACCGCCAGCCGCAGCGGTTTATCAGAATAGGCGATGATGGTCTCGGCAGCCAGTCTCCACAACTTGGCAAAGGTGTAGGTGGACTTGCCCTCGAAACGTTCGGCGTGTTCCACCTCTATGCTGGACGTGGGAAAACCCATCCACAGCACAAGGCCGCCAAAGAAGCGCAGTTGCTCGCGCATCCGGCGAAAGTTAGCGACCACCCTGCGCGACATGATGCGAAAATTTCCGCTGTCTCCGTCATATTCGATATCAGCCAAATAGCTGAATATCTTGTAGAACAGCCGTGAGGTAATGCGTTTTAATAATGTATCCTGACGCGCCCCGCGCCGCGCCAGAACGACGTCATAGCCTTCCTGCGCCTTGGCATACAGGCGCGGAATTTCCTCGGGGCGGTCCTGCAGGTCGCAATCCATCACAACCACCCAGTCGCCACAACAGTAATCCAACCCGGCGGTGATGCCGTAGTGTTGGCCGAAGTTGCGACTGAATTGGATGCCGCGTACACGGGAGTCAGCCGCTGCCAACCGTTCGATCACCCCCCATGAATTATCGCCACCACAATCTTCGACCAGCACGATTTCAAAATCTGGCGAGATGCTTTCCAGCACGGCCTTTAGGCGCAGGTATAGCTCGTCGAGACAGTCCTCGGCTTTGTACACCGGAATAACAACGGAGAGATGAGGGAATGTCATCTTTTTGGTGTTCGCGTTAATTGGAGCCTTAAAGAGAAAAAATCAGGCCTATAGTGGGTCTTTTGCAAGAGGCTCATTGGTGTCTGGATTTACATGCGCTATCTCGTCGACCAGAAATCGGGGACGATGTTTGACTTCCAAAAATATTTTTCCAATGTATTCTCCAACGATGCCGATAGAAAGCATTGTTAGCCCACCGAGAAGATACAATGGTACGGTTATCGAAGCCCAGCCGGGCAAGGCCTGCCCATTTAAGGCCTTCGCGAACGCGACCAGAGCAAACAGGAGCGAAATGACAAATACCACGGCACCAGTCCAAGATATCAATCTTAGCGGCGTAGTGGAAAATGATGTAATACCATTCAATGCCAGTCCCAACATTTTTTTCAATGGGTATTTACTTTGCCCGGCCAAGCGATGTCCAAGATGATAATTTACTGTAGAGATCCTGCTGTGGATGAGCGGCTGAAGACCTCGTAGGAACAGCACGGATTCCGGAAACTTTGATAAATTTTCCAGCGCGCGTGCGGACATTAGGCGGCAGTCTGCATGGTTTTCCACTAAATCCACCCCCATCCATTGCATCCCTTTATAAAAAGCCATAGCAGTGAACGTCTTAAGCATAGGATCCGCGGCGCGTGACGCCTTTACACCAAGCACGATTTCTGCACCTGACCTGTGCTCAGCCACCATAAGCGGTAGCGCTTCCAAGTCGTCTTGTAAGTCTATGTCGATGCTGATTGCCGCATCACAGTGGCCGGTAACATAACTAAGGCCTGCCATTAGTGCATTCTGGTGGCCAGCATTACGCGAGAGCCTTACTCCGCGCACCATGTTGGGAAAGCTTATTGCAGCGGCCGTAATTTGGTCCCAGGTAGTGTCTTTAGACCCATCATCTACCAGCACTATGTAACTGCTTGCTGAACAATTATGGTTTTTGATTAAATCGCGAACTAATGAGATTAGCCGTGGAATCGAAATCGGCAGTACTTCTGCCTCATTGAAACAGGGCGCGACAATTGCAATTGTTAAGAGGCTTGTGTTCGCCATATTTTTTGCTTTCTCATCTGTATAGTTTCGAATATCCGGGCAGCTTGAGTTGTTTTATCTTTCGTGGTTAAGAAACACTAAGCAGATAGCTGCTACTTAACATCTATGATTATTCGGGCTGTTTGTGATCCTGCACCGCCAAACCAAAATGCACTGTTTTGAACCAGATCGATTTCTAGAATATATTTGCCGGGATTAGGTGGCGATTTAGTCGCAATATCGACCTTCTGCTCTTCGTCCTTTTTCAAATCAGATTTTAGCGAAGTGACAACGCCATCCAAAATCACGACTTTGTCATCCATGGTTCTCCAATGATATGTAACGCCGACCTTTAATAAATCGCCATTTTTCCCCAATGCAGGAATCGTCACGTCACCAGCATTGGTGATAATTGCGTTGACTGTGAAATCGGTATTCGCAGTTACCGTTTTTGGCCAATTCAACGCCATAATTCCAACTTTTACAGATTTCTCATCAAGCTTCTGAGTTGCTGCGGTTTGCTGGCTGCATCCATTCAACAATGAAATAATTGATACAAACAACAAGATCGATTTGCTCATAATTCCACCGCCTTAGTGTTATTGGCTCCGCAGAAAGATAGTTTTCGAAGCCATCATGCTTTGCGTATCCGCAAAACGGCTCTTACTTTCTTGATCAAACGATATACCGGCCGCAATCGGTCAATTAATTGATTTATAGCATACACAGCAAAGTCTATTTGCGAAGCACTTCTTTCATGATCTCTGACGCAAGTGCCATCTGGAGTAGGGGAATCCGAACCGAATATCTTGAGCGGTGCACTCCGGCCCACCGCTGCATTGATGGCCAGCGGAATCAGGTGCGTTTCGGGGTCATGTCGCTCTCCTAAACTTCCATCAGGCTGCGCGCCCGCAGCATTGAAGTAACGCAGGCACACAAACCGCAGCTTGTAGGCCAGTTCGCAGTCAGGCAGAAGTCGCTCGACCATCCATTTCGAGCGGCCATAGGGATTGATCGGATCCTGCGGGTGCTTTTCATCAATGGCCGATCTGACCGGGTTAGCAAAGATGGCAGCGGTCGATGAAAAAATGAAGTTTCTTACTTTGTGTTTGACCATCGCAGTCTAGCAAGACTAGCGTTTTCGACACATTGTTGTCGTAATATTTGGCTGGCTTGACTACCCGACTCCCCGACCTGGATGAACGACGCAAAGTGCATGATAGCGTCGATGGGGTAACTTGTAAAAATGCTATCGAGAAGCGCGGCATCTGCCACATCGCCGAGAATCAGTTCTGCGCCGGAGACCGCGTCAGCAAAGCCGGAACTCAGGTCGTCCAAAATCACAAGCACAAGTCCTTGGTCTTTGAGGTGTCTCACCATGTGCGAGCCTATGTAGCCTGTACCATCCACTACCAGCACTATCCTGCGCAAGATGAATCCCCAGTAAAACTCAGAAAAATTTTGCGTGCCATATATATTCCATGTACGTGGCAATTTGAAGTAAAAACGACAAGCCGACTAGCTTTGCTCAAGCCTATACCCGCTCACTATGATGATGCCCTTTGCGCAACGAACAAGAAACCCTCATTCGGATTTAGGGCGTAGTTATGGTAGTCCTGAAAGCGTGGGCCATTACCTCGGCAGAATAGTTTTTCATTGAAGGAATGGGTGTCGAGCATGATGAGACCGTTCTCGATGAACTTCGCCTTCCACCATTCTCGAGGCTTCAATGTCACATGATACGGATTACCGACGCTGTCCACATATTCAACGAGCGAAATAGATCCAATGAAGTAACCATGTTTATCCAAATGGCGGCCAATATTGCTGAACAGATCAGGCAAATCTCTTTCAGCGATGTGTTCCAGCACCTCCCACATAGTGATGACGTCAAATTCAATCAGAGCTTGGGTGTCTCGCGACAAGAAGCTGAACGGTTTGGTGATATCGCAGGTGAACAGGTTGTTCGGCAAAAGAGGCCAGTAGCCAATCCTATTTACGCGACAGAAATCTGAACCATCGACGCCAACAGCAAGTACCTGATTCATCGCATATTCAAAAACAAGGCCAGATGCACCTGAACCGAGATCAAGGCACTTTATGTCCTTACCCAACACACTGATGCAGTTCTGAACGAAGAACGTCGGCCGGGAAACGCCCTCGGTCGTCGAATCAGGGCTGATGTGGTCATTACTCCCAACAGCGATCGGATAATCAGTCTTCAAATCAAGGATGTGGGACGCGTTGAAGGTGGCCCGCCGATCTAAGGCTAGTACAGCGGGCATCGACTCAACATAGAGTTTCAGCAGCAGGTCAGTTTGATGATGTGCTGCAAATATGGTCTGCCTCGCTAGATATTCAAGTGTTCTTGAGCGCTCTTCGACGGTAAGCACTAAAGATTCAAGTGTTCTTGAGCGCTCTTCGACGGTAAGCACTAAAGATTCAAGTGTTCTTGAGCGCTCTTCGACAGTAAGCACTAAAGATTCAAGTGTTCTTGAGCGCTCTTCAGCGGTACGCACCAAGACCCACATGACATCTAACTGGGCTAGCTTTTTCCGGACTTCCGGCTCAAAACTATCGCTAATGGGTACTGGCTTTAGAAGTGTCCGCTTGAGTCGACGAAGGAGGGAGTGAATGCCAGTTTTCATAACAACTCTCTGTCAGGAGGAACTCAGCACTGCACTAAGCTCGGCGGTCGGGGCACGACCCTCCAATTCCACGGTGGATCTCAGGCCCAAGTCGCAAATCCCATCGAAAACATATTCTTTATTTTTTAGGATGACAGTAAAGTGGCTCGCTTCGTCTAACCAGTGGAGTACTTGTTGGTTTCCGTAATATTGGTCGTACTCTCGCGCAACAACGATCTGAACTTCGTAGAGGTTCGCACCGAGTTTGCAATTACCCGTGAACCGCACCTTGAACCGGTCTCCCTTGGCAAAACGCCTGCTCCAAAAAGTCTCGGTAAGGTTGCTCTGGAAGAGTTGCATATCCTCATTCAAGGTTCCCCAAGTTGTGACTTTGACCCCTTCTTTGGTTAGGATGCGAAAGGCAACGTTCAGGTTCTCGATATTGGTATGGCAGATGCATTCGATAACAATCGTTATATCGTCGCCTGCATAAAACACACTCTGTCGACTATTGTCGGACGCAAGAATGTCGACGCTCAAGATCTCCACGTCACGATTCCCATAGGATTTCTTTGCGGTTTGAGGTAGCAACTCTTGCTTCGATCTGTGTTGCAGGTCTAGGAAGGCTACCTCTTCTTGCTGCTGAAGAAATTCTCTGTACGCGAACAACACGTCAGTGGTTGCTCCATACTTGACGGCACATCCTGTGTTCAAAAAAACAGCTCTGCTAGTAAGTGTTCGTACAATTTCTTGATCATGAGACACAAAAAGTAAGGTGCACCCGTTGTTCAGCAGCTTTTCGATCTGGCGATAGCAGCGCTTTTGGAACAGTGCATCACCAACTGCAAGCGCCTCGTCAACGATCAGTATGTCGGGCTCTACTTGAGTTTGTACGGCAATGGCAAGGCGCATCACCATTCCGCTTGAATAAGACTTAATGGGCTGATCTAGGTGTAAGCCAATGTCAGCGAACGCCGCGATTGCATCGAACTTCTGATCGATTTGCTCCCGATCAAAGCCTAGCAAGACACCGTTCATGTATACGTTTTCGCGCCCGGTAAATTCGGGATTGAAACCCGAGCCCAGTTCGAGTAAGGCGGCCACTCGTCCCTTTGTGGAAACCTCTCCGGTTGTCGGCGATAGGGTGCCAGTGATGATCTGGAGCAGTGTGCTTTTGCCGCTACCGTTGCGTCCAACAATGCCGAAGGACTCGCCCTTCCTTACATTGAATGAAACATCTTTCAGCGCCCAGAACTCTCGGAAGTAATGTTTTTGGGGTTGCCGCACGAGACGCTGGACCCGCGGCAGCACAAACTGTTTGAGTTGATCGCTGGGCTTGTCGTAGAGCTCATAGCGCTTCGACACGCCCTCGACCGTGATGGCTATGTCATCAAAGGACATTGGCAAACCCCTTTCGGGTCTTCTGGAACCAGGCATAACCAATCCATCCAATTACCACAGATGCCAAGCTGTAGATTGCCAGCCCGACCCAATTGGGTATCTGTCCAAAAATCAGCACGGCCCGCACTTGCTCGATAACAAAGGTTAGCGGATTTAACATCAGCCACGGCCTAATGTACTCGGGCAGAGCCGTAATGGGATAAAAGACTGGCGAGGCGAACAGCAATACAGTCATGACTAGACCTATTGGCTGTGCCACATCTCGCAGGAATACACCCAGCGATGCTAGCCCCCATGCCGCCCCCAGGGTCAACACCATCAGAGGAAGCAGTACCAGCGGCAGGAAGACGATGGTCCATTGCAGATAACCATTGATCAGTGCAAAAGCCACCACAAGAACCAACACGCTGACGAGCGCGTGAAATAACGCCGCGCCAATGGCCACGACTGGCAGAATTTCAAGCGGGAACACGATCTTCTTCACATAGCTGACATTGCTCAGGATAAGCCCGGGCGCACGATTCAATGTTTCCGCGAACACGCCGTGTACGATCATGCCGACAAACAACAAAATGGCAAATTGTGACTTGCTTTCAGGCAAGCCAACTTCCCAACGGGCATTGAAAACCACTGAGAACACAAAAGTGTATATCACCAGCAGGAACAGCGGATTAAAGAGCGACCACATCACGCCAATGACTGAGCCCTTGTAGCGACCTATCACGTCACGCTTCGTCATCTGCAGAATGAGCTGACGATTGCGCCACATACTGACGACTAGTGATTTTATGGAAATAGGCTGTGGGGCGTGGGGGTTCATGTATTTTTAGTCACGAAATTTAAGTGGCGCAATTTAAATCAACTTAGCTTTTTAGTTTTCTTTTTAGTACATTAATACGCACTACCAAGCCATCTCTATGCAGTGCGCTTGCTTGAGCAACTATCCAATTCCAGCTCAATCGTTTAATTATGTGACGGGCCATGTCGATTGCTGTCGAGGGGGCCGTTAGTGGGGGGAGAATTATCTCATGGCCTGTCGATATAGCGAATGCATTAGGAGCAAAACTACTGATAAGATTATTTTCTTGACCTTCATCCCAAGGACCCGATGGGAACTCATGGTCTACGTACAACATAACAGTTGAAGGGATTTCTGAAGAGATGCCGCATTCCCCCACTAGAATCGCCATCGCCTTTCTGTCCAGATAGGGTAGAGCTAAATTCAAATCATTTGGAAGTGCCGAGACTCGGAAAATAAAACGTGCGTAACCAATCGGAGCACACGGATCAAGCTGACGGAAATCTATCTTCTCGTGGACTCCATGAACAGGTTGATTGTTGCATAGCAAGATGGCAGAAGTCACCGCGCAGTTCTTGTCCGGGTTCCGCGCCAAACTTCCAGCAAGAACCTGAAGATGATTGGAAAATATTTTCTCATTGGGCGCGACAAACACCACAGCATCAGCCCACAAAGTTATCTCCAAAACATCGGCAATTACCTCCCCAATCCTGCGTCTGGTTTTAATGTCTTTATTAATGCCATAAGCAAAGAAATCAATCTCCAACACCTCAATCGGTACGGACAATTTCGAAAGAGTATTTTCGATAGTGGATTGATTTTTTCTGAACTCAGTTTTGTCGATAACCAACACGGGCGAGAAATCTTCGTATTCCTGTGCGACCACGCCAGCCATGTGCACATTTAAAATCGCATCTGAATATTCTGGCATTAACAGATATAAAGTAACTTCTATTCGTGCACTGGCTTCTGGGATCTGACGTTTAAGCAATTGGAGTTTTCTATCTGGAAATCCATGATACAGATCACTCAAATTTTTCTTTAAAGCAAATTTTTTCCTGAAGATCTCCTGAGCTTTCTTCACCATCGCCAATGCTTCAACTGGATTCGTTTTTGTCCAAGTTAGATGATTAACGATGTCGACGCAGATTTTCTCAACGGAACATCGGCTATCAATGTAGAGCAATGATTCGCCGAAAAACTTCTTGGCGAAGTTATTCTCGTCGCAAATGACAAGTGCCCCGGCAGCCACACTTTCAAACAAACGATTCGACATCAGTTCGGAGTCTTTGTGTGCTTGCGACGACAAAACCAAAGCTATACCTGCCTTGGAGATTTCATCGATCATTGAAATGCCATCAAATGGAATCTCTCGGACATAGCTGTCGTATCCATCCCATACTTTCACTCCCTGAAATATGGCCGGCCCGAAGATGAGCAGATTGCCCGTCTTGTCTAAGCGTTTTAACAACTCTTGATGACGAGACACTCCGCCGCGAAGCGCATCCCAGTTGATGCCGGCATAAAACAGTTTGTGGTCACCCAGTGATGGCGGGTGAACAATATCAGCGATGGAGTGATATAAGTTAAAAAAAGGCGGTAGATGAGTTGCTACCTTACGTATCAACCGACCAACGTGATCGTCAGCAGCAGGTGAACTGCAACTCACGAAATCGTCATGTGTCAGCAGATTTCGTGAGGTGCGAGAATACCCCCACTCATGATAGAACTGAATAGGATTCCACAGAGCCACAAATGAAAAAACATCATAAAGCTTTGGGGTGTCGAAATGAAGATGTAGAACAAAATCGACATCGTTTTTTGCAATGATTTTGTCTGGATCCTCCAGCAAGCGGCCATCTGCGTGAATCTCGACGCAATCCAAGCCTAGAGTTGCGGCGGCAATTTTCAGGCGAGCAATGCACTCGTCCTCTGCTGTCTTGATTTCAGGCCACAGCTTAACAATGGCAAATCGCCCAATAAGTCCTGCGGGTAAAACAAACTCTTGCTCCAATCTTAACCTTCCATTTATTTATGGTATTCGAGGAGCGCGCGCACCTTTCAACATGATTCGCATTACAGCCGCCCGACATGTCCCTGCGTTTTAAGTAGTGCTAGAAAATCGTTATAGGCACTTTGCAATCCTGTTTTTTCATCGATTTGAGGGCGCCAACCGATAGCTTGGATGCGTGAACTATCAAGCAGCTTCTTCATCGTTCCATTCGGCTTATTTTTGTCATAGACGATGCGGCCTTCAAAACCAACCACCTCGGTGATAAGAGTAGCCAGTTCCGCAATGGACAGGTCATGACCGCATCCCACATTGAACAAATCGTCTGCAACTTTAGCTGCCATCAAGCACTTCATGGCATCGGCCAAGTCATCAACATACAAGATTTCCCGCCTAGCGGTCCCGTCACCCCAGACAATTAATTCATGCTGCCCAGACATTTTTGCCTCGTGCGCACGTCGGAGGATACCCGCGACAACATGGCCATGCTGAGGATGATAGTTGTCCCCAGGGCCGTATAAATTGGGCGGGATGACTGAAATAAAATCGCAGCCGTATTGCTTACGATATGCACGGCACATCTCTATCCCTGCAATCTTCGCAATCGCATACGAGCGAATGTTTTCTTCGAGAGGGCCTGTCAATAACGCGTCCTCGGAGATTGGCTGAACCGCTTTTGTTGGGTAGGTGCAGTTCGATGCAACGAACAATAGTCTACGAACGCCAAATTGATGCGCAGCATCAATAACGTTCGTTTGAATCATCAAGTTGTCATGTAGAAAAATAGCACTAAGCGTAGCGTTAGCATGAATACCACCGACCTTCGCACCCGCATGAAAAACGAGTTCTGGCCGATTTTTGTCCACCCAATCTAGAACCTCACTTTTATTGCGCAAGTCAAGCTCCTGACTCGATGCAACTAATAAATCAGCACCTTCTTTGCTGAGGCTTCGAATCAAGGCTGAACCGAGCATTCCACGATGGCCAGTTATCCAAATTTTTTTCCCCGCGAACGTAAATGAATTATCCCCTTCGTTGAGGCTATTTTTATGCTTCATGTTTATTCCGATTCATGTCGAACATAAAGCCAACTTCGTGAAGCCTTGCAGAAAGGAAGTAAGGTAGCATATTTAAGATCAACTGCAGCCTTGTTGGCACATAGCCTAATTCACGTCGACGAATCATTTGGATCTCTTGTTGACCAATCGATGACATTTTACTGGATGTTTTCTGATTTTGGTGCACCCGGAATAGCCCCAAGAAAACAGGCAAATGCTGAATCTTTATCTGATTTTCGGAAAGCCGTAACAAAAAATCCCAATCCATTGCGAAACGAAAAGTTCCATCTAGCCGACCACCAATGAGATTCCAAGCTTTGTGCGGCCAGTATAGTGTTTCCTGGGGTATGAAATTGGCCCATTGGAGTACTCGACTGGGTGGTCTGGGATGCTATATCCAGACCAGAAATACGCGCCATCAGCCAGTAATACAAATGCGACCCTATCCAGCGGAGCACCGGCTGCCGTTCTGTGGAATTCCTGATGGTGGCGACCACTTCCGCACCCTTCTCCCACTTGGAAACCCATTGAGGGATCAATTCCGGGGGGTGTTGCAAATCGGCATCCATGGTAATCACCGCATCGGTGCGCGCAGCCTGAACTCCAGCGGTCAGTGCTACCACTTTGCCGAAGTTGCGCGAGAAGTCAATGACCTTGATCCTTTTATTCTGCTGTGCCAAACCACGCAACACCTGCAAGGGGTCATCCGGGCTGTCATCATTGATAAAGATGTACTCCCAATCGTAGCGGGGGGCCGGCGCGCGACAACTCCCAGTCGCTCGTAGAAGCGCGGTAGATTCCGGGTTTCCAGATACACTGGGACCACGATTGTGATCAGCCTACTACCCCCGTCGCGGCCTTTTACCTGATGCGGCGAATCATGCACTTGAATGTATTCCAGTTGTATATGACTCTTGATTGTCTTTTCTGCGCGGCATTAATGTTGGTCTTGAGTTTTATTTATCACATAACGTGGCGAGTGGAGTCTGGGGTGACATTGTATTTTTTTTCGACTTCAGGCACGCTACCGCCATGCGGTGCAATTTAGCTTGCCCCGCCTGGAGTGAATCATCGTCTTTTTTTGACTCCCGCCGCAGCAGGAACTGATACATCAACTGCAGCTATCAAACGTCAACTGCAGTTCATCGGAAATTATTGAGAATTCACTAAATGGTTGACAAAAACTCGTCGCACCCACGCAAGCGGGGACCCAGTAGTTTCCCAATAACGGCGCTAGATTCCCGCTTTCGGGGAAAAATGTAGAAGCTACATTCTATGTCTATCATTTACTGAATTCTCAATAGGGGTGAGAGGATGTGGATAGCGGTTTGAGAGGGCTTCAACGGTCTTGATGCAGATAACAGGGGAAGTATAGGTTAGTTGCATGTCTCGATATGCCCCGCTTCGACCTCGACCCTGATTTGCTTTCCCAGGGTGTCGAGCAGCAGAAGCACCCGGTCACGTGCGGATTTAGCTAGCAAAACCGCCTCATAGCCCTCCATGACGCCTGCTCTAATCCTCACCCGTGCGCCCGGTTGGAGCACCTTGTCAGGTAGGACATGAATGCCCCCAGGGTCGGCGCACGCCATGAGCATTTCAATCAGCGCTTGCGGCACTACAGCCGGTTCTTTGCCGAAACGCACCAGCGCGGCGACACCTTTTGTGGAACGGATGGGACACCAGTTATCTACACCGCTCTCAAGTTGTATAAATAAATAACGGGGAAACAGTGGCCCAATGACCGCGAGCCGTCGGGCCATACGCCTGCGGAATAACTTACATCGTGGCAAATACACGGTGTACCCTTGCCGCTCCAGATTAGTCTTGGCCACCTCCTCTTCCCGTGGTTTGGAGTGGACCAGATACCAATGCCTTTGAGGCATTATGCCGGCTGACTGTTGCATCCGTGCCATTCTAACACCCCAAGGGGATGCCTCCTATACCCACACGGCGGTTTGCTATACTTAAGAAAAGGCTAAAAACTCCTCTTGGGCTGTGCCCCTGCGCTACGCTTCCTGCTACGCTTGGGTCCCGGGGTAAACCCTCTCTGGGTTGCCGGTTCGGCAGTGGCATCACTTAACTCTCGGCAAACCCGTTCGTTGCGATGCAATGAACCCTTGGGCTTGAGAGTTTCGACAGGAAAGATATATGAAGATCGCTATCGTTCATGACTGGTTAACTGTTTATGCAGGGGCTGAGCGGGTACTTGAGCAGATTTTGCACCTTTACCCGGATGCCGATCTATTTAGCCTGGTTGATTTTCTTCCTCGGGCAGAGCGTGGGTTTATCTATAATAAGCCGGTACGTACCTCATTTCTCCAGAATTTGCCGTTTGCCCGCACCCGGTATCGTCACTATTTATGCTTGATGCCTTACGCTATCGAGCAATTTGACTTGTCGGGTTACGATCTGGTGATTTCCAGCAACTATGCCGTGGCAAAAGGCGTTATAACCGGCCCCGATCAACTGCATATCAGTTATGTCCATTCCCCTATGCGTTATGCATGGGACTTACAACATCAGTATTTGCGCGAAACAGGTCTGGATAAAGGTGTTAAAGGTTGGCTGGCTAAATGGGTGCTGCATAAAATGAGGATCTGGGATGCGCGCACGGCTAACGGTGTGGACTATTTTATTGCCAACTCACATTTTATCGCCAGACGTATATGGAAGGTATACCGGCGCAAGGCGAGTGTAATTTATCCCCCGGTAGATACCGCAAGCTTTGCGCTTCATGAGCAAAAAGAAGATTTCTATCTTACCGCGTCACGCCTGGTGCCTTACAAGAAGATTGATCTCATAGTGGAGGCTTTTAATGAAATGTCTGACAAAAGGCTGGTCGTGATAGGCGACGGGCCGGATTTCAAAAAGATCCAGATGAAGGCGGGGCAGAATATATCCCTGCTGGGCTATCAAGGGCCAGACCATCTAAAAAAGTTCATGCAGCGCGCCAAGGCTTTTGTATTCGCCGCCGAGGAAGACTTTGGAATCTCCCCACTGGAGGCGCAAGCCTGTGGCACACCCGTGATTGCTTATGCTAAAGGTGGTGTGCTCGAAACGATACGTGGACTAGATGATGAGAACCCCACCGGCGTATTTTTTAAGGAACAGAACGCCGTAGCGATAGTAAACGCGATCGAAGAGTTCGAGCGGGTGCGTGACCGGATTCCTGCAGAAAGGTGCAGGGAGAATGCTCTGCGCTTTGGACAAGAGCGTTTTCGGCACGAGCTTAAGACATTTATAGATCAAGCCTGGGAAGAGTTTCAGAACACTAAGCTGAAAAAGAACACCTCACCGTGACGCCTCGCAGTTTATTGAAGGAAAATGCCGGGATATTAGAATATGCCCTGCGGTTATTAGACCCCCTGCTGGTAGTATTGGCTGGTGGAGCAGCCTATTTCGTTAGATTCGAGAATTTGCTGTTCCCGTTACACTATTTGGTGGCTTTTACCGCTGCCTTTCTGCTCTGTTTTATCATTTTCCCGTTTTTTAAAGTCTACCAAGCCCAGCGCGGCGCGAGCCTATGGGCTGAAATCCAGACACTGTTCAGCGCCTGGCTTGTTGTCATTGCCGGCCTGGTGGTGGTCATGTTCGCCACCAAAACCGGCACGGATTTTTCGCGCCAGTGGATGGGTCTGTGGGCAGGACTCGGCTTCGCGGCGTTGATCCTTTTCAGAATCCTGTTGCGACTAGGGCTTCGCCATATACGCCGCAAGGGTTTTAACCTCCGTTATATTGTGATTGTAGGCGCCGGTTCGCTGGGTCGAGAAGTTGCCCAGCGAATCAAGAACTCCCCCTGGATGGGTCTACACATCACCGCATTTTATGACGATGACCCTCAACTGTACGGCCGGCATCTGGAAGGGGTTGAGGTAAAGGGACCGACAAATCGCCTGGCCGGCGATCTGGAACGCGACGCCATAGATCAGGTGTGGATTGCACTCCCCTTGCGTGCCGAGGAACGCATGAAGACGCTCTTATATGAACTGCGTCATGCCAATGTGCAGGTCCGCCTGGTACCCAATATTTACGGCTTCCAACTGTTGCATCACTCCATCACCGAGGTGGCGGGCTTCCCGGTCATTAATCTGATGGACAGCCCTCTGAGCGGTATCAATGCTGTAGTCAAGATGCTTGAGGATATAATCCTGGCGACGCTGATTCTAGTCCTGACCAGTCCTCTCATGATCTTGATTGCGATGGGTGTTAAACTCAGCTCACCCGGCCCGGTACTATTTAAACAGAAGCGTGGCGGATTGGAAAAAGACGAAATTTGGATCTGGAAGTTTCGCAGCATGAAGGTACACGCCGAACCGGAGGGAATGATAACTCAGGCTAAACCCAACGATCCGCGTATCACGCCGTTTGGCGCTTTTTTGCGACGCACCAGTCTCGACGAATTACCGCAGTTTTTTAATGTGCTGCGAGGAGAGATGTCTATCGTTGGCCCACGCCCCCATGCGCTTGAACACAATGAGTTTTACAAAAAGCGCATTGACCCCTACCTGCTCCGTCAACGTGTCAAACCGGGTATAACAGGCTGGTCCCAGATCAATGGATTACGCGGTGAAACCGGCGACCTGGAAAAAATGGAAATGCGCGTGAAGTATGATTTGTATTACATCAATAATTGGTCATTATGGTTTGACCTACGAATTATCTTCTTGAGCATTTTTCAGATTTTTAAGAGCCAAAATGCGCAATGACGCCGCTTAGGTTTTTTTGGCGAGAGTGGTGGATCACTACCCCGTTATTATTAGCGATTGGCGCAGCCTTTCTTATCACTGCCGTTTTGCAGTTTATCGCTTGGCGGGCGCCGCCACACCCTCCCACTCCACAGCAGTGGACAGGTGTTGAGCTGAATCTGGTAGAAGGCAAGGGGCACAAAGGACAGGATACGCTTGCAGTAGAGGCCTTGTCTGATAAGGGTGTGGCCATCGCATCGGCGTCCTCTATCCAGATCGAAGCCACCGATTATTCAACGGTGCAGCTGGAAATCGGCGGCATACCTACAAGCTCAGGTTTGTTTGTTCTTTGGCGTCGAGCTGATAATCCCGGCGAGATTTTTTCTCTACCCCTCAACAAGGATGATCAGCAGACGCTATCTTTGCGCGTCAGTGATGATGCTGCCTGGCGTGGCAAGCTCAGCGAGATCGGACTGGCCATCACCGCGCCACTCACCGAGCCTTTGGTGATTCACCATCTCACACTCATCCCCGTCAACACTCAGCCAACCCTGTCCGATCTCGTGGCCGAGTGGCTGACCCATGAGCCCTGGAGTGCTGCGTCCATCAATTTTCTCTACGGAGGAACACCGTATCCCACACTGCCCCTTTTACCCGCAGTGGTGGCTTTGGTGGTCATCGCCTGCGCACTTTATTTCGTTTTGATCCGGATTGGATTTATGGTATTTAATCCACTGGTGATACCCGCATTGATTTTCAGCGGATGGCTACTGCTTGACGCTCGTTGGCAGGTTAATCTTTTGGAACAACTCTCCGTTACTCTCCATGACTATGCGGGCAAAACATGGGCGGCGCGGCACAAATCGGCCGAAGACGGTGATTTGTTTAATTTTGTAATGAAGGTAAAGGAAAATCTGCCCACCACCCCGGTAAGAATATTGTTTTTTTCTGATCTGGATTATTTGCAAGGCCGCGGAGCTTATTATCTTTATCCGCATAATGTCTATAAAAGTGCGGGGCTTCCCTCTACCCAACATTTTCGATCCGGGGAGTACATCGCCTTCTACCAAAAAGCGGGTATGCAATACAATCCCACTACTCAAAAGCTCTTGCTGGGAAATAATCAGGAAGTCCCCGTTGACCTCATTCTATGGGGAAATGGTTATGGGCTGCTGAGGATACGTTAAATGGGATTGTTAGGATTGGCCGTGGGGATGATGCTGCCGTGGCTGCTGGGCCTGGTCTGGCTGCGTGTCTTGTGGCGTGAAAGGGATGCCAGGGCCTGGCCGGTCTGGCTCGGCTATGGCTACGTCCTGGGCGCGCTGGTCACAACACTGGTCATGCGCTTGCTGGATATGCTCGGCATCACTTTTAGTTTCATGAGTATAAGCCTGCCTTTGCTCGGTATAACAATCGCAGGCGCACTGCTATATATAAAAACACCTGCGCTCACCCACCCCCACCCGTGCCCTCCTCCATCAAGGGGGAGGGAAGTGCTGTCCAAGAGTTATGACGTTGTGTATAACTGGCGCAATCAATTACGCTGGCAACAAACGCTGTTCATTTTTTTATTCGCGATAATCATTCTGCGCTTTGCTGGGTTAGGGCTAGAAATTATCTGGCGGCCATTGTATGCATGGGATGCCTGGAACCAGTGGGCCACTAAGGCCAGGGTCTGGTATGAATGGGGGCGATTGGTTCCCTTTGTGTCCGCGGACAGTTGGCTCACCATAGACGCCACACAGGCGTATACCGACTCTGCACCACACTATCCCGCGACCATACCGCTGTTGCAGGTATGGATGAGCTACAGTTTGGGGCGCTGGGATGATTCATTGATGAACTTGCCGTGGTTACAATGCGGCATCGCGCTCGGTTTGGCCTTTTACGGTCAGGCGCGGCTATGGGGCGCTTCGCCCCTGCTCGCCATGATTTTTACCTATTTTTTGCTGTCACTGCCGCTGCTCGACACGCATATCGCCCTGGCGGGTTATGCCGATCTATTCATGGCCACGGTGTATGGGCTGGCGGCCATGGCATTTTTCCACTGGACAAGAACCCGCGATCATCGGCATGGACTATTGGCCTTGTTGCTCATTCTAAGCTGCCCGCTCATCAAGATACCCGGCCAAATATGGATGCTGACCTTTCTGCCGGCCTTGTGGGTGGCCTTGATGCCACGCACCGGAATGATAGTCGTAGCGGTGCTGGCCGTGCTCGGTGCCACTGCGCTGTTCTTGCTCGACCGGACACAACTGGTAATTTTAGGTTACACCCTACATACTGAATTCAGCCCTGTAGGAGAACCGATCTTAAAGAATGTGTTCGTCATGGATAACTGGCACCTATTTTGGTATTTGTTCATCGCGTTATGGCTGTTTGCTTTGACACGCCTATTTTCGGCACCACTGCGGGTCATGACTATCCTGGTCCTCACCGATTTTTATTTTCTTGCGATTGTGTTCTTCTTCAGCAAGGCGCACGTTTGGGTCGCCGATTTCTCAACTCTGAATCGCGCCCTGTTACACATTGTCCCCATGCTGATGTTCTATATGATGGTTCTTTATCGGGAAGGGATAACACAGCCGCGAGCGCCCACATGAAATATAACGACCTGCGTGATTTTATTGCTCAGCTTGAACGGCTCGGTGAACTTAAGCGCATCGCGCTTCCCGTTGATCCCTATCTGGAAATGACGGAGATCTGCGACCGCACCTTGCGTGCGGGCGGGCCGGCCTTGCTGTTTGAAAACCCCAAGGGCAGCAGTATTCCTGTTTTGGCCAATCTGTTCGGCACAGCGCGGCGCGTGGCCTTGGGCATGGGGCAGGATTCGGTGGAGGCGCTGCGCGAGGTGGGCACGTTGCTCGCCTATCTGAAGGAACCGGAGCCTCCCAAGGGCTGGCGTGATGCCTGGGACAAGTTGCCGGTTCTCAAGCAGGTGTTGAGCATGGCGCCGAAGGTGGTCAGTAAAGCACCCTGCCAGGAAAATACTATCGAGGCCGACGCAGTAGACTTGTCCAAACTCCCCATCCAAACGTGTTGGCCGGGCGACGCAGGGCCGCTCATCACCTGGGCACTGGTGATCACCAAGGGGCCGTTCAAGGACCGGCATAATTTGGGGATTTACCGCCAGCAAGTGCTTGCGCGCAACAAGCTTATCATGCGTTGGCTGGCGCATCGCGGCGGTGCGCTGGATTTTCGCGACTGGCAAATGGCGCATCCCGGCGAACGCTTTCCGGTCGCGGTCGCGCTGGGCGCCGATCCCGCCACGATACTGGGCGCAGTGACGCCGGTGCCGGACACCCTTTCCGAATATGCCTTCGCGGGACTGTTGCGTGGTGCCAAGACCGAGCTGGTGAAATGTCTGGGCAATGATCTACAGGTACCAGCCAGCGCCGAGTTTGTGTTGGAGGGCTACATCGAACCGGGTGAAGAGGCGCTCGAAGGCCCTTTCGGCGACCACACCGGTTATTACAACGAAGTGGAAAAATTTCCGGTGTTTACGGTTGAGCGCATCACGCACCGCAACAACCCTATTTACCACAGTACCTACACCGGCCGCCCGCCCGACGAGCCCGCGGTGTTGGGCGTCGCGCTGAACGAGGTTTTCGTGCCCCTGCTGCAGCGCCAGTTTCCCGAGATCAGCGATTTCTATTTACCACCGGAGGGCTGTTCGTATCGGCTTGCCGTGGTGAGCATGAAAAAACAATATCCCGGGCATGCCAAGCGGGTGATGTTCGGCGTATGGTCGTTCCTGCGTCAATTCCTGTACACCAAGTTTGTCATCGTCACGGATGACGATGTAAACATCCGTGATTGGAAGGATGTCATCTGGGCCATGACCACTCGCATGGACCCGGCGCGTGATACGACTATCATCGAAAATACGCCGATTGATTATCTCGATTTCGCCTCGCCGGTATCCGGTCTCGGCTCCAAGATCGGCTTCGACGCCACTAACAAGTGGCCAGGTGAAACTACCCGTGAGTGGGGTGAACCCATTGCCATGAGCGCCAAAGTGAAACAGCGCGTGGATGAGATCTGGCAGGCGCTGGGAATCTTTGCGGAGAAGTGAATGCCCAAGTCTATGCGTGGCTTGCCGATGCCACGGTAACCTTACACGCGTCGTTTGTCCTATTTGTGATGGGTGGCGAGATAGGGATTCTGATCGGCTGGCTTAGAAATTGGCGTTGGGCCCGCAACCCCCTCTTCCGCATAAGTCATCTAACCGCAATTCTGTTTGTCATCCTCGAGGCCTGGCTGGGGGTAAACTGCCCGCTTACCGTTTTGGAAAACTGGTTGCACGAGCTGGCAGGACAGGCCGGTTACGAATTGAGCTTTATCGGCCATTGGCTCAACCGCATCTTGTTTTATTCTGCCCCCGAGTGGGTGTTTACCTCTCTCTACAGTGGCTTCGGGCTGTTAGTCGTGGTGACCTTCATTATCTATCCGCCGCGCAGAAATTGAACGCACTATAGTTCAAACTCGGCAAACACCGGCGCATGATCCGAAGGCCGTTCCAATTTACGCATAGACTTGTCTATCCACGCCGCGCGGCAGACGGCGCGCAGATCCGGGCTCACAATGATGTGGTCTATGCGCAAACCCCTATTGCGTCGAAAAGCGGCCATGCGGTAATCCCACCAGCTATAGGATTCCGGTGGCTGTTCAAATAACCGGAAGGCGTCGCAAAAGCCAAGCTCCAACAGCCGCTTAAAATAGGCCCGTTCCGGTTCACTCACCAGCACCTGTCCTTCCCAAGCCTTGGGATCATGTACATCGCGGTCTTCGGGTGCGATATTGAAGTCACCGAGCAGAACCAGCCGGGGGTGGCGCTCCAGTTCGTGATGCAGGTAGGCCATCAGCTTCTCCAGCCACGCCAATTTGTAACTGTATTTGTCCGACCCGACGCTCTGCCCGTTCGGAATATACACGTTGATGACACGTAGTCCATCAAAGGACACCGCCAGGATGCGGCGCTGCTCATCGTCCAGCCCTGGGATATCCGTGACCACCTCGCTGGCCGCAGTGCGGCTGAGGATGGCGACACCGTTGTAAGTCCTTTGACCGGAGAAGGCGACTTGATAACCCGCCTGCTGAATTTCAGCGAGCGGAAAATCGCTGTCGGGCAGTTTGGTCTCCTGTAGGGCGACGATGTCAGGCTGAGTAGCCACCAGACAGTCCAACAGGTGCGGTAAACGTACCCGCAGGGAATTGACATTCCAAGTGGCGATTTTCATTTATGCACCGCCAAGACGCCAAGACCGCCAAGATGCTTCATGGGGAGAACACTATTCTTTGGATACCTTGCCTGAGCACAGGCACATTAAAATTGATTAATAGACCCAAGCGAAGCCCCATCGCCTTGAGATAAGAGATTACCTGAGCCTTGTGAATTCCTGTTAATGCATCAACTGTTTTTAATTCGACGACCAGTTGCTCTCCTACCAGGAAGTCAAGGCGCCCATGCCCTAACTCACGGCCTTTATACCAAACGGCTATAGGCTTTTGACGTTCAAAGGGAATACCCAGCAAGTTAAGTTCCAGACACACAGCCTCTTCATAAATGTTTTCTAGATAGCCTGGCCCTAAATGCCGATGTACTTCAATGGCAGCCCCGATGACCGAGTGAGCAAGTTGATCAACCAGCTTACTGGGTTCATCCATGGCGCTCTTGGCGTCTTGGCGGTTCATTCTGTTGTAATGCCACTGTGTTGCAACAAGGCATCTATGGTCGGTTCCCGGCCGCGAAACTCTACGAATAGCTCCATAGGCTCGCGGCTGCCGCCCTGCTCAAGGACGGTGTGCAGGAAATGCAGACCGGTGGCGCGATCAAAGATGCCGCGCTCCTCGAACTTGGCGTAGGCGTCGGAGGACAACACCTCGGCCCATTTATAGCTGTAATAACCCGCACCGTAGTCGCCGGCGAAGATATGCGAAAAGCTGTTGGCAAAACGATTGAAGGCGGGCGGTCGAATGACGGCAACCTCCGCACGCACCTCATCGAGCAACTCGCGCACTCGCGGACCCTGCTTCGGGTCAAACTCCAGGTGCAGGCGAAAATCGAACAGCGAAAATTCCAGTTGCCGGATCATGTGCAGGCCTGATTGGAAATTTTTTGCGGCGAGCATCTTGTCCAACATGGACTGTGGCAGCGGTGCGCCGGTCTGATAATGTCCAGCGATCAGGTCCAGCGCCTCACGCTCCCAACACCAGTTCTCCATAAACTGGCTGGGTAGCTCTACCGCGTCCCACGCGACCCCGTTGATGCCGGCCACGCCGGCATAATCCACGCGAGTAAGCATGTGGTGCAGCCCGTGGCCGAACTCGTGAAACAGGGTAATCACCTCGTCGTGCGTAAACAGCGCAGGGTCGTCGCCGATCGGTGCGCTAAAGTTACAGGTGAGGTAGGCGACCGGGGTCTGCACGCCGGCCGCAGTGCGCTTGCGGGTGATACACTCGGCCATCCATGCCCCGCCGCGCTTGTGCGGACGCGCGTACAGGTCAAGATAAAATTGGCCACGTAGTTCCTGAGTAGCGGTATCGCTGATTTCATAGAAACGCACATCGGGATGCCAGCCTTCCACGCCCTTGACCTCCCTGACGCTGAGATTGTAGAGACGGTTCATGATGGCAAACAAACCCTCCAGCACCCGCGGCTCAGGAAAGTAGGGCCGCAGGTCCTCTTGTGAGATGGCGTATTTGTGCTGGCTGAGTTTTTCGGTGTAGTAGGGAATGTCCCATGCCTCCAGCGTCTCGATTCCCTGGGCGTGCGCGAATTCCCTGAGTTCGGTGAACTCATGCTCCGCCATCGGTTTCGAGCGGCGCGCCAGGTCATTGAGAAAACCCATAACCTGCTGCGTGCTCTTGGCCATTTTCTTGGCGAGCGACATCTCGGCATAACTATTAAAACCCAACAGTTGCGCCAATTCGTGACGCAGCGGCAATAATTTTTCAATAATCGGGCCATTATCCCACTTGCCTGCATTGGGCCCGAGTTCGCTGGAGCGCGTGACATAGGCCTCGTACATCTCATGGCGCAGCGCGCGATGGTCGGCATATTTCATGACCGGCAGATAAGAAGGCAGTTCCAGGGTGAACAGCCAGCCGTCCAGCTTGTCCTGCTCCGCACGTTGCCGGGCAAGCGCGACCGCGGTGGGCGGCAGCCCGGCAAGCTCGGCCGGGTCTGTCACGTGGCGAGTCCAGCCGTGAGTCGCGTCCAGCAGATGCTCCTCAAATTGACTGGCGAGTTTGGAAAGCTCTTGCGTGATGGCCTTGTAGCGCGCCTGGGCGGCGGGATTGAGGTCAATGCCGGAAAGATGAAAATCACGCAAGGCGTTATCAATGATCTTTTTCTGCGCCACGCTCAGCGCAGCGTATTCAGGCCCTGCGGCGATGGCTTTGTAGGCCTGATAGAGACGTGCGTTTTGTCCCATCTCGGCCGCGTAGTCGCTGAGCTTGGGAAGACAGGCGTTGTAGGCCGCGCGCAGCGCCTCCGAATTGACCACGGCGTTGAGATGACTGACGGTGGACCAGACATGCTCCAGGCGCTCCTCCAGATCTTCAATGGGTTGTATCAGATTATCCCAGGTGTAGTGCGCCGTAGCATCCAGCAACGCCGCAATCCGGGCGCGATTATCAGCCAGCAGACTGTCCACGGCGGGTTCGATATGCTCAGGCAGAATGACGGAAAACCGTGGCAGGCCGCTGAATTCCAACAAGGGATTGGTCATGAATTGTGTTACCTTTATCTGTTACTCATAGGTCAGTAAGTAAGACTACACTTCCCACTGCGTCCCCGCCCCCTATGTAGGGGGCGGGACAGGGTGGGGGTAGGTAAAACAGGGTATTTACTCAGGAGTCACGTCATAAGCATTGTTGCCTTACTTTATGACTCCTGAGTAATTGCCCAATAATCTAACACGAGTCCACCATGGCCGAACATCTTGACAAGACCGAACAGACCCTTGCGAGCAGCGAAACACCCTACTACGCGCTAAGTCCCGATGTTATTCTCGATGCCGTAGAAAGTTTTGGAGTCCGCTGCACGGGGGCGTTCCTCGCACTCAACAGCTATGAGAATCGCGTCTATCAGGTCGGCATCGAAGACGGCGCCCCGGTCGCTCCCGGCGTCGTGCCTCCCGTGCCGTACAGGGATGTACCAATGTCGCAGGAGGCAGGAAGCCGGGAGCGACCGACATTAGTACATCCTGGTACGTCACTGGTGGCGAAATTTTACCGGCCGGGGCGTTGGTCCGATGAGGCCATCCTGGAGGAACATGCCTACACGCTGCAACTGGCCGAGCATGAAATTCCGGTAGTGCCTCCCTTGCTGGGGGCGGACGGGAACACCCTTTTCCATTATAAAGGTTTCCGCTTTGCCCTGTTCCCGCGTCAGGGCGGGCGTTGCCCTGATCTAGAAGATCCCGGGCAACGCGAGTGGGTGGGTCGTTTTATAGGACGCATCCATGCTGTAGGAGCGACACAGATATTTCATCATCGCCCCACGCTCACCGTACAGGAATTCGGCCATGACGCCGCGCGATTTTTACTGGAACACGGCTTCATTCCCGCTGATTTGGAGATCGCCTATCGCAGCCTGGTAGAGGATGTACTGCACCGGGTAAGCGAAAGTTTTTCGCGCGTCGCGGACGTTAAACACATCCGCCTGCACGGCGATTGTCATCCCGGCAACATTTTATGGACCGACCGCGGTCCGCACTTTGTTGACTTCGATGACTGCCGCATGGGTCCGGCGGTGCAGGATATCTGGATGCTGCTCTCCGGAGAGCGCGACGAACAGACGATCCAACTCACAGACATTCTCGAGGGCTATTGCGATTTTCACGACTTCGACCCGCGTGATTTACAACTCATCGAACCGCTGCGCACCCTGCGTATGATTCATTACTCCGCCTGGCTCGCGCGGCGCTGGCAAGATCCGAGCTTCCCGCTCAATTTTCCCTGGTTTAACACGCAGCGCTATTGGCAAGAACAGATCCTCGCATTGCGTGAACAGGCTGCGTTGCTGGATGAGCCACCCTTGGAGTGGCGCTAGCAGGTTGTTGAAAAAGCCCCTCCATGGGCTTTTTCAACCCGCAAAGCGAAAAAATGTGATTTTCGCTTTGCTTCATTTTTCAAACACCCACAGCGTGTTTAAAAAATGGCAGCCCATCCGTGGGCCGCACGCAGGCTGTTTTTCAACAGCCTGCTAGACATCAATCAAATCCGCAACAGCCGTGCATGTGAAACCTTGGGCTTCCGCCACGGCCTGGTAAGTAACATGACCTTGATAGGTATTCACGCCTGCCTTGAGACCGGCATCGGCATTTATCGCCTTTTCAAACCCTTGCGTGGCCAACCTGAGCACATAGGGCAAGGTGGCGTTGGTCAATGCGAAGGTCGCGGTGCGCGGCACGGCGCCGGGCATATTGGCGACACCGTAGTGCACCACATCATCCACCACAAAGGTGGGGTGACTGTGCGTCGTCGGGTGCGAAGTCTCCACGCAACCGCCCTGGTCCACCGAGACATCCACGATCACCGCACCTTTGTGCATGGAGGAGAGCATCTCGCGCGTGATGAGTTTGGGCGCAGAGGCGCCCGGGATCAACACCGCGCCAATCACCACGTCGGCGTTCTCAATGGCGTTCCAAATATTGTAGCTGTTGGAAACAAGGGTACGGACGCCACCCTGAAAGAGATCATCCAGGTGACGCAGATGCTCCAGCCTGATATCAATGATCGTCACCTGCGCGCCGAGCCCCACGGCCATCCTGGCCGCGTTCTTGCCCACCACGCCGCCGCCGATGATGACGACCTTGGCCGGTAGCACACCCGGCACGCCGCTCAGCAATACACCGCGCCCGCCGTAGGTCCGCTCGAGGTAGGTGGCGCCGACTTGTATGGACATGCGGCCGGCGATCTCGCTCATGGGCGTAAGTAAGGGCAATTCACCCAGTGCGTCGGTGATTGTTTCATAGGCGATCCCCGTCACCTTTTTTTGCAGTAATAGGCGCGTCAATTCAACGGCCGGCGCCAAGTGCAAATAGGTGAATAAAACCTGTCCCTCGCGCAGCAGATCGTACTCCGGCTCGATCGGCTCCTTGACCTTGACGATCAGTTGCGCGCGTTCCCAGATTTCGGATGCCTCCGCCACCATCTCGGCGCCCGCGGCGGCGTACTCCTGATCCTTGATGCCGCTTCCCGCCCCTGCCGCACGCTCGATCAACACCGTGCCGCCCGCATCACGCAAGGCCTTGACCCCGGCGGGCACCAGGCCTACACGGTACTCACCGTCCTTGATCTCTTTCGGCACGCCGATAATCATAGCCATCCCATAACCTCGCTGAGGTGACTAATTTATCACGTATCGGTACACAAACCGACAGTCGGATAAACCGCCTGCTGTGACCGTGACGTACTGTGGGTGTGGGACCTACTGAGAGCGTTATTTCGGGCCCGCCATTTGTGCACTGAGATCAGTGTAGCTCGGCAAGGATACGGTGGAACCGTAGGCAGTACCATTCATCAGCCATATCGAGTTGGCGCCCGTCGCAGTGCTGCGCCACACCACATCCAGCTTGCTATCGGCGTTGTAGTCCCCTATCGCCTGTATCTTTTGCTTCAGGTCAACGACAGTGGGCAAGGAAACACCGGAAGCCACGCTGGCGCCCTGCATCAGCCACAATGTATTAGCACCCGTTCCCGAGTTGCGCCAGACGATATCGGGTTTCCCATCGCCGTTGAAATCTCCCACTCCTTGCATCTCCCAGCTTACTGCAACACCCGGGAGGGTCGCCGTGGAAACATAATTACTCCCATTCATCAGCCAGACCATGTTGGCACCAGTGCCTGAATTACGCCAGAGGATGTCGGACTTGCTGTCAGCGTTAAAGTCGCCCACGCCCTGGATGTTCCACTTCAAATCCGTGAGAGATGGCAGGGTTACGCTGCCGGCGATCGCCGCGCCATTCATTAACCACACGACGTTGGCCCCCGAACCGGTATTCCGCCATACAATGTCGGACTTCCCGTCGCCATTGAAGTCTCCTACGCCCCGGATCTTCCAATTCAAATCAGACACCGCCGGTAAACTCGCCGTCGAGCTATAGGCAGCGCCATTCATCAGCCACACAAAATTTTGGCCGCTGCCCGTACGCCAGAGCAGATCAGTTTTACCATCGCCGTTAAAATCACCCTTGACCTGCTTGCTGCTCGTGCTCGTGACCCCGCGCGCTTGCGCCACCGCGGCGGCGGCGTCCACAATCCCCGCGCCGCACAGGGAGGTGGTGCAATCCGAGCCGATGCCGGCGGGAAAGGCGCGCGCCTTGGTTTGCAGGATGTTGAGCACCTGTAAGAGCGTTAAAGCGGGATTCACCGAAAACATCAGCGAGACAATACCCGTCACATGGGGTGTCGCCATGCTGGTGCCGGACATATAGGCATAGGCATCGCCCGCAGGCACTGTGGTGCCGGTGTTCCAAGTGGACAGCACAGAGGTCCCAGGGGCGGAGATTTCAACGAGCGAACCGTAGTTGCTGAACGAGGCCTTGCCGCCGTAGCGATTGGTGGCCGCGACCGTGACTACACCGTTACAGTTGCCGGGGCTGGAGGTGCTAGCATCGAGATTGCTGTTGCCCGCCGCGACCACCACGACCTTGCCGGCGGCGATGATCTCGTTGATCGCATTCTGTTCGGTGATGCCACACCCACCGCTGCCACCCAGACTGAGATTCAATACCTTGGCGGAATTGGGATTACCGGGCGCGCCGGTCACACCGAGGCCCGCCGCCCAGCGCATGCCATCCACGATATCCGACGTGTAGCCGCCGCACTTACCAAGCACCCGCACCGGCAAGATCTTCGACACCCAATTGACTCCCGCCACACCGAAGGTATTATTGCTCGCTGCGCCTATCGTGCCTGCGACATGCGTGCCGTGCCATGAACTGTTGCGCGCGGTGGAGCCGCTGTAGCATTCATTGGCGGCCACCCAATCACCCGGATCGGTCGGGTCGCTGTCACGGCCGTTGCCGTCATTGGCAATGAATGGATCGGAAATGAAGTCATAGCCTGGCACCGTCCGGCTAACCAGATCGGCATGAGGCCGGATACCCGTATCAATCACTCCGACGACGACGTTGACCGAACCTTTGGTGATATCCCAAGCCGCCGGCAGATTCGCGCCGCCGGTCTCCGTGCCCGGTGCCATATAATGCCATTGATAGCCATAGTACGTATCGTTAGGCGCTGCCAGTGGCAGTTTAATCCGATCCGGCTCGGCGTATTCCACCGCAGGGTCGGTAGCGAGCCTGGCCGCCACGATCTCGACCTGCTTTGCGTCCATACGCTCTGGCAGTTTCAACACCTGCGCGCCGTTGGTCATAACACGGTGAATCTTGAGGCCGACCCCCGCCCGCGCGCCCAAGATTTTGGCACGATCCGCACTCAATGGCGCGGCCTTTGCCGCGCCCTGAGACGCACGTAATTTCACGATCAGCCGATCGGTGGTATCAGAAAAACGAGGTGCCGCGAGCGGATCAGTTTGCTCACCCGCGTAAGATGAAACACCATACAACACAGTGAGCATCCCGAGAAAAATTATTTTTGTCTTGGCGTTGCGCATGAGTGTCCCTTTGCCTTGTCATTGTTAGGGAACTTCACGCAAATCATGGGCCAGCTTGGACGATTAGAGCGGCTGGGACAGTAAATTTAAGGCCAACAAGGCCTTACACGTCATCCCCGCGCGCCGTCAAAAAACCAGCTAACGCCGTAACCGCACAGTGGGCGCTGCGGGTCAGCAAAGTGACCCTGCGAGTCACTTTATCTGAGTGCGTAGCATACCCATAACCTCTTTAATCACAGGCGCGGTCTGCGGTCTCAGCCCATGCCAGACAAAGAAGGACTCAGCGGCCTGCTCCACCAGCATGCCCAGTCCATCGAGTGACTTCATTGCGCCCTGCTCCTCGCTCCAGCGCACAAAGACCGTGGGCGTGACCGCATACATCATGTCGTAACACCAACCGTCCTTCGCCAAGATCCCGTTAGGGATAGGGGGTAGTTCGCCACTCAAACTTGCCGAGGTACCGTTAATGATGAGATCAAACTCTCGTCCCGTCAGTGCCGGATAGGCGCAGACTTCTATCTCGGCCATCCCGGCAAACGTCATCGCCAACTCCCGAGCCTTTTCCACATCGCGGTTAACAATAGTCAACTGCGCAGGTTTTTCGTCCAGCAACGGTCCTAATACTCCCCGCACCGCGCCGCCGGCCCCCAACAGCAGGGCACGTTGCCCGCTGATACGGCCAGCGTGATTCCGCACAATATCCCGCACCAGACCGACGCCGTCGGTATTATCTCCGTGGCGGCTGCCGTCGGGCTTGAGAGTCAGGGTATTCACCGCGCCGGCTAATTCAGCCCGCGGCGTGCGCACGTCCGACAGCAGCCATGCATCGCGCTTAAAGGGCACAGTGACATTCAAACCCTTGCCGCTCGCGGCCTGAAAATTGCCCACCGCCTGGAGAAAACCGCCGGCATCCACCTGGATGGCGGTATAGCTGATCTTTAATCCAAACTGGCGGGCAAAGGCGGCGTGAATCAGCGGCGACTTACTGTGCGCCACCGGATTACCCATCACCGCATAACGCTCTTCTTGCCGGTCAAAATCGAATAAGGATGACATGGGTATTTTGTAACGTTTTCAGGGCACCTCTAAAAATAGTGGATTTTGACTTTAGGCAAGGCGGAATTCTGCGAGAAAGCGCAGTGTACACGACAGTACATGAGCATTTCGAGTAGAATTCCAACGCAGCATAAAGACAACAGACGCATTTTTAGAGGTGCCCTTCAATGTATAGTAGCTACCACTACAATCATAGCAACTAAGTGAGCGCTTTGGCCAAAAAAATCACACCACCACTGGAGATCATCGCCGCGGTGGATCTCGGCTCCAATAGCTTTCACCTGGTTATCGCTCGCATCAACCGTGGCAAACTGTACATCCTCGATCGGCTGCGTGAAACCACACGGATCGCGGCGGGCCTCGATAAAAACAACCGCCTCACGGCGCAGGCGCAAAGACGCGCGCTCGACTGCCTGAAACGTTTCGGTCAACGCATCGCCGGTATCGCGCCCGGGAGCGTGCGGGCAGTGGGCACCAACACCCTGCGGCGCGCCCAAAACGCCAAGTCATTTTTGCAGCGCGCCCAACAAGCATTGGGTCATCCTATCGAGATCATCGGCGGACGGGAAGAGGCGCGGCTCATCTATCTCGGCGTCTCGCACAGTCTCGCCGACGACGCCGGGAAACGTTTGGTGGTGGACATCGGCGGAGGCAGCACCGAACTCATCATCGGTGAACGTTTCGAGCCCCTGCACATGGAAAGCCTTCAGATGGGCTGTGTGACGAGCAGCCTCAGCCACTTTCCCGGCGGCGCCATCACCCCCGCCTCAATGCGGCGCGCCGAAATCGCCGCGCAACAAGAATTACAAAACCTCACCAGGCACTATCGCAGCATCGGTTGGACGAGCTGCATCGGTTCCTCGGGCACCATCAACGCCATTCATGAAATCATCACCGCCAATCGCTGGAGCCTGGACGGCATCACCCGCTCCAGCCTGAAAAAACTACGCAAGCACCTGCTCGCCGCCGGGCATGTAAATCGTATCCAGCTCCCCGGACTGCGCAGCGACCGCGCGCCCGTCTTACCGGGCGGCATGGCCATTCTGCTCTCCGTGTTTGAGAGTCTCGACATAGAGCAGATGCACGCCACCGGCGGAGCCTTGCGCGAAGGACTGCTCTATGATCTGCTCGGCCGCATCCGTCACAAGGATATCCGCGACCACAGCGTTGCGCGGCTCAGTATCCAGTATCACGTAGATACCGACCAGGCCAAGCGTACCGAGCAGACAGCCTTGCGCTGCCTGAAGCAACTCCCACAATGGAAACTCGACCCATACCAACCCATGCTCGGCTGGAGCGCACGGCTGCACGAGATCGGGCTCGCCATCTCGCATAGCCAGTATCACAAACACGGCGCCTACCTGGTCGAGCACTCCGATATGCCCGGTTTTTCGCGCCAGGAACAGCAGCTTCTGGCCACGCTTATTCTCGGCCAGCGCAACAAATTCCCGCTTGCTGTATTTACAGATCTGCAGGCGGAGCGGGCGAGAGCGGCGAAACGTTTATGCATCTTACTGAGGCTCGCGGTGTTATTAAACCGCAGCCGCAGCCGCCAACCCCTGCCGAAGTTTTCCATTACCGCAAAGGGGGGTGTCTTGCAGATCAATTTCCCCGCCGGCTGGCTCAACAAACATCCGCTCACCCAAGCCGACCTGGATCAGGAAATAAAATATTTGAAAGCTGCGAAAATCAGATTGAGGATTGTGTAGGTACTGCAAATTCGCATACTAGACCGTAAATATCACCGCAGAGGTCGCAGAGGATATGCGTTATTTCAAGCCCCCCCAACACCTCTACGCCCTCAGCGGTGAGTTTTATAATACTGCTGGCCCCTACAAATGCTTGAGTCTAGACCGTAAATATAACCGCAGAGGTCGCAGAGAATATGCGTTATTTCACCCCCCCAACACCTCTGCGTCCTCAGCGGTGAGTTTTTTAATACTGTCCCCATATTTATTTTATTCCGCCAACTCCTGCAAGAGAAATTGCTGAGCCGAACGAGGTTTTTGATTGCCCGGCTTGAGACGCTTATACGTTCCATCACTCTGCATCAGCCAGGTCTGGGTATTGTCGGCAAGATACGGCAGCAGTCCTTCGTTCAGCAACCGCGCCTGCAGGCGGCTGTCCTCGACCGGAAAGCAGGTCTCCACGCGCCTGTAGAAATTGCGGCTCATCCAATCGGCGCTCGAACAATAAAAATCCGGATTGTCATCATTCAGGAAATAAAACACCCGGCTGTGCTCCAGAAACCGGCCCACGATGGAACGCACCTGAATATTCTCCGACACCCCCGCAACACCCGGTCGCAGGCAACACATCCCGCGTATGATGAGATCAATCTTCACGCCCGCCTGTGAGGCTTCATACAACGCCTGCATGATTTGCGGATTATCAATCGCATTCATCTTGGCAATGATATGTGCTTGCTTACCTTGCTTCGCGTGTTCGGCCTCGCGCGCGATCAATCCCAGCATCGCCTTGTGCAGGGTGAAGGGCGACTGCAAAATCTTCTTCAATTTAGTCGCGCGGCCCAAGCCGGTGAGCTGTTGAAAGAGCTTATGCACATCATCGCCGATCGCCTTATCGCACGTGAGCAAACCATAATCCGTGTACACGCGCGCGGTGCGGGCATGGTAGTTGCCGGTGCCGAGGTGCACGTAGCGCCGTAACCGCTTACCCTCGCGCCGCAATACCAGAATCATCTTGGCATGCGTCTTATAACCCACCACACCGTACACCACATGCGCACCGGCATCCTGCAAACGGGTCGCCACATTGATATTATCCGCCTCGTCAAAACGCGCGCGAAGCTCCACCACCACCGTCACTTCTTTACCCGCACGGGCGGCGTCCACCAGCACGTCGGCCAGCACGGAATCGGAACCGGTGCGGTAGAGCGTCTGCTTGATCGCCAGCACATCGGGATCACTCGCCGCCTGGCGCACAAAATCCACCACCGGCGCGAACGATTCGTAAGGGTGATTGAGCAGCACATCGCCGCGCCGGACGACACTGAAGATGTCGGCCGCTTGTTCAATCCGGCGCGGCACGCTCGGCACAAAGGCCGGATATTTCAGATCGGGCCGCTCCACCAAATCATAGATCGCAAGCAAACGATTCAGATTCACCGGCCCGGTCACTTGATAAAGATCCTCCTGGCCCAAACCAAATTGCTGTACCAGAAAATTGGCCATCTCGACCGGACAGTTGTCGGACACCTCCAGACGCACCGCATCGCCGTACTGACGGGTGGACAGCTCGCCCTCCAGCGCGAGACGCAGGTCCTTGATCTCCTCTTCCTCCACAAACAAATCGCTGTTGCGCGTCAGGCGAAACTGAAAACAGCCCGTGGCCTTCATGCCGGGGAACAGCTCGCCCACGTGCGCGTGAATGATGGAGGAAAGAAAGACAAAATCGTAAGGCCCCTTGGAATATTCCTTTGGAAGGTGAATCAGTCGCGGCAGAGACCGCGGCGCCTGCACCACCGCGACGCCGCTGCTGCGGCCGAAGGCATCCTTGCCTTCCAGAGAAACGATAAAATTAAGGCTTTTATTGAGTACGCGCGGGAAGGGGTGCGAGGGGTCCAACCCGAGAGGGCTCAACACCGGCAACAGTTCATTGGTGAAGTAACGCTTCACCCAGGCCGCCTGACGGGGTTTCCACTGCGTGCGCCGCACGAAGCGAATGTTCTCCTTCGCCAATTCGGGGATGATAGTCTCGTTGAGCAAGCGGTACTGCTCGGCGACCAAGCGGTGCGCCGCTTCGCTGATGCGTTTGAGCGCCTCCGCCGGACCGATGTTGTCCGGCCCCGCCTGCACCGCCCCGTACATCACTTGCTGCTTCAGACCCGCGACGCGGATCTCGAAAAACTCGTCGAGATTGGTGCTGCAAATGCACAGAAACCGCAGCCGCTCCAGCAGCGGGATGCTCACATCAATGGACTGCTCCAGGACGCGCTTGTTGAATTCCAGCAGGCTGAGTTCGCGGTTGATGTACAGTTCGGGTTGTTTGAGGTCCACGCCAGCCATTGTATGATGATATGAAGGATTTGTTACAAGGATGTGACAGCCCCCCTCAACCACTGCGCCGCCCGCTTGGCGAAATAGGTCAAGATCCCATCCGCACCGGCGCGCTTTATAGAGAGCAGCGACTCCATCACTACCGCTTTCTCATCCAACCAGCCATTCTGCACGGCAGCCATCAGCATCGCGTATTCGCCGCTCACCTGATAGACGAAGGTCGGCGCGCCGAATTGATCTTTGACCCGGCGCACGATGTCGAGATAAGGCATGCCCGGTTTTATCATCACCATGTCCGCGCCCTCTTCGAGATCGAGCGCCACTTCCCATAGCGCCTCGTCGCTGTTGGCCGGGTCCATTTGATAGCTGTATTTATTGCCCGCGCCCAGATTCGCCGCCGAACCCACCGCGTCGCGGAAAGGCCCGTAAAAACTGGAGGCGTACTTGGCCGAATAGGCAAGAATGCGGGTATGGATGTGCCCCGTCGATTCCAGCGCAGCACGAATCGCGCCAATCCGGCCGTCCATCATATCCGAAGGCGCTACAATGTCTGCTCCCACCTCGGCATGAGACAGCGCCTGCTTCACCAGCACGGCGACCGTCTCGTCGTTCAGCACATAGCCCGTATCGTCAATCAGCCCATCCTGGCCGTGGGTCGTAAACGGATCCAACGCAACATCGGTGATGACACCGAGCTGCGGAAATTCCTTTTTCAGCGCCCGCACCGCACGCTGGGCAAGACCTTCCGGGTTCCAGGCCTCTTTCGCATCCAGCGATTTTTTCTCCGCAGACGTGACCGGAAACAGCGCCACCGCGGGGATGCCCAGATCCACCAGTTCAGCCGCCTCTTTCAGCAGCTCGTCTATACTCACCCGTTCGATGCCCGGCATCGAGGCGACCTGCTCGCGCTTGCCCTTCCCCTCCAGCACAAACATCGGATAGATCAAATCATCCGTCGTAAGGCGCGTCTCGCGCATCAAGCGGCGGCTGAAGTCATCGCGCCGCATACGGCGCATACGCACCTGAGGGAAACGACCAAGGGACAACTCTTTATCGCTCACAGAAATGACTCCTTAGTCAGCAGCTTAATGAGACTGAATTTTTTTGTCTGCATCTTCACGCACATTTTTTAATCTTGCCGTACTCCTTGGCCTTGCGGTGCTCCAACTCCCACAAGTCTAAAGCCTGCTGCATGTTCAGCCATAGCCGGGGGCCATTGCCGCAAAACCTGCCCAATCGCATGGCCATGTCCGGAGTCACCGGTCTGCGTTCGTGAACGATCTCGGAAATGGTGCGCCGCGAAACACCCAGTTGCTGCGCCAATTCGGCCTGGGTGAGCTTCAGCTCCGGTATAACCATTTCGCGCAACACAGCTCCAGGATGCGTTGGACGTCTACCCTTAAATGCCAATGTTTCCATCAGTGATAATCCTCCAAATTCACTTCATAGGCGTGCCCGCCATCAAAACGAAAGGTCAATCTCCAATTCCCCGATACCTTCATACTCCGGGTGCTTTTTCTATCGCCGCTCAGACGGTGTAGCGCTGCGCCGGGGACGGCTAAATCTTCGGCAGTTCTGGCTTTATCCAAAACATCCAGGAAAACTTCCAGTCACCCGAGCCACTTCGCATCCAGCAAGCGACGCTCTCCGGCGAGAAAGAACCGTTCCAGCCCCTTATGGTTGAATGTTTTTACCACCGGCTAAATTGTAACTTGTAGGGTTACATATGGCAACCCACAACTCTCAGTGGGCCAGACTGCGTAAGCCGCCTGACATTCCTTAAGCTGCACGCACCAAAACCTCACGCACCAGCCGATCAGCCATTAAATGTTTTTGGCGCTCCAGATCATAGCGGGCCTGTAAATTGATCCAGAAACGCTCGGACATACCGAAGTAGCGCGCCAGACGTAGCGCGGTGTCTGCCGTGATCCCGCGCTTACCCTGTACAATCTCATTGATACGCCGCGCAGGCACACTGATGTCCTTGGCCAAGCGGTATTGGCTAATCTTCATGGGCTTCAAAAACTCCTCGGCCAAGATTTCTCCGGGGTGAATAATCGGTAGCGTTTTCATGTCCTCTCCTAGTGGGCACTTCTAAAAATAGTGCATTTTGTCTTTAGGCAAGGCGGAATTTTGCGAGAAAGCGCAGTGTACACGCCAGTACATGAGCATTTCGAGTAGAATTCCAACGCCGCATAAAGACAAAAGACGCATTTTTAGAGGTGCCCTAGTGGTAGTCCACTATTTCGACCGCATAAGCGTCACCGGCTTTCCAAACGAAGCATATACGCCATTGGTCATTAATCCGAATACTGTGCTGTCCTTTTCTATTGCCGACCAGCGCCTCCAGCTGATTCGCCGGCGGTATGCGAAGATCATCCAGCACCTCTGCAGCATCCAGCATCTCCAGCTTACGCAGCGCAACCCTCTGAATATGGGTAGGGAGCTTGCGCGAAAAACGGTGATTAAACACCTTTTCTGTTTCAGGGTCTTTGAACGATTTAATCACGGTTTTTGATAATAACGTGTGGCGTTAATAGCGTCAAGCGCCCATACCCCCTCTGACATAGCAACGCAACAACCCAGAGCCTACCGTGCTGCTTAGCGCGGAAAATCCATGTCTCCTCTCCCTTGACGGAAGTGCGAACCATACTTCCCCCCTCCCTTGACGGGAGGGGGCGAGGGGGAGGGTGTGGGCGATGGGGGAAGGTGACCTTTTTGGTCACTTTTTGACACGGCTACCGCAGCGTGCGCTGCACACACCGCATTTAAAACGGCCCTCAACCTGCACCCAGAACACGCTACGATGCAGGTTTAAGGCCCATAACCCAGCCCCTGGGCATTCTGGCACACATCCTGCACCACCCTTGCCAAGCACAACGCTTACTTGCAGCCAGGGCAACCGGCCTGCAAGGAGATGATGAACGGAAGCGCGGGAAACCGGCTTCTTGTCATTCTGAAAGTTAATAAACAAAGGAGATTTATCATGAAAAAGCTACAACAGGGTTTTACCCTAATTGAGTTGATGATTGTGGTCGCCATCATCGGCATTTTGGCGGCGATTGCGATTCCGGCGTACCAGGACTATACCCTAAGAGCAAAGTTTACTGAGGTGACGCAGTCTACCCAAGCGCACAAGGTTGCTATTGAAGTTTGCGCCAATGATCTAGGCGGACTTGCGACATGCACTGCGGGTGCCAATGGTGTGCCAGCGGATAGGACCACCGCATTCGGTCTATACAGTGCCAGCGTAACAACTGGAGCTAACGGTGTAATTACCGCAACAGCCGTTACCGGTCAGGGCTTAACTGGTCAAACTTATACTTTAACGCCTACGTTTACCGCTGGATCAGGAGTTAGCTGGGTGACCGGCGGTACTTGTAAAACCGGCACGCCAATTATCTGCAGATAATAGCACGGTAGGCTGAGGTGAAGTGCAGCGAATCCCAGCACCACCCAGCATCAACTTCAAAGCCCCTCTCACGAGGGGCTTTTTTTATCCGGCGTATCTAGCGTTCTTCCCTCCTTCACCCCTTTGATAAATCGTAGCCAAGTAGGGTGGGCACGCCGTTTGTGCCCACGTGTTTATTCACCAAACGTCCCTTCCTCCAATCTTGTATCGGCAGTTCCCCAATCCATTAGGTAAGTGTCCTGTTTGACATAGCGGTAAAATGTCGAGTAAGGCCATAGAGCGACGCGCTCGCAGTGTCCATGCTTCACCGGGTTGTAATGAATGTAATCAACATGGCGCATAAAATCGCCGTCATCCTGGATTTGATGCTCCCAATAGCGCCGCTGCCAAATCGTGGATTCCCGGTGTTTACGCTTAGAGGGCGTTATCCAGTCTTCACGTTTGTATTGATTTGCGCAGGCCAGACTGACCTTGCGTTTAATCATGCTCCAACGAGTGGCAAAGTCGCTGTCACCATCAGGCAATGTCCAGATACAATGTAAATGATCAGGTAATAATACCCAGGCATCAATGGTAAATGGGCGCAAACCCTGCACCTGCTTAATCGCATGACGCAGTGCCGTCCGGATGGGTTCGTCGCATAGTATTGCTTGGCGGCGGTAACTGACCACGGTAAAGAAGTAGGTGGCCCCCGCTACGTTTGCGCGCCGGTATCGTGGCATGGTTATACGGCCTTGTTGTTCACCTTCTCATTGCGCGTGGGCACAAACGGCGTGCCCACCCTACTTGGCTGGGATACGCTCCACTTTATCCCACCCTACAGAATTTAATAAGCGAAGATCACGTATTGATAAGCTTGAGTAGCGCTTGCTCATCGAGCACTGCAATACCGAGCTGATTCGCCTTATCAAGCTTCGAGCCCGGATCGGCGCCGGCGACCACGTAGTCGGTCTTGGATGAGACGCTGCCGCTGACCTTGGCGCCCAGCGCCTGGAGTTTTTCCTTGGCCTCTTCGCGCGCCATGGTCTCCAGTGTGCCGGTGAGTACGAAGGTCTTGCCCTGCAAGGGTTTGCGGGCGCGATGGTCCGGTTTGATAGTCGGCCAACGCAACCCGGCCGCGCGCAGTTTGGCGATGACTTCTCGGTTGTGGCGCTGGTGGAAAAAGGCCTCGACATGCGCGGCCACCACCGGCCCGACATCGGACACATCTTGTAAGGTTTCCGCGTCAGCGTGCATGATGGCGTCGAGATCACCGAAGTGATGGGCGAGTGCGAGAGCGGTTGCTTCGCCCACCTCGCGGATGCCGAGTGCGTAGAGAAAACGCGGCAGAGTGGTTTGTTTGCTATGTTGCAGTGCGGCGTGAGCATTGGCGGCGGATTTTTCACCCATGCGTTCCAGTTCAGCCAGTTGCTGTGGTGTAAGCGTATAAAGGTCGGCGGGATTTTCAATCAGCTTGCGTTCGACCAGTTGATCCACCAGTTTGTCACCCAGGCCCTCGATGTCCATGGCGCGGCGTGAGGCGAAGTGCAGGATCGCCTCCTTGCGCTGCGCGGGACAAAACAGTCCTCCGCTGCAACGGGCGATGGCCTCGCCCTCGGCGCGAACCACGTCCGCCCCGCACACCGGGCAGTGTTTCGGCAGGTGATACGGACGCGTGCCCGTCGGACGACGCTCTTTGATCACGCTCACCACTTCCGGGATTACATCACCGGCACGGCGCACGATCACGGTGTCGCCTACCCTGATATCTTTGCGATCTATTTCGTCCTGATTGTGCAGGGTGGCGTTGGTCACTGTGACGCCGCCGACGAACACGGGTTTCAGACGCGCCACCGGGGTGAGCGCGCCGGTGCGTCCGACTTGAGCGTCTATCCCCAACACCTCTGTGAGCTCTTCTTGAGCCGGGAATTTGTGGGCGACCGCCCAGCGGGGGGCACGTGAGACGAAGCCGAGCTGTTCCTGCTGTGCAAGGCTGTTGACCTTGTAGACCACGCCGTCTATTTCGAAGGGCAGCCGGTGGCGGCGTGCGGCGAGGTCGCGGTAGTAATCCAGACAGCCTTGCACGCCCTGCACCACGCGCTGTTCATGCGGCACCGGCAAACCCCACTCGCGCAGGCGCGCGAGAATCCCGCTAAGTTGTTCGGACACTGCGCCGCCTTCCACTTTACCTACGCCATAACAGAAAAACGCCAGCGGACGGCTCGCGGTGATCCTGGGATCGAGCTGGCGCAGGCTGCCGGCGGCGGCGTTGCGTGGATTGACGAAGACCTTTTCACCCTGCGCGAGGGCCTTGGTGTTGATCTCGGCAAAGGCCTGCTTGGAAAGATACACCTCGCCGCGCACCTCCAGCAGCTTCGGATAACCCTTGCCATAAAGCCTGAGCGGCACGGCGCTGATGGTGCGGATATTTTGCGTGACATCTTCGCCCGTCATCCCGTCGCCGCGGGTTGCGCCTCGGGTGAACAATCCGTTCTCATAAAGCAGACTTACCGCCAGGCCATCGAGCTTGGGCTCTGCGCTGTATTCGATGTCGTCAATATGCAGACGCTCGCGCACGCGCCGGTCGAAGTCCAACACCTCTTGTTCGCTGAAGGCGTTGGCGAGCGACAGCATCGGGATATCATGCTTAACTTCGCCGAATTTTTTGAGGGGCTTTGCGCCGACGCGCTGAGTCGGTGAATCGGGTGTGATGAGTTCCGGGTGGCGCTCTTCGAGCGTTTCTAATTCGCGCACCAGCCGGTCATATTCGGCGTCCGGGATTTCCGGCCGGTCGAGCACATAGTAGAGGTAATTGTGACGATTGATCTCCTCGCGGAGTTGCTCTACCCGCCTTCTGACTTCTTTGGAGATCACGTCAGGCCGTCAATCGGTTACACCGCCGCCAACTGCACCGCCTCGTCCACATCCACGGCCACCAGGCGCGACACGCCGGGCTCGTGCATGGTGACGCCGGTCAGGTGCCGGGCGATCTCCATGCTGGCCTTGTTGTGGGTGATGTAAATAAATTGAATGCGCTCGGACATCTCATGAAGCAAGCGGCAAAAGCGCCCGACGTTGGCCTCGTCCAGCGAGGCGTCCACCTCGTCCAGCATGCAGAAGGGGGCGGGGTTGAGCTCGAAGATCGAAAACACCAACGCGACCGCGGTGAGCGCCTTCTCGCCGCCGGACAATAAATGGATGGTGCTGTTGCGCTTGCCGGGCGGACGCGCCATGACGGTCACGCCGGTATCGAGCAGGTCTTCTCCGGTCAGCTCCAGATAGGCATGGCCACCGCCGAACAGACGCGGGAAGGTGGCCTGCAGGCTGGTGTTGACCTTGTCGAAGGTCTCCTGGAAGCGGGTGCGGGTCTCGCGGTCTATCTTGCGGATGGCATTCTCGAGGGTGGTGAGGGCCTCGGTCAAATCGGCATTTTGCGCGTCGAGGTAGTTCTTGCGCTGTGACAGTTCGGCGTATTCGTCTATCGCGGCGAGATTAATCGGGCCGAGACGCTGAATTTTTTGCGCGATCTGTTCCGACTGCGCATGCCAGTCCTGTTCGTTCGCCTCCGCGGGCATGGCATCCAGCACCGGCTGCAACTCAAATCCCGATTCCACGATTTGCTCTTCCAGCGACTGGGAGCGCACCCTGCCCTCTTGATAGACCAGGCGCGTCTGCTCCAGCATGGTGCGGAGATCCTGCACCTTTTGTTCTTTTTGGTGGCGCTGTTCATTCAATTGACGCAGGACGTGGTCAAACTCCTCGACCACGCGGCGCGCATGATTGAGTTCGGCCTCGATCTCCGAGCGCTTGACGAGCTGCTGTTCGAGTTCCGCCTGTGCGGCCTGCAGCGGCGCTACGCCGTCGGCAAGCTGGCTGCGTAACTCCTCACGCCGCGCGGCCATTTGACCGAGCTGATCTTGCATACGTTGCAGATTCTGCCCGGTGGAACCGAGCGTGCTGCGCAGCGCTTCGATACGCAACGCAAGCTGGTGGACGCGATCGTCGTCGGCGCGGGCCTTAAGACGCAGCTCATCGAGCTTGATGCGCTGCGCCTCGCGCCGCTGCTGTAAAACCGTCCTTTCCTGAGTCAGGTTCTCACTGTGGGCGGTGGCCGCCTGCAAGCGGGAACGGGCGGCATCCAGCTCACCGGTCAGCGCCGCAACCTGTTTTTCTATCTCCTGCAATTCGGCCTGCACTTGAGCCGCGCGCGCCGTCGTCTGCTCCAGACGTATCTGGTGACCGCTGAGTTGCCCGTGCACCTCTGCAAGCTGATGTTGGGCCTGGCTGAGCGCGGCTTGGGAGGTTTCGCGCTGCTGTTCCAACTCCTGCAACTGGGCGCGCTGCGCCGCTAATTCCTCTTGCAGGTGTTCGAGCGCAGCCTGATCTTGCGTCACCGTTTCATGCAGCGACTTGATCTCCTGCTCGCGGTGCAGGACGCCGGCATGGATGTCCTTCTGATTCGCAACCCGCAGCCATCCCTTGCCCAACCAAACGCCGCCACGGGTGATGACGGACTCATGTGCTTCCAATTGGGGATAAAGGGTCCCGGCCTGCACCAGGGAATCCACCGCATAGACGTCCGCGAGCACACCACCGAGAGGCCACGGGGCGCGCACCTTGTCCTGCAACAGCGGCGCACGATGTTTGTTCGCGGCAGCCGCCGCGGCTGACGAGGTGTCAAACAGGCTCAAGGCCCCTTCCGGAGGCGCATCGAGCAGCTTTATCACGTCGGCCATATTTGCAACGCAGACCGCCTCCAAATGCGCGCCCAGCACGCACTCCACCGCGTGCTCCCAGCCCTCCTCCACCGTCAGGCCTTGAGCGAGACGCGGCGCATCAACCAGCCCATGCTCTTTGAGCCAGGCGCTGAGTTGCGGCGAAGCCTTGCCGAGCGCCGCTTGCTGCAAGGCCTCCAGCGAGGCCAGTCGGCCGCGCCGTTCTTCCAGGCGGCTGCGTACGGAATCAAGTTGAGTACTGTGCTGGTGGCTCTGTTCACGCAGCACCGTGATCCTGTTAAGAGTCTCTTGCAGACTCTGCTGTCGTTGTGCGGCCTCTCGCTCACAGCCGTCGCGCTGTTCCAGCAGGTGCGTGTTCTGCTGTTGCAGGTTCGCGTCGGCGAGCGTGCGCTGCTCCCCTTCGAGGCGCGAGCGCCGCTGTTGAAGCTGCTGCAGTTGCTGTTCGAGATGCTGCACGCGGGTGCCTTCCACTTGGACAGTCTGCATACTCTGCGCCGCGCGCTGATTGAAACTGTCCCATTCCGCCTGGCCCGTGTGCACGGCCTGTTCCGCCTCGGCGAGCGCCTGGCGAGCCGCCTCCGCATCCGTTTGCGCCTCGCGCCAACCGGGTTCGGCCTGTTCGAGTTCGCCGGTCAGCCCGGCGAGTTGTTGCCGGTCCGCTTCAAGATGTTGTTCGATGTCGCGCCAGGTCTGCTCTAGCTGTTCAAGATCTTGCTGTAACTGACGCCGCCTTTCCCTGGCATGCAACAAGGATTGCTCCAGACGGGCGATCTCGGCGCCCGCACCGTAGAATCTGCCCTGCACCGCATTAAACACCTCGGCGGCCTCGGCCTGCTGTTCGCGCTGCTTCTCAATCGCCGTCTCGGCCGCGCGCTGTTGCGCGATGTGCGCCTCCAGCTCCGTCTCCTGTTCACTGACCTTGCGACCCTGCGCCTCGACTTCGTCTCGCAACGCCCGCCAGCGCAAGGCCAGCAGTTGCGCCTTGACCTGACGCTCCTGTTCCTTCAGGAGCTTATATTTTTCCGCACTGTTGGCCTGGCGTTGCAAGCGCTCGAGCTGCTTGCCCAGCTCCTCGCGCACATCATTGAGCCGGTCAATGTTCTCGCGTGTGTGCCGCATGCGCGTCTCCGTCTCGCGGCGCCGCTCCTTGTATTTGGAAATCCCCGCCGCCTCTTCCAGCATGATCCTGAGATCATCGGGTTTGGCCTCGATCAGGCGCGAGATCATGTTCTGCTCGATGATGGCATAGCTGTGCGGGCCGAGGCCGGTGCCCAAAAACAGGTCGGTGATATCGCGCCGACGGCAGCGCACGCCGTTCAGGAAATAATCGGAATGACCGTCGCGCCCGACCTGACGCTTGATGGAAATCTCGCCGTACTCGGCATAGTGCCCGCCCAGCGCCCCATCGCTGTTGTCGAAGATGAGCTCGATGGAAGCCTGGCTGACCGGTTTGCGCGACGTCGAGCCGTTAAAAATCACATCCGCCATGGAGTCGCCTCGCAGGCTCTTTGCGGAGCTCTCGCCCATCACCCAGCGCACGGCGTCAATGACGTTGGACTTGCCGCAGCCGTTCGGCCCCACGATACCCACCAGATTGCTGGGCAAGTGGATGGTGGTGGGGTCCACAAAGGACTTGAAACCGGCGAGTTTGATCTTGCTAAGGCGCATGGTTATAAATATGGAAGAGGTTAAGTTATGATGTGATGTGCAAAGCTAACATAGAGTGAACGACATGCCTACCCAAGCCACTAAACAACTCGAGACGTTTTCCAACCCGACACCCGAGCGCGATTATACCATCCGCATGGAGGTCCCGGAGTTTACCTGTCTCTGCCCCAAGACCGGCCAGCCCGACTTCGCTACCCTCCACATCGAGTATGTGCCTGATATGCTTTGCATTGAGCTTAAATCCCTCAAGCTCTATATGTGGTCTTACCGCAACGAAGGCGCCTTCCACGAGGCGGTGATCAATCAGATCCTCAACGATCTGGCCAGGTCGTGTCAGCCGCGCTTTATGCGCCTGACAGCGGAGTTTTACGTGCGCGGGGGAATTTACACCACTGTGATCGCAGAACACCGGGCTGCCGGCTGGACACCACCCGTAGTGGTGAACCTCCCATGAATGCTTGCCACTTGCTACTTGTCACTTGCCACTTTAGGGCGCCTCTAAAAATAGTGGATTTTGTCTTTAGGCAAGGCGGAATTCTGCGAGAAAGCGCAGTGTACACGCCAGTACATGAGCATTTCGAGTAGAATTCCAACGCCGCATAAAGACAAAAGACGCATTTTTAGAGGCGCCCTTTATCTAGGCATAGACCTCGGCACCACCGGCTGCCGGGCGATGGTCATAGACGCCGGTGGCACGCTGCATGCCCAAACGGCCACCCCCCTGCCCGCCCCGCTGCGACGGGGAGCAGAAGTCGAACAAGACCCTCACCTCTGGTGGCAGGCCGTGGAAAGCACCTTGCGGGACGTATTGGCCAAGGTGCCCTCTCGGCAGATCCGCGCCATCGCCGTGGACGGGACCTCCAGCACCCTGCTGCTCACCGATGATCGAGGCGATCCGCTCGGCCACGCACTCATGTATAACGACGCCCGCAGTCAATGCGCAGCGGCCACTATCGCCGAGGTAGCGCCGCCCACCACCGCCGCGCATGGGGCTAGTAGCGGCCTGGCCAAGCTCATCACACTGCAAGCCCAAGCCCCTGCCGCTACCCGCCATGCGCTGAGCCCGGCTGACTGGATCACCGGGAAACTGAGCGGGCACTACGGCGTAAGCGACGAGCACAATTGTCTAAAGCTGGGCTATGACGTACTCGAACGCCGCTGGCCTGCATGGCTTGATCGCCTCGGCGTGCGCCGGGATTGGCTCCCTGAAGTCGTCCCCGCAGGCACGCCGCTCGGCACAGTCAGCGCCGCCATCGCCCGCGAATTCGATCTTGCCGCGGACACCGTGCTCGTCGCCGGCACGACC
>Ga0184616_10000006_pt1 | contig 46570 bp, 88 predicted proteins | sample PLM4_90_coex_FD_133145 | JGI IMG/M metagenome (GOLD analysis project Ga0184616, IMG submission 133145) | Groundwater sediment microbial communities from an aquifer in East River, Colorado, USA - PLM4_90_coex | ecosystem: Environmental > Terrestrial > Soil > Riparian zone | place: USA: East...
GAGTCAGCGGTGAATTTCCTCGTCGCGTTGATGCCGGTCGCGGGCATGGGTCCAAGAATGGGTTGTCGCCCCTCGCGCCGCGGTGGCGGGCCTCGACGTGCCGGCAAGGAGGTAGGGCTCGAGCTCCCCCGTCGGCTGCGGCGCCCTCGGCAGGACTCTCGGGGATCATGGACCGCCTCGACAGGGCGGCGATGCCCGGAACGCAGACGCGAAAGTCAGACAACGAGGGCTGCAGTACGACACAGGTATATAACATGACACAGCGCCGCTTCCATTGGAGCCTGTGGAACTTTCGGAGGTCGCATGCTCCATGCTAACCCCCGTTCTCCACTCGCAACGGGATGCCGGAGAGGCGGCGTAGGCCCATCCGAAGCTCAGAAAAAGTCGGCGGCGGGTCCGGCATCTACGCGTTGAGGAATCAGATCGGCGGTTCGTTAAACGACGCCGGCGAAACGCATGAACGCCTCGTCGCGCTCCGGGCCCGTCGCCGGTCGAATGTCAAAGGTGGGATGGACGCCGCCGTATATCTGTCTTGCCATTCCACGTGTGATACTACTCCAGCCACAACATATATGTAGTGCCGGGTCGATGCTCCCACCATGACCGATCACCCGAGGTTGGATGAGTTCGTGTCAGCAGCGGCTACGAAAGGATTCCCCCGCGATGAGCTCGAGCGGTGGGGAAAGATGATGAAGAACAGCGGCCTGAAGGCGGTCCAGAAGGAACCGCGATGGTCGACGTTCTGCGGCCACGGCGACCTCATGAGAGCCCTCGTCGAGGCGCTGAAGGAACAAGTCGAAGAGATGGAGGATCCGGCAACGGGGCTGAACCAGCTCTTCAGCCAGATCAACGCGCAGTAGGCGGGGGCATGGGATGAAAATCAACATCGACATCATCGTCAAGTGCGAGGCCCCGGGCTGCAAGCTCGACGCGCTCCCCGCTCAGGTGATTGCCTGTGACGGGGCGTTGCGGTCCTACTGCGAGGACCACGCCGAGCAGTTCGCGCAGCTGATGATCCGGACGTTCGACGACGGCGGGCGCCTCGGCAGGTACATCCCAGGCAACGGGACGGAGTACTGGGCGGCGGCGCTCCCCTGGAAGTCGCGGGAGAATGTCGGCGCCCTCGGCAGCGTGGATGACGGGTGGCTCGTGGTCAGCGGCCTCACGAAGAAGGCGGCGCTGATGGCGAAGGAAGGCTACGTCGTGGATTCGTACGTCCAGGAGAAGCTCGGCGGTCTCGATGGCGACTACCCATTCTTCGGGATCCTCGTAAGGGCCCTGGTCCGGAGGCCCGGGTGAGACGGAGGAGGAAGGGATGCAAATGCAGACACGCTACGCAGTGAGGACGTGCGTCGACTCGAAGCCGACCACCATCAAGGTAGTCAACAGCCGAAAGGAAGCGCAGCTGTTCGCCGACGGGCTCACCGAGGGGTGGAGGCTGCGCAAGGCGCCTCTCGCCCCGACGTACTGGATCGAGGAGAGGCTCATCCCCACCCTCAACGAGGTGGCCTGATGACGAAAGAATGGGCCGCCAAGAACGTCAAGCTCCTGTACGACTCGGGGACCCTGCGGCAGACCCTCGAACACTCGGGCGAGGATATGGACAAGGAATCCATTGAGTGGGTCATCGAAGCCATTGAAATGCGGCTCAAGCGATACTCGAAGCGGGGAGCCTACACGAAGGGCGCCGCCGGCGAGGGCGAGAGGTGCCCGCACTGCGGCAAGCCCAAGCACGATTTCCCCCGCGGCACGGAGCAAGGTTACAAGAACGGCAAGCCGTACTGCCGCGAGATGACCGAGGCGGAATCGAAGGAGGCGCTCGAGGGACTGATGAGCTTGCCGGGAGGGCACGACTGATGGGGCGACTCTGTCCAATCTGCGACAAGGAGGTATCCATCAGCGATATGATGGCGCACGTCCGGCGGAAGCACCCAGGGCACGAGGAAGAGGTGCGGGCCTACTTCGCCGAGGAGCGGGAAGAGAGGGAGGACACGCCCGGTGAGGTCAGCGTGTGGCGGGGCCGGCGAGTCGGACCACGGCGGGGGGACTACTGATGTGGAATGCGCCAACGACCGACGGAGCGTTCGGGCCCATGGGCGCGGCGGTCGATGACGGCCTCTCGCTCCTCTGTCCACGCTGCGGCGGGGACAACATGTGCGAGTGGTGCGGCGCGTGCCTGAACTGCGGGCGCTGCCGCGACTACTGCCGGTGCGAGGACTGCGAGAGGCGGTACCCGAAGACGCTCGGCAGGTTGAGGGTCGGAGCTCCGAAGCAGTAGGCGACCAGGGGGGTTCGATTCCCCCCACGGGGCATCAGGTGACGAACACGGCAGACCCAAAAGAGGAACAGGACATCGACGTAACCGTATCAATGCTGGAGTGGGAGGTAGTCAACCAGGCCCTCAATGCGCCGTTCAGGGACCAGTGGCTCCAGGCATGGATGAAGGTCAACTGGCCCGAGGTCAGCGAGAAGGACCTGGACAAGGCAATAGAGTCGGTGAAGGAGAAGTGGTTCAACGCCTGGGAGTAGGCAACTGCATGAGCAGAAGAACCTTGACCATCCGCTGCCCGTACGAGCGCTGCAAGGGCACCGCCACGTACACCGAGACCGACAAGGAGGAAGGGACGTTCGTGCGCCTCACATGCGACAGCTGCGAACGCACCTTCAAGTACACCGTGCACCCGCCGACAGGGGCGCCCAGGGCCGCGAAGCAGAGGCGCCTCAAGCGCGTCAGGTTCAAACGCCGCATATGGAGGAAACCGGCGTCCGCGACAGATACGGGCAAGGAGCATGTTAAAGTCTGACAGGGAGATACAGCACACATGACCGATGCGAAAAAGATGGACGAGAAAATATGGAATGGAAAAGGTATTCGTGGTGCACTCATCGATGGCGTGTACCACACAGCAGATTGTTGGTGCGACCGATGCATCGATCCGACTGCTGCGGAAGAGTTCTGGTGAGAGCTGGTGCAGAGGAGGGATGCGCACGAAGTACCTGCACAAGGCGGAGGGACACGCGGAAGCGTGCATATCACTCATGTGGGAGCTGGGGCTGTGCCTGTGAACAGCGAGCCGTGCGTGTTCCTACACATCTCGCCGGTGAACGGCTCGTCCTACTGCATCGAGCCGAAGGTGAGGCATGACCTCGGCTACACGCCGTACTGCTCGTTCACCGTCGCCGAGGACAGCTGCACGTTCCGCTGCCCGTTCAGTTCACCCAAGTTCTACATATGCCCGACCTGCGGAGCGCAGCCGGGGCATCCATGCAAGAGACCGTCCGGCCACACGGTCTTCGGCGGGGGCTTCCACTCCCCTCGAGAGAAGCTGGCTGAAGGGAAGGAGAATACCATGACAGAAGCGAAGGAAGCGAACAGCGGAGGGTCCGGCCCTGTGAAGCCGGGGAAGACAGAGATAACAAAGGTCGAGGCAGTGCCCGAGTCCGAGGACGTGATCACGTGGCTGCCGATCGGCAAGATACACGTCGGGGACAACATACGCGAGCCGGCGAACCTTGACGAGATGACGGCGTCGATCAAGGCTCAAGGCATCTTGGAGCCGTTGCTCGTGAGGCCGTCACGCCACGGGGACCCCAAGGCCGAGGACGCGTACAACCTCGTGTTCGGCGGCAGACGCTTCGCCGCGGCGAAGCTCGCGGGCCTTAAGGAAGTGCCCTGCGTGGTCAAGGAGATGACCGACGGCGAAGTCATCGAAGCTCAGCTGGTCGAGAACCTCCAGCGCGAGGACCTGTCCGAGATCGACGAGGCGAAGGCGTACCAGCGGTACATCACCGCGACGAAGTCCACGCAGATCGCCCTCGGCAAGAGGATAGGCAAGAGCCAGCCCTACATCGCTGGCCGGCTCTCCCTGCTGACGCTGCCGGAGAAGGTGCAGAAGGTCGTATCGTCTGGCGAGATCTCGGCGTCCAAGGCCGAGGTGCTCGTGTCGGTGATGAAGGACATGCCGGAGACCAGAGTCATCGAGGCCGCGAAGATAGCCGCGCAGAAGGACGTGCCGGTCGCCCGACTGAAGAACGAGCTGACATGGAAGAAGAAGGAATGGGCCGCCCAGGACGCGCGGCAGAAGAAGCTCGCAAAGGCATGGCCGTGCCCGGAGTGCAAGAGGAAGGCGTCCGCCTTCGTCAATACGAGGTACGACTACAACCTGAACGCGAAGGTCGGGACAGGAGTCATCGTCAAGGACGAGGAAGGCCACATGTGGAACATGGAGACGGGCAAGGCGTACGTCCAGCCAAAATCGACATACGACTCAACGCCGCGGCCGCGCGTCGAGCGCCCGGTCAAGAAGGTCGGGCCCACGATGAGGTCAGGGCACACGGTCCACGACATCGCCAAGGCGATCTTCACCAGGCTCGGCCCGAAGGAGATTCAATCGCTCTACTGGAACGGGACGCAGATGAGCATGACCTTCCAGGCACCCTCATCGCTCCAGGACCTGAAGGGCGTCGAGTTCCGGGCGCTACCGCACGAGTACTCCACCGGCGAGCTGATGGAGATCCACGTCGAAGCGTACGACGACGGGCGCAGGCGGAAGATGAAGGAGGCGATCGGGAAGTGGCAGTCGAAGACGCTCGGGAAGGCGAAGGCGCCGAAGAAGACGGACCCCAAGAAGGTCGAGGCGCTCAAGAAGGCACTGGACAACCCGATCGCAAAGGTCGACCTCCCCGACAACGTCGAGGACCTGGAACTGGCGAGAGACCTCGAGGTCAAGGGGCAGAAGAGGCACGGGGTCATCGACCTGATCGACAATTTCCTCGCAGCCCTTTCGGGTGAGGGCGCTGGCGACTACTGAGGGGGCCTGCCAAACATGAAATGTCCCAACTGCGGGCAGGAAACGCTCATACCAGGGCGCTTCACGCCCGCCGACAAGAAGTGGCTGACCCTGATTGGCTTTCTCTGCTCCAACAGCGCGGAGTGCGGGATCTTCTACACGAAGGAACAGTACGACCGGGTACAGAAGGAGAAACTGGAAGCCAATGTCTGCCCGCCCATACCCCATCACCACCACAAAGACGATAGCATCGAGCGCACCGTGTACTGGGTGGCGGAAGAGAACGCCAGCACATGTGCGGGATGCCGATTGGGGAGACCGAAGACGCCGTGCCCGGAGGCCAAGCCATGAGCAGCCCTCAGACGTTGGCGATGAGCGACACGTGCGACTGCGGCCTCAAGCCAGAGCATAAGGTCGGCGAGCACGACTGGTGCTGCCAGTTCTGCGGCGGTAACCATACTGAGCGAATCTGCCCGATGGCGCGGGAGAGTGAGCCCTGTGAGGAATGTGGCAAGCCTGCAAGTATCGACTGGCCGACAGGACTGATATTGTGCACGGAGTGTCGGAAGAAGGCTACACCGGAAGGCGATAAGACCAGCGACGACATCTGAGCATGCCCGGCTACTATCGCTGGCACTGCTGGGCCTGCGGTGCCAGCTCGCAGAGAGCGTGGCTCACCGAGAAGGAGGCGCAGGACGCCGGGGCCGAGCACCTCAAGGCGCATGACAAAGCTATAAATCCCCCGGCACCATCTGGCTGAATTAGCATCCCTCCACAACAACGTCGGGGCATTGGCCCCGACGTATTTTTCCATGGGGTGGTCCACATGACCTGGCTGAAAGCTACCGGAGCAGTCATAGACGACGGGCAGCCGATGATGCCGTACAAAGGGAAGGGACGGCCGCGATTCGCGTTCTGTCCCGTCTGCGGGACGCTCAGGGACATCGTCACGGGGGAATGCGGTCAGTGCTCACTACCGGCACGGCCCGCAAAGCCCGCAAAAGAAGCTGCCGCGACAGGTCGCGCGTCCTCATCTCCACTATTCTCTTCCCTTCCATCTCAGCCTTCACGGACTCAGCTGCGAGCGGTAGCCCGTTTGGGCCCAATCCCTCTCCCCCGAAGGCGAGCTGCGTTGCTTCGGCGAAGGCGATCCGAGCCATGAGCTCGCCCCTCGTGACCTGGTCGGGGTCCCGCCGCCGGCGTAGATAGTACTCCTGCTTCGACCACCAAGGCGCCTTGACGACCTCGACGCGGATCACGTCCAGCCCCCGACGCGCCACTTGCGCAGGTTCGCCTTCATCCTCCGCGTCGTGTCGAGGTCGATGCGCCTGGGCCGCAGCGGCGCCCTCAGAGGCGTGTAGCTCACGCTCTTGGCGTCGTCGAGTTCCATGATCGTCGCCTCGCGCCCCATCGGGTGACAATAGCAGGGACAGCCGCCGGACACCGTGCCGGGGTAGTGGTGGCAGCGCGGGCACCGGGGACGGTACTTGCCCATCATCGAGTCATCAACTCCCGCATCGCCTTCTTGGCCTCGATGCACCGCCTGACGAACGCCTCGGGTATTCCATGTGCGATGAACTCGTCGACGCCCATGAACGGCCTCTGGTACTCGTCGCCGAAGACGACCATGTAGAAGATGTAATCGCAGATGTCCGGGTACATCTTGTGCGAGGCGACCGGCGACAGGCCCTGGCGCTTCGTCTCGGCCGACAGACGCCAGTAGTAGCGGTCCTGCGGGAAGTTCGGGACGCGCCGGAAGACCTCCTCGACCTCCCGCGTCCAGGGATAGAAAAGCTCCTTGGTGATCGGGTCCTCGACCGCAACGGGGCTGAGCTGCACGTTGATCGGCGCTGCCCGGTACTGCTCGCCCGTGTCGACCGGGAGTATGTCGCTGAGCTTCTGCGGCGGTGGCGCCGGCGGGGGCTTCTCGACGCGGATGACCGGCCGCTGCGGGGTCTCCTCGACCTTCCTGGCGAGCTCCGCGACCTGCTCCGACAGTTTCGCGGTCTGGGCGCCGACGGTCTCACCTATCCGCAGGATCTCCGCCCGAAGCGTGTTCTCGAGCCGCAGGGCGTCGAGCTCCGACCGGCCGACCACGCCCTCTACCAAGGTGGCCTTCGCGGCGTAGAGCTTCAGCTGCTCCTCGGCGTTGTCGAGCGCCATGCGGATCCGGCTCGCCGCCTCGTCCGGGTCCAGGCGCTTCTCGGCCACCAGGCGCTTCGAGGTGATGAAGGCGTCCAGGGCCCGCAGCGCCGGGTAAGCCGACTCCTTCGGCGGGATCCATCCCTCCCTCACGCCACGGGACACCGTCGTTTCGACTGCGACCACTCGACGGATGAGGTCTTCCTCGCCGGGGATCACGATGACGGGCGTCGCCTCGACCTTCCGCTTCAACGCGGAGAGCTGCTTCCTCAGCTCCGCGGCCTTGTCCTCGGCGGCGCGGACCTCCTCGGAGACCTGCGCCTTCATCCACGTCGCCTTGAGCCGCGACAGGCCGACGATCCAGTGCTCGTACCGCTCCAGGAACGCCTTGGCGTCGGGGATGCCGCGGTCGGCCATGGACTGAACGACGTCGACATTGGCAAGGATATTCGCCAGGGCCTCGCCGTCGAGGGCCCCCACCTCTTCCAAGTCGACAGGGATGCCTTCCTCGAGGAGCTGCTTGACGTGCTCGCCGCGCAGGAACTTGTCGAGCTTCGGCCCGAGCTGCACGATCAACTCTTCCTCGCTCGCCCGGGCCTCCATGACCTCCGCCTCGGCGCGGGGGGAAGCCGTGAGCCTCTCTACGAAGTCGGCCAGGGCGCCCAAGGGTGCGGCCGCGTCGGGAGTCTCCCGGATGTAGTGCACGAGGAACTCCGCGGGGCCGAGGTGACCCTCTATGGCGGTCCCCCAATCGAGCCGGTCGATGATCGCGTTCAGGGCGTCCCTCGCGTCGCCGCCCTCCTTCTTCGCCCAGGCCACGGTCCAGCGAAAGATGTGCTGCCAGAACCACACATAGTTCTTCCGCACCGACGCCTCGAGGTTCTCGGAGGCGCCTTCGAGTACCGACGCGACGTTCGAGTCGAGCTTCCGCAAGAACTTCTGATCGAAGGGCATGAGGCATACAATCGCCGGGAACCTATTAATACTTGCGAAGACCTCGGTTCAAGCGTGGCGGAAGATGGAGAGACGACATCAGGCACACACATGCCGTCGTGGTGTAGCCGGCTGCGCGTTCACGCTTCTCAGGCCGAGGCGCGTCGCTGGCCTTCCAGACTCGTCATCCCGATCCGTCTTCCGCCGCACTCAAGGTGAGGGACATGCCAACTTCGCGACTGATGCAACCACACTACTTCGATGAGCACGAACGGAAATCATGGCGCCGCATGTACGGCGAAACGGCTTTGGGCGTCACAGGCGACAAGGCGTCCGGCGAACTGTGGCTCCACCACAACATCACCGTGGATGCCGGGCAAGAGGAGTACGTTAGGATCCTGGTGAACGTCCCGTACGACGACGGCCGAAGATGGAGGCCCCAGATAACTGTGGGCGAGAGCATAGAGGTCATCGTCCTGATCGACTCGGCCGGGCAGACGAGGAAGTGGCGGTCGGGCAGCATCCGCTTCGACGTCGGCGAGCAGAGGCGACTGGAGATCCTTGACCAGAGCGCCCGCCTCAGCGCGATGGAACACGCGACCTGCACGCTCGTCGGCATCACGAGCGACGGCGTCGCCCTCGAGGCGATGCGGACGGAGAACGAACGCAGGGCACAAATATGGCTCGAAGAGTTCTGGGCGCGGGAGCGGGCGAGAGAGGAGCAGGGATCTCTCGCGTAGTATTTTATAAGCCCTGAGCTATATCGCCTCGGCGAGGGTCAAGAGGCCAATCGGGTATCGGGGTAGGGCAACACGACACACGCCTCCCCTCGTCTCGAGGATGACACGATGGAAAGCGAGCCGGGGATGGACGCGGTGAAAGTCATGGAGCAGCATTTGAAGGACAGTGACAAGGTCAACGAGAAGAACAAGCAGGCCATCAAGGCGATCGTGTCCGAGGCGCTGCAGTCATATGTAGAAGCAGTGGACAAGCACTCACGTGCGCGGGCAACAGGTGAGTTCTTGATAGCCTCGGGAGAGGTTCTCCTGATAGTCATCCCCCCGCTGAAGTTCATACCGCCGGACCAGATCGAGCGGCTCAAAGCAGAGACCGTCGCGCCAGAGCGAGAGCAGCTCCCCGGCGACAAGATCATCGGGCCCTCGACAGACGTCAAGATGAAGTCCCGGAAACCAAGTGAGCTCGGCGTTCTACGAGACCCGGAACGACAGACCAAATGCCCCCACTGCGGCAAGAAGTTCAACGGTCTCCACGGCCTCGAGGTCCACATAGGCAAGATGCACAAGAAGACGGGTGACTGAATGTTCCACGCAAAGGAAGGATGGTTTTTCGGGCGGGAGAAAGACGGCAGGGTGCGGATCATCAAGACGCGGGGCGCCGTCGAGCCGAGACAGGTCGGCGAGGAGTTCGTGAACGCCGAGGTGACGGTGCTCCTCGAACCGGACATGTGGGCCTCCGTCGTCGCAAGCGTCAGTGCGAAGAACGAGACCACAGACACGTACCATGCGGCGCGGGACTTCCACGCCGGCGTTTAGCGGGCCCTGAGAAGGGGACCATGGCGAGCTGCAAGATATGCTTCTGGTCGACCGGCCCCATTCGCGGGATGAATCAGGCGACGTCCTCGAGAGGGAACCACATCATCTGCGAGGAGAAGATCGGCCGCGCGATCTCGGAGTGGTACATCATCATCCCCACGGTCGGGTGGGTCATCGTCCCGAACACCGAGGCGAACCGCGCGATCGCCCACGTCCTCGCCGACAAGCGGGTCACCGATGCCGCGAAGCACGTCCGCGTGATGCTCGGGAAGAGCGCCGGGAAAAAGGTGGAGCGTTGGGTCAGACTTGTGGATGCCCGGCCTCTGCGCACTGCAGAAGGTAGTTCAGGAACCGCTCAGGGTTCTGGAGAAACCACTTCTTGTTCTGATTCAGAAAGCGGATGAAGTCGACGTTGTCGATGATGACCTTGCGGATGAGCGTGTTCTCGCCGTAGAGCTGCGCCAGGACCTGCTCAGGCGTCCATCCCGCGCGGATCAGCCCCTTGAGACGGTCGAGCTGTTCCTGCGGGAGGCGGAGATTCACCCAGGACGCGAGCCAGGCCACGGAGGTCACCTCGCACGTTGGTATGCCTGAGTCGATGAGTGCCCCCGGTGGGGTGGCCGATGTATCGGAGGTGCGGGTTGGAAATGACTAACGCATGGAACGAACCCCGTGCCACGGCAAGCATCACACTTGACCCGGCCCCTGCGAACGTCGAAGTGGAAGCCGCTACCCCCGCAGCAAGTGCACGTCTTCGGCAACCTATTCACCGTCCACGGGCACCTTATCGCAAGCCTTCATGTGCGAGCTGAGTCCAATCTGCGACTTGCAAATCCTCCCGCAGCCAGGGCACGGGAAGCCCTCAGGGATTGGCTCCTCGACATGGACAGCTTCGACGGGAGCCGGCTCAGGGGCCGGTTCTGGAATAGGTTCTGGAGTGGGCTCATGGGGTGGTGTCTCGACCTCCTCGAACTCCTCGATCGTCGTCACGCCGCTCTCGGGCGGCTCGGCCTCTTCATGTTCCTCGCCGACCTCGGGCAAGCTCTCAGGTGGAGGCGTCGGCTCCACAGGAACCACTGGAACAGGCGGTGTTGCCGCTGACGGCGGTGCCGTCTGCGGCGGAGGCCCATACTTCGCGAGGAGCTCCGCGTCCGTGAGGGTGCGCAGGTCTCGGGCTGCTACCTCATCCGAAGGTGTGGGTGTCAGGTCGGGTTGGGGCGGGGGCGTCGGCCGCACCGGGATAGGTGGTACGTCCGGCGGTGCGCCAACCGACGGCTGGACCTGAGGGACCGGCTGCGCCGGCCCCTGCTCCCTGCTGCCCATGAACCTCGCCCCGATGTGCGACCTCGGCAAGAAGTCCTCCGGGGGCTTGATGTAGATGTTGATGTCCTGTGGCCGCTCTTGCGGTGACGGTGGCGGGACGCCGACCATGCGCGGCATGTCCGTTCCCGGGTGAGATGCGGCCGGGGTCTCCTGACGCGGCTGCTCCGGCGTCTGCACCGGCATCTCGCCCCGTGCGGCTTTGGCGAGCATCTCGTTCAGCTCCTGAGGTGTCATGAACAGGTACTCGCCAGGTGGCGTCCCCGGGGGAACGGCCGGCATGCCGCCAGGGGGCGTCGGTGCGCGGGCTTTGTCGACTTCCTGGGCGCCGACGACCATGTCCTTGACGTTGCGGAGCATCTCGGTCCCGCTCTTCATCACCCGATCGACCTTGTCCATGAACTCCTCTTTCTCTGGCCTGATCGCCTGTTCGGTGTCGGCCGGCTTCAAACCCATCGCCAGTCCGGCCTCCTTGAACGCCTTGCTAAGCTCCGTGGCGGACTCGACCGCGGCCCTGACCTTGTCCAAGTCGCTGATTTCGGGAATCTTCTTCTCGAACATCGAGGACGTCTGGGCCCACAGCTCCCCGTAGCCCTCCTTCACAGACCCGACCAGCTGCGCCATGCGCTCCTCGCTGCGCAGATCGTGTTCCTGGCGCTCTCGCTCCCGCTGGAGGTCCTTGTCCTTCATCTCAGCCTCGTGCCTCTGCTGCATCATCTCATCCCACCTCTTGTCCGAGTCCTCCCGGACGCGCTGGATCTCGGCCATGGCGGCGGCGAGCTGCGGGTCCTGCTGCCTGGCCCCCTCGCCTCCGCCGCCGAGGGCCTTTAGCGCTATGACGTTGGAAAGTTGCTGCTGCGCACGGCCGTTAGCCATCATGTCCATGACCATCATGTCCTTGATGTCCAGGCCGAGGCCGCCACCCTGGCGCTGCGGGGAGTCGGAGACCCCGGCCATGTTCTCGTACATCCTGAGCATCGCGCGTTCCTTCATCAGCTCCACCATCTCCGCCATTTCCGATGCCATGCGACTCTGCGGTCGGGGAGCCTCACGCCTGAGGTCCTGCGCAATCTCCGAGAGCGGGGGCGCGGCAGACGCCTGTGGCTTCCCACCCATGGCATCGTACTCCTTCAGGCGCTTCAACACGACCGCCTGTGCGTCCTGCAAGTTCTTCAGCCCATATTGCTCCTGGAGTTCCTTCAACATGGTGCTGAACTCGCCAATCGTGTCCATCTTCAGTGTCCTCGACTTCGATGCTTCGTCAGTGATGCTCTCCTTCGGCTCCAAAATACCACCCGAGGACTAAAGCGGAACACAGCATATAAAACCTACGACACACTTGCCCCCGCGATGTGTCCGATCGCAGGTACGACGCTGCCCGACCCGGCACCGCGCCATTGGGGGAACGACGACATCAAAAAAATCATCCTCTACGCGCTCTGCGTGCTCGAGGAAGACGTCTTCGAGTCGGTCGTGCCGATCACCCTCGTCGCGAAGAGCGGGGAGGGGAAGACCAACCTGATCACGTCCCTGAAGGAGACGGGCCTCCCGGCGAAGATATACTCGAAGGACGCGGTCACGAAGGCGTCACTCGGGATGATCAAGGGCGACAGGGTGGTCTCCGCCCACCTCTCCAAGATCATACTGTTCGACGAGACGAACAAGTGGAACCTCGACAGTCTCGAGGGGACCGTCCTGCCCATCTTCGGGAAGGAGTCGAGCGTGAGGATACGGTCCGGCGACGAGATCGTGATAATCACCGAGCCGCACCTTCCGATTGCGACGATACTGCCCCAATGGGAGGAGTTCGAAGGGTCCGGCGGAAGCGCGGCACGGCGCATACACACCATCGAGCAGATACTGAGGCGCTCGGTGATACTGCGGATCGAGCCGACCTCGATCAACCCCATGCTGTCGAAGGAGTTCGTGAAGAAGGCGTTCATGGAGTGGTTCCAGAACTACTCGATTCGATACAAAGGGCGGGACTACGAAGAGGTCGAATGGGATATGCTCGTCAAGACACTGCGGAGGGCCGACAGGCTCAAGGAACGCCTCATAGAACCGAAGGCCCTTCATGCGGCCGTGAAGGTCGTGGACGACCTCAGGCACAGCATAGTGATCTCCGAGCGGGTCCACTACGCTGAGCAGCTGCCGGAACTCGTCATCAGGCTGGCGCAGGGAAGGGCGCTCGCGTATGGGCGGACGAGGGTGAGCCTCCACGACTTCGAGGAGGTCCGCGACATACTCCTCGACCACGCGAAGAGGCTCGGCATGTACGCCGAGAAGGGGCCGTCGTGCCCGACGTGCGGCGCGACGATGGCGAACGGGCCCGGACCATTCGGGGACGAGTGGAACTGTAGCCGGTTCCCCCACTGCCGGCAGACGCTGAAGTACAGCGAGGGTGTTAAGTTGCGCGACGACCAGGCAGCCGTGTCCGAGGCGAAGGCCAAGAGGATCGAGCGGGAGAAGCGCGAGGCTACCGAGAAGGCTTACGCAAGCGTTGATACTCGAAAAGACCCAACGGCGGACGACCTCGATACTTGACGCGCTCCATGAAGTCCTTGTCGAACGTCCTCCAGTTCGGGCAGCCCTCACAGAACTCCGGGCTCGAGACCAAGTAGAAGCACATGTCCTTCCGGTTGTAGAAGCACGCGGCAAGAAAGCCGCCCGCCTTCTCCGGGTTGACCGGGGCGGGGGGCTCGAATTGGGGTTCGATGGTCGACGTACTTGTCGTCATTGCCCCGCCGCCCTTTCGGTCCGAAACTTGACCGTATTCCACGTGTAATGTCAACTGCTGGCCCTTGTCCGGTTTCTTCTTCAGCGGATATCGCCCCTCTCCTCGGTCTGGATGGACCACGTCTCCTCATCCGGAGACGTCCTCCCCTCGTCCTTTGGAGCCGTCCCCGCCCAGAGACCGATCTCCTTTATGTCGCCCTTGATGCCGAGCGCCTTCTTGAGCTGCCTTTGCGTGAAGCAGTACCTCCGGCTCGTCACCGTCTCACTCAGGCCCAATCGGCGAGTCGGTTCCGGCTTCATTGGCTGAACCTCCCGCAGAAGACCTCGGTCGGCGCGTACTCGCCCCTCCCCGTGACCCGCCGCGAGAACATCCTCCGCTTCGCCACCCAATCGAGATACTTGGGGTCGCAGGTCTTCGCGCACCTCGCGACGTTGAGCGCGGCCTCGAACGTTCCAGGGTAGCTCAGCTGGAGCACGACATGGTACGATATCTCGGAACTCTCGAACACCCTGAACGACTCCACCGCGAACGAGTTCGCGGTCACGAGCCGCACCACGTCGGCGACGACCTCCGCGAGATTGTGGTTGTCGCAATCGAGGAAGATTCGCGATACCGTGCAGCTGCGGTCCTTAGCGGCGTAGCTCTGGCTCTCTTCATCCCACTCCCAATATTCCGGTTCCTTCTTAGAATGCACCAAAGTCTTCCGACCTCCTGTACCATGAGCAGAACATATTGACGAGGAAGGAGCGGTCCCGGCAGTATTTGTAGTTTTCACAGGACTCGCACCTCTTGCGGTTCTTGTCGCTCAGCTGATCCGGGCGCATACCTCACCCCCTCCTTGATTGAGACGTTGAGCATGCTCTGCCCGTTGAAGAAGTTGTTTCAATGTCTCGTGGACGGGCGGGAACGACACGATGTAGCCGTAGGGGCGCCTCTTCGCCAGGAGCATGTAGGCCCCGACCTCGAAGCCGATCACGCCGACGTCGTCCTCGTACCGTCTCAGAGCCCACTCGCGGCTGCGTGGGTCCAGACGCCAAAGCCGCCGGAGGGCGCGGACCGGCAGGTTCTCGCCGGAGACGCGCGGGTAGATCCGCTTCTCGCGTCCCGAGCTGTACGGGAACTGCAACCGCGGGGACCAGCTCATCGCGCTCCCTCTCTCTCTGGGTGTCTGACACAGCATTGCTCGAACCAGTAGTGGAAGACGACACCGCCCTGGCCGTCTGGGATGTAGAGGCGACGGAAGAAGCGCATCCGGTGGCAGTCCCAACACGGTTGCTCGAAGGCCGGAATCGCCCAACCCTCACAGATTTCTTCGATGAGGGCATATAGGCGATTGTCGAGCGCGTAATCGAGAAGAGTGTCAAAATCGAGACGTCCGGGACTCACGGCGGGCCCTCCTTGAACTGCGGGCAGGTGTAGTCCAATGCGTAGACCTTCTCCCGCCATTTGGCCCGAGGGCAGACCTGACCGCCCTTGCCGGGAAAGAACTCGCACGTGCCGCACCGGCCTCTCATTTCTGCTCCGTGATGTCCACGTTGAAGTCTTGGCCGCCGACGCTATCGAGGGCGCATGCCATGGTGACCAGGCACTCGGCAGCCTTCTTGAGGTAGAGGGAAGCGACAAGGCGCTTCACGGCGGGCTCTTCCTCGCGCCCCATCCAATGCTTAGCCTTCTCGACCAGTCTGCCGACGACCGCGAACGACTTCGCCATGTGCTCGTCGGTCTCGTCAGGCATCAGGTCACTCCCTTGTATTCGATGATGTGGTCCAATCGCCCGGGCGTGCGGCGGAAGTCGAACAGCGGGGACGGCTTGGTGTAGCGCGTCGCCCGGTCGAGGACCTCGCCGAGCGAGTCAAACTGTCCGACAGGCACGGCGAAGAGTCCGCTCTTCGGGTGAGGTGTCCACGGCAGCCGTATCACGCGGGCGGCATCGCCCATCACCGACACGTCGGCGCCGGCCTCTTCCTTCTTCCTCTTCAGCGGCACGCCGCACTGCTCCGCGACCCACATCGCGAAGGCCCTGATCGCCTGGGCGGTCAGGACGGTGCCCTCGCCGTGCTTGATCATGTCGCTCGAGCAGTAGAGGTGGAACCCCTTTCGGCCCGAAAACACCATCAGCGCCACGTCGCTCCCGCCGAGGAAGTGCTGCATGGTGCGGGCCCACTCGTACGCAGTCCTCAGATCCTTCCCGTCAGGCACGTCGATGTCCCAGGCGACGACGTCGAGCTTCGCGGTGGAGTAGACCGGCCGCTCGCGCGTCTGGGGTCCCGCCTTGACCCGCTCGACCGCGCCGAACGAATAGATGGAGAGGTAGATGTCGCGAGGCTCGGGCTGGTGCGCGGGGTCCGAGAAGTAGAGGAGCTGCTGGTGAATCTGCTGGATCGAGTGGCAGACGCGCCTCCCCGGGAAAGCGGACTCGCGGATGAAGATGTCCTCGCCGCCGCACCAGTGATGAAGGAAGCGCAGCCACGCCATCCTGTCGTCGTAGACGCCCTTATGGAAGTCGTTGAAGACGGTCATTCGTCAGCCTCCAAGATCCAGGGCAGCGACGGGTCGAGCGGCGAATAGGGCAGGATCCTCGCAGCACCGCTGAACGCGTCGGCCCCCTTGGCCGGCAGCATCGCCCTGACGTCGTCCCACTCGCGGGCATCGGGGATCTGGTGGGTGAAGTAGATCGGCTTGCTCATGGCGTAGGATATGCCGAGTTCGATCAGCGTGCCGAAGCCCACATAGTCTTTGGTGTAGATGATCACCACGTCGGCCGCGCCTATCTCGTTGAAGTAGAACAGCCGATTCCTCGCCTTCTCGGCCGGGTCCCGAGTGCCGCAGTGAGGCACGTCGTCGGGCACAGTGATTCTCGCGTGAGGATACCTGGCGAGCAGTATCTCCTTGAGCTCGTTCATGCCCAGCTGGTTCCGGGTCCAGGAGCCGCAGATGACGATCTTCATCGCGATTCCCCCTGGTCGTCGGATTGTACTAAGCAACGGCCCATGGAGGTCGCGGTGAGCGCGAAGCACTTCTGGCAAGCCCCGTGGCGGTACTGACGCCACCTCTTCAGTGCGACCCAGGGCAAGAACCGCCGCCAGGTGAACAGCTCCAGGGCATGTCGGGGGCACAGTTCACGCGGCATCACGGCACCGCCTCCGTCTTGACCACTTCCGCCTTCTCCCGGTCGCCGTGGCATGCCCAGCACCGGGTCGCGTGGTCGTAGTTGCAGGCTCCGCACTTGCACCGCCACAATGGCGGGAACCCGGGCCGCTCTACCGGCTTCGGTGCGTCATTCATCTTCCGGGCCTCTTTTCGCCAACCTTCGTATTTCGGAAACGTTGCGTCCATATTTCCTCACTTCCAATGAGAATGCGACCCTCGTGGTCCTGCGGCTCTATCTGATTTGTCTGCACGAGTTTGCCGTCGATCATCTGGGAACTCTCGACGACGCCATCCCAGACCTCGACGTAATCGGCATCGACCTCGAGCCTCTTGTCGTCCTTCCACCACCACACCTTCACTGCGACCGCCTCCTCTCGTCTCTTTCCTTTTTCTCCCGTTTATCCTCTTCCCGGCTCTGTTCCTCGCTGAACGGAAGGAGCCGGACAAGCCAGCCGACCAGGTTCGTTGGGTTTCAATGTCTCGTGGACGGGCGGGAACGACAAGAGTTCGGGGGAATCTTGGAAAGAGGGAAACGTCGGTTCCACTGTCGGTTGTGCTCCTCGACGCAGAACGGCGTCAACTCAGAGGCCGAGTAGTGGCGCGACTTCTTCGGCACGATGTAGTACTCGTCCACGCGACGCACGAACGACTTGTCCCAACCGATGTAGTTCCCGCACGTCGGGCACTCCTTCAGCGGCTCGATCGTGATGCTCTCGATCGGCGTCATGGCGACCGCCTCGGGGGGACATCGAGGTCGCCGGCGTCATAGGCGACGTGGCAGCGCCGGCACGCCAGGACGTAGCTCTTCTTGTTCCTGATGACGTCGATGACCCGGTGGTTCTGCCCCCGACCCCGACCGTTCAGCCCCGTCGCCTTGATGTGCGCGAACTCGAGGTCCTCACGGCTGCCGCAAAACCAGCACTGCCCGCCGAACTCCGCGACCAACTTCCGTCGCCGCTCACGGTACCACTCATTCCCTCTCAAAAGAACTTGCCCCCTGGATTATCAGAAGGCGCGAAGACGTAGTGCCACTTGAGTTTGTCTGGGTCGAATCCGTTCTTGTTCTCCCGCGGGTGAAGACGACACCAGCTCACCTCAAACTCCTTGGAGCTGCTGTACCCTTCCCCCTTCCAATAGCGGTCCCGGATGTAGCCAATGCGCGTGCGGAAAGCCTGAATGATGACGTACTTCCTGATGTGAGTGTGGTATGGATCTCGGTCATCGAAAACCGTGAAGATATCCCCGACATGATAGTGCTGAGTGCGAGTCGTATGGTCCTTCCGCCCTTCAAGGATCTTCTTCACGTTCTCATTCGTGAACGGTAGGTCAATCCCCAAGACCCCACCTCAGTTTAGAGAAGCAACGGCCGCAGTAAATGGCTCCGAGCCGTACAGGGCGGTGGCAGCGCGGGCATCTGAATACCTTCAAGCCCAAGGTCTCGAGCCTCGTCGCCACAGTCTCAGTCAACATGTCGGGGTGGTCCCTGATGAACGAGGTGAGCAAGGTCTCGCAGAAGTCCTTGACAAATGTCTTGAGTCTCAAGAATATTCCTCCGGTTCAACGTATGGCTCGTCCGGCCTCGCGACCTTGTGGTCGAGCAGCACCGGCACGACGTCTATGTCGCCGTCCCTCTGCGTCTCGCCCTGGTAGTACTGGATCCAGTGGCCGTCGTCCTCCCGCTGCCCTTCCACCTCGACCACTTGGAAGTTCGCGTCGTGCCACTCGTCCAAGATGTCGTCGAGCTCGGGATACATGAGGACCTGCAGGATGTCCTTGTAGTAGTCGCGGAATATCTCGCGGATCTCCTCCTCGTCCATGTTGTCGGGCAGTCGGCTCCAGACGTCGAGCTCGTGCTTGTAGATGTACGCCTCCGACTTCTGACCGGCGTGCGAGTACCAGGTGAGGGCGCCCATGTACGCGACGGGCGGGTGCAGCTCCACCGGCAGCCCGAACGGCGTCACGAGCTCCGGCGGGACCGCGTACCGCCTCAGGCTCGTGCGGCGGATCCCGTCGCGGAACCGCATCTCGAGGAGCATCGCGCCCTCCATCGTCAGGCCGAGGCGGTTCGCCAGCCACGCCCTGAACTCCATGATGTTCCAGTAGGGCTTCGGCACGTCGATCCGGCGGCGTTCGTCCGTCCAGGGGACGTAGTAGAAGTCGTATGGCCGGGTCGGCGCCGAGACCGGCCACGGCACCTTCTTGAGGACGCGGATGAACTCCCACCAGTCGAGGTAGTCCTCGGCGACGTCGCGAGTGTAGGCCGTCTGCCCGATGATTATGTCGAGGAGCTCCTCCTTCGTGTAGGCATCGACGCGAAGGAAGATCCCGCCGGCCCTCACGGGGAGCGGCAGCGGAGTGAGCGGGTGCCTCGGCTCGGGGGATCGCCTCACGACCTTGAAGACGGGGAACGTCTTGCCAGGCACGAACTGATTCCACGGCCACGTCGAGGTCCGCCTCTCGAACATGTCGAGGCGCATCTCCGGCGCGGCCACGTTGAACTCGCGAATGAGCTTGAGAGTGTTCTTGTACTGCTGGTGGAGTTCCGTCATCAGCGTGGGGAGGGTTATCTCCTCGCCCGAGTCGATCAGGCGCTTGGCGATCGCGAGAAGGTCGTCCACCGTCGCCGTGATTACTCCTCCTTGACTTCAACATCAGTCTTTCTCGGTCTGAAGCCTGACAAAGGTGCGGAGATATCGTCCCGGTCCCCGTCCTCGTAGTGGAGGACCACGAACCCATAGACCCCTGATGGCGGGCCGCACCACTGCACTCGCACGACGCGCCGGAACGCTTGCCGACTTCCGGCCTGTCTACAGAGTTTGCCATGCCACCAGCGAGAGTAGCACTCCGGTGACGGCATTAGGCACGCTCCTCTTCGTCTATGATCTGCCGCTGCCTGACGTCGCGCATCGTGTCGATGAACTTCTTCACCTTCTCGAGGGCGTCGAGCGCATTAGGGTACAGGACCGTGAGGCCGACCAGCCTCGTCGCGTAGAACCCGAGGACGATGCTCGTGCACTCCTCCGCCTTGTGCGCCGGCAGGTAGATGTTGCCCGAATGCAAAATCTTCTCAAGGTCCTCTGCGTTCTTCTCGGGGTCCACGAGCGTGACCGTGCACTTCATGCAATAGGTGACGCCAACGAGCGTGAACGAGGGGCCCTCTATCGGGTACCTACAGAGACCGCAAATCGGAGGAACTGCCGTCGACACCCTATCGCCCCCGGACCTTTTTCGGTTGAGCAGCGGGAGGCTTCTTCACACCAGGATGCCCGCACGGGCACTCGCAGCGCTGGAAGATGACGTAAGGCCGGTGAGAGAAGTCGGGGATGCCGACGACCCCGTTGCATGCCTCGTGCTTGCCGCCGTTGCACGCACCTGACTTCAACCAGTCATCTACCTGAGGGGTTGCTTCCACCGTGAATCCCGCCATCAGCTTCCGCCACTTCTTTACCTCTTCAGGCGACGCCATCAAGGGCTCAGTGTCTCCTCTCACGCCACGAACCTCCCGGTCACCTGCTGCCTGTGCACCTGGCTCGGGCTGTGCCCGCATTCGGGACAGTTGCAGCCGTTCAGGGCGCACTCATCGGGGCAATCATGTCCGCACGCATCGCAGAACACCATCAACTCGGCTTCCACCTGATCACCTCCTTCACCATCGCATCCTTTGAAAGAGCCTCGAGCAGCGTGTCGTGCTCGACGCTCAGGGAAAGTTCCGTCGTCCGCCCGCCACGCCCTCGCGAGATCACGTGGGAGGCCGCGAGGCCGACGGCGTCGAGCTCGCCTATCAGGTCCGAGATCCGGCGGTTCGTCAAAGGCCGCAGCCCGAGCTTCTCCGCGACAACGGCGTAGCGCGTGAAGATCTCGCCCGTGCAGTGGTTCTGGCGCCCGTCCTCCTCGGTGAGCTCGTCCAGGGCGACCAGGATGGCCTTCGTCTGGACGGGCAGCGACCTGACGGCCTCGCGAACGAGGTCCATCTGCACCCGCTTGTACGCCTCATCGACTATATCGACGCTGAGGCGCTTCTTCTCCTTCGTCTGTGCGAGGTGGACGACCATGCGGAGCAGCTCCAGGGCGCGGCGGCAGTCCCCGTGCTCCTGGGCGCCGAGGGCCGCGATGAGGTTGAGAGCATCCTCATCGACGACGTCCTCGAGCTTCCGGCCCGGCACGAGCGCCTCCCTGAGACGGGAGCGCATGATCTTGTTGAGGTCCTCGGCGCGGTACGGTTCGAAAAGCATCTTCAGGTGACCGTAGCTGGACTTGATGTTGTTCGGCAACGTGTCGAAGAAGTCGACCCGGTTGGTGATGCACCACACCGCGGACCGCGCCTCGGTGAAGAGTTCCGGCCGCGTGAGGAGGTAGAGGATCTTTTCGGACGCGAGGCGGTCCGCCTCGTCGAGGACCACGACGATGAAGCGCCCGCCCCGGTCGAGAGCTGCGCCGACCCGCCGCAGGTACTCCGCGATGCTGAAACCCGTTGGCGGCAGCTGTACGCCGGCGCGGCCCGCGATCGCGCAGAGGACCTGAGTCTCCGTCCTCGCCTTGAAGCAGTTGACGTACGCTATCTTCACATCGTCCTTGAGGCCCTGGTTGTCGATCACGCGTTGCAGCTCGAGGAGGACGTAGCGCGTCACGACGGTCTTCCCCGTCCCGCTCGCCCCCTGGATCATCAGGTTCGGCGGCAGGTTCCCCCGGAGGCACGGGCTCAGGTACTCCACCATGACCTTGATGTCGGGTTCGCGGATGGGTATCTGTTCAGGGATGTAGTCCTCGTCGAGCTTCCGTGCGTCAAGCGGGAAGCCCCAGTGGTCGAGAGTGAAGCGGGCGATCGATGGGGGTTGGGACATGTGGGCATCTCCAGACGAAAGGGTCTCGGTGCAAGTGAAAGATTAGAGGCGTATATAATGCTTGTGAGCACGCTATCGACGCCACAACATTTATGTAGTGACATGTTGTTGGCGAACACGGCAGGACGCGGTGGCGAGCACAACCCGTTGGGGGGCTCGTTATCCACTGGTTCGCACCTTCCACCGTGTCCTGGCCCCTAAAGGGAGGCACAGGCGTGAAGGTAAATCTGAAGTTCGTAGAGTTGGGCAGGTGGGCTTGGGACAGAAAAGAGATCAAGGTCGAGCTGGACGGCCCGCCCGCGCCGGTCGAAACGCTGACACAGGGCATCAAGAAGCTGATGCTCGCGGAAGCGGGCTGGACGGAGGAGTGAGAACATGGTCAAGGAGAGGATCCTCGTCGAAGTCAACTTCCCCGACTGCGCCGTGTGCGGCGAGGGGATCCTCGGCGGGCATAAGTTCTTCGAGTTCCAGCTGACGGCTTGGCTGCTGAGAGAACAGAACGCAGGCGGCGGCTCTGGAGTCAGAGGTAGAACGGTAAAGATTCCCGTTCACGCCAACTGCGTCGCGCCCAACCTGATCTCAAAGGCCAACCTCAACGAGGTCGCCCTGGCGCTCGCCAGGGAGCTGAACGACACCAAAACGGGATGGTGACCTTCTGAACGGCGCCCCATTCAACTTCAAGGTCGAGTGCAAATCGTGTCCCGATGCCCTTGAATGTTTCGGCGTGGACGACCTTAGCATCGCCGCCGCGTGGGCCCTCAAGCACGCCCGCGCCCTCGGTCACCGGAAGTTCAACTTCAACGTATTCGGCGTCGAGGAGACGCCGACGGACCAAGCCCCCGCGGAGGCCGCAAGATGAGCGAGGTCGTGTGGTCGACACCGGAGATGATCGTCGGCACGTTCCATGACGCGAGCAAGGGCGAATGCGTCCAGGTCAGCACCTTCGGCGCGGTCCAACTGACGCTCCGCCAGTTCCGGGAAATGGTACAAGCCGTCGAAGCCAGCGCCCAACCCAACAGAGGTGTGAGTCAATGAAGAAGGAAAGCGGGAAGAGCCGCCTTGGAAAAACGAAGTCGCTGTGGATTTACGCTCCAGAGGAGCTCATCGAGGCGGTCGACGCTATGCTGAAGAGAGAAGGCCGGAACGGTCAGAGGGCAGAGCTGATCAGGCGACTGCTCAGGATGTACCACAGGTCGGGCGGGTCGATGATTGTTGACAATAGTGACGTATGGGGTGAGGAGTATGCCTAAAACCAAGTCGCCCATGGACGAACTCTCGCTGCTGCGTCAGAAGCGCACGCACCTCTACCTCGAAATGATTGAGGTAGGCCAGAAGGTGCGCGAACTCGAGATGACGGTCCGCGAGAGGACGCCGCAGGACCGGGTCAACGAAGAAAGGGTGCGTCAGCTCGACGTCACGATGAAGACCCTGGAAAAGGTCGGCTTCCTCTCGGCGACGGAAGCCGGGGCCGGGTGGACAGGGATTCCCGAGGACATGCAGAACGTCGTCTACAGGTATCACAGGCTCCGGTGGGACCTCCGAGAGGCGATTGCGCTGAAGGTGGGTGCATTATGAGACCCGACGACGACCCGCAAAAGCCGCGCTTGTGGAAATTGGACGTCACTCCTGAACTACACGAGACGCTCACAGTCATCAAGGACAAGCTGAAACTTCGCAACCTCGTCGACGCGCAGGACGAACTTCTCAAAAGGGTGAACCTCCGCGATTTCGGGCTGGCAGAACGCATGGTGACACCAGCCCCAAATCCACCGTCGGTCAGTGCGCATGGAGCCCCGTCGTCTGAACTTCACATTTTCATTCACGTTTCCGGCTCAGCCACTTGCAGGAAATGCGGGGCGCCGCTCACATACACCAAGGTCGCTAACCCGCTGCACGTAGGGCTCTGCTGCCAGTGCTTTCAGGGGATGCTGTACGAGGCGATGATGGCGCCAACGGAGGTGAAGTGATGCCTGATATGAAGCTGGAAGTTGTCGGACGCTTAAGAGACAACGGCGGAGTTGGCCTGTGGGTCGAGGGCGAGGACGGTGTGGAAGTGAACTTCTTGGAATTGGTCAACCGTTTAGACCTGCGGGATAGTTGCATCCGCATCACGCTGACAGTCGAACCTGAGACACATGTATCGCGGGTAGAAGTGAGGGCTAAGGAGGTACCCACACATGCCGCCTGAGGAAGAGAAGCCGTTCATGTTGCGCTTCACGTTCGAGACGAACCACCCGGAATCGCTCCGCCACGGCGTCTCGAACATACTGCGGGACCTCACCAATGGGTTAGTCGGCTTGGGCCGCGACCGCGATGATCGGGCGCCAGTCGCCCGGGTCGTCGCCCCGGTGCCCGACCCCCATGACCAGGTCTCGCAGATCATGGCGGACGGGATCCGGCACGAGCACAATTTCCGCTTCGTGGAGGTCAACAACGTCGGCTACACGGTGTTCCGTTGCACGGAATGCCCCAACACGATCACGTTCCTCGGCAGAGTCGAGGCAGGTGAAGAAGATGGAAGACGAGGACATATTGGTGGAAGTCGAGCAGATGGATCCGGAGACGGGCGACCGCAAGAAGAGAGAGAAGCTGGGCCTACTCAGGCGTCGCCAGAAGAAAGGCAGCCTGGTGGTGCAGAGGGAGGGCCCGGGCAAGGCCAAAGCGCTGTCCGAAGAGGAACTGACGGCGAAGGCCAAGGAGGCAGCGGCGAAGGGGGAGACGTTGAAGGTGAAGGAAGTCCTCCCTGTTAGGGGTGGGTAGTCCGACATGAAAGGTCTGTCCCGCGCACTCAGGTTCATACGGCGTTTCCGCCATCGGCGGGTACACCCCGAGAAACTGCTTCCGAGCGACCTCTCACGACTCAAAGATGAAGCGGAGCAACAACTGAGGGACGAGGCGGCCGTAATGCTCGGGGTCCCTGTCGAGGTCGTCGAGGTCAGAGATTTGAAGTCATAGGGGGTCAAATGAGGCAGCCAGACGCCGGCCGCAGGTCCTGGGAACTCCTGAGGCGCGATTGGGGCGCCGCCGTCGCGGACGCCCTGTGGCACGAGCGCCCGGTCGAGGTGACGTCCGGCGGAATGCGATTCCAGGTGACGTACGACGCGCAGTATTCGTCGGTGAAGGTGAAGAACCTGACGACCGGCTTCAAGCTCTGCGTCAGCATCGAACGCGCCTGGGAGTACCCCGCCGGTGACAAGCTCCTCGGGATACTCGAGCACATACGGCTCAATCCATCCCACGTGGAATCAATCGCCGGCCACTCCGTCGATTGGGACGGGGTAGCGCCCAGGGAATGTTTCAACACGGGCTGGAGGGCGGGGTTCTCAGTAGTCCCAATCCTGAGGGACCTCGGTGAACGGCTCTCCTCTTTCACGCATTGGCTCAGTGAAAACACCGGCGATATCGCGGGCGTGCTCGAGCGGCTCAGTCCCCGTTGACCTTCATGTTCTTCTCGAGGTCCTTGTAGCTCTCGACGTAGCCTGAGAGGAGCTGGTTCACGAAGCCGGAGAAGTTGATCTCCGAGTGCTTGTGCAGCCAGTCGTCGTTCGCCTTCGTGATCGACACCGACCGCTTCACCATCTCCGTGCGTTGTTTCCTGTGGACCCTCAAAGATGTGCCCCCATCGTTTCTCCCTTCTCACGGACCTCGATCCAGCCCAGCCCCCCGCAGCCATGGCAGGTCTCGGTGATCATCCAGAAATAGAATGGGAGCTTCACGCGGCCCCTGCCCTTGCAGACCGGGCACTTCACGGCCTTCAAAACGAGTTCCCCATCGCGCCGAGTAGCAAGGTATGGATACTTAAATCTTAGGATGCCTGCTCCACACCTCGACTACCATTATCTAATATACTGCGCCTCTGAATGGACGCCCACAACACCAGGAGGTGTCATAAGTGACTGCAATCAACTTGGGACAGAAAATCATACCGAGGCTCAACCCGGTATCGTGGCAGAAGAAGGGGATCGCCATATCGCGCTACCCGTCCTCAGCCCTGAGCCCGAGCAAGGCACAGATGGCAGCCCGCATCCAGTTCGCCGAGGCCGCAACGCGGAACTACGGCAAGTCTGGAAAGATCGGGAAGCTGCCGGCCGTGGCCGCGCTCGTGGGCGCAGAGCTGTCGGGCAAGACGACTGGCGGGATTCCGAGGAAAGACAGAGCGGCGGCAACGCACTCGCTCGCAGGACCGCACATCAGCGCCATGAAGACGCAGCTCTCGAGGATGTAGGACTTTCGGAGCCATGAGGTGAATACATGGTTCTCAAAGTCATCGTCAAGGAGACGGGCGAGATCCTCGTCGGAAGCGTCGTCGGATTGCCGGTGACGGACGCCATCACGGGTGCCATCGCAGGGAAGATGGGCTACACCGGATGGAAGAAGTTCGGCACGGCAGCCGCCGTGAAGACGGTCTTCAGCCTGGGCATGCTCGGGCTCGGAGAGATGACCAACAACGCGGACCTCCAGAACTTCCTCGTCGGCATGGCCGTCGCCCCGATCGCGTCGCTACCGAACGACGCGGTGAAGGCGCAGTACGGCACCGACATCCAGGACATGGTCTACGCCAAGGCGGCGGGCGCGGGTGTGCGCGGCTCAGCGGCAAGGGCGGCAAGGGCGGCGATGCACGCCGGGCAGATGGGCCCGGGCACGGCGCCGGTGCTCTCCCAAGGCCAGCTGATGCAGCTGGAGAGACAGATCCAGTTCCGCGGTGCCCGCTGATACGGAGGTGGAGCTAATGGCGCTACACCCCGTACAGGAGCTGACCAAGAGCGACATCCTCGCCTTCAAACAGGCGACAAAGCAGATGTTGCTCGGGATGGCTCTCAAGGCATATCCCGGGACCGACCCGTGGAGCTGGGTCTTCAGGGAGATAGTGCCAGGCGACGCGACCGTCACGGACTTCTACGACCTCAAGTACAAGACCGCGGCCACCGCGGGCTACCCGCAGTGGATGATCGACACGACAGACCAGACCGCTGACGATCTGGCAAGCATCCTCGCGGCGGCGCTGGAGGTGGACGACGAGAAGTTCCTCGGCTTCATGGGCGTCTTCGACATGTGCGCCCTGCCCGCGGAGTTCACGGGAGCGGCCGGACAGGCCGTGGCCCAAGGCGCCCTCGGCATGGTGGACTTCAAGAAGGGAAGCGGCAAAATCGAGAACTGGGGCACGGAGCACCTGTACGGCTACGACGAGGTCGTCGGGCTGACGGACAGGCCCGTCGTCTTCTACAAGAAGGACTCGATCGACATCCGCATGAACTTCCAGGACGGGACAGAGGACAAGCCGGTGGGCCTCAGAGGATACGTCTGCGAGAAGATCCGCAAGCACGTCACGCCCAGGTGGAAATTCTTCGGACAGAACGACTACCTCCGCGGCGGGGTTGACCCGTCGGCAGAGCTGACGGTCGACCAGATCACCGCCCTGAAGAACGAGCTCGCCATGCACCTGTACCAGCAGGCCGTCGAGGACGGCACGGTCAAGAACATGCAGGAGGCCATGACCAACATGGTCATCAGGGAGCTCGTCGGAGGCGACGACAACGCCAAGACCGACTTCATCGACTTGGACCTCGGAGCCGACCAGACTGCGGGACAGGAGAACTGGGCCGAGGACTCGACGCTGTTCACCGTGGGCGACCTGAAGAACATCCTCGCGGCGGCCGCGACCGTCAAGCAGCAGAAGGTCTACGGGTTCTACGGGTTCGTCGACAGGAGCGCGATTCCCGACGTCATGCTCGTGCGGTACCAGACCGGGGCAGGCCCGATCTTCGTGTACCAGCCGGAGCACGTCTACGCCTACAGAGGAACGCCGATTGGCTACCATCAGCCGGTCGTCTACGGTCAGAACGAGTCGGTCGTGATCGACCTCGCCGTGAAGGCCGCGATAGACCACTGGTGGGTGCCGCGGGGACACGCGTGCGAGCTCTGGTCGTCCACCCTGCAGAGGTGAGGTAGATGGCCGAAGCTACACACACATCCGAGGCGCTCTTCTCGCTCGGGCCCGGAAGGGGCAAGGGCGCGAAGATATGGGCGGGCGTGATCCAGGTCAGCGACGGAGAGACCATCGCGACCGGCCTGTCGAAGATCGAGGGCATGGCAGCCCCGTTCGCGACGGACGCGGACATCGACGCAGACACGCCGGTGGTCCGCTACTCATCCGTGGCGCTGGGGGTCGTGACCTTCGTCACAGGCAAGCTGGGCGCGTACGCGAACCTGACCGACACCGACTGCTACTGGATCGTGGCTGGCTGGGCCAAGTGAGGTGATCGCATGGTGGAAGCCACGCACACCTCGGAGGCCCTGTTCAGCCCGAGACGGGGCAGCGGGAAGGGCGGCAAGCTCTGGGCCGGTTTCGTCGTGGTCAGCAACGGCGAGACCGTCGACACCGGCCTGACCAAGATCGAGGGCATGAGCGAGCCGTTCTTCCTCGACGCCGACATCGACGCCACCACACCGATAGCGGCGTACAGCGGAGTCTCAGGGGGCATCATCACGTTCGTGGTCAAGGACCTCGACGACTACACGGCCGCGCTGGACGAGACGTGCTCGCTGCTCGTCGTGGGCTGGGCGAAGTGATGACCGACACCATCCGGACCTTCAGGATGCCCACGGTCGTCAGCGAGAAGGGCGCCATCAAGGAAGCCATCTCGCCGGCGATATGGGGCATCGAGAAGAAGGACTGGATGCGCCACTACAAGACCCTGTGGGTAGGCATACAACTTCCGAAGCACAGCGTCGCGAAGAGAATCGTGGCGCGACTCCGGGGGATGGAGCTTCCCGGCAGAGTCATCATAGTGGACGTCGCGGTCAGGAACTGCCCGGACCACGTCGCGGAAGAGATCCTCGGCCGCATCGACGGCGCCCAATACGCCGTCGAGTTCGGCGAGGTCGATACGCCGCAGATGTACATCGACGCATTCGCGGCCAGAGACAGGAGGCACCCAACATGACGGTCGGAACGATGGAGTTCAAGGTCCTGAAGGCCGGTCTCGATGCCCACCACAACAGGTACGACGTCGAGGTCGGCCTGGTCGCGGCGGGACAGTTCGAGGCGCAGCCCGACATGGAAGCCTGGATCGAGGCGATGAAGGTGAAGGCGCAGGCTCTTATCGAGAGTGCAGAGACTGTGCGGCGCCTGAGCCGAGCGAACGCGACTCTCACGAAGAAGCTCGCGGACGCCGGGGGAGAACCCACGGAGCCCGTCGAGCCCGCGAAGAAGGAGAGGGGGCGAGCCAGGAAGTAACGGCTCCAGCCTCCTCATATACATATGAGGCTGAGAACATGGCACTGGAACAACCGATGATGGCGGAGGGCAACTTCCGTTACCCCGTGGACTACAGGATATTCCACGTGGGCGACCACATTGCCCTGAGGCTGAACACAGAGGGCAACAACCCCGGCGGAGAAGCGACGCGGAAGTTCTACAAGGTCGTGAAGAGGAAGAAGGTCTTCCCGATCATCAAGCAGGACGAAACCAACTGGCTCCTCGCGTCCGGGGCGAAGAAGAACGCCGAGACGATCGATGACTTCCTCGAGACGCTCGAGGGGAACCTCCTCGTCATGTGCATGGGCATCGAGTCGGACAGGGAAATCCAGGTCCAGCTCTACCAATCCGCATCGACGAAGGTGGGCGGCACCAACAAGGACCCCGACGCGGTCGTAACGCCGACGTCGTCGCCGCTGTACGAGCCGACAGTCGTCCTGTACGCCTGGAAGGAGGACATGCCGAACTTCGTGCTGGAGAACCTGACGGAGTACACGGTCAGGTTCGTCATGCTGGGGTTCTTCGGCTTCAGCTACAGCCTGATGCCGACGGCCCACAACGAGACGAGCCTTCCACCGAAGTTCGAGACGATCGACCTCACGCCGCTGCGGGGGGGATGATAGATGAGCAGGCAGAGAGTCACCAACATGCAGTCGGCGACGAAGGTCCCGCTGGTCATAGCGACCGCGGCGGTGCCGACGCAGATCTACCGCAACTCGGACAACACGGTCATCGAGCTGACGCTCCTGGTCATCCGCAATCCCCATGGCGTGGACTCGCAGGACCTGAAGCTCCTCGACTACGACGTCACCGACACTGAGGGCAGCGCGGACATCACGAAGTACCTCGTGCCGATGATACGCGTCGAGCCGCACCAGACGATCAAGAGGACGGCCGAGGAACTCAAGGGCTGGAAGTTCAAGTACGGCGTGGCGGGATACGTCACGACGGCGAACGGGCTCGAGGTGTATGTCGAGGCGGAAACGGTCGGAGGTGAGACCAGATGAGGCTCGAGATAACTGTCACGCTGCAGACCCACATGACCGAGAACGGCCCCAACTACAGCGCCAGGGTGACGCTGATGGACATGGAGGCGACCCAGAAGGACGCGAGCGGCAGGGAGAGGACCGTCCCGACGGCAATCCTGGAGGCGTACGAGGCGTTCGCGTCCGAGGAGCTGCGGGAGGCGTTCGTGGAGCAGAAGGTCGAGGCGTTCAGGCAGAACGCGGCAGCCGTCGCGAAATGGGGCACGGAGTCGACGACCACAAAAGTCCCGATCGAAGGTGCGTAGGGGGCCTCTCCATGGGAAAGGAGAAGTCCGAGGGCGGACCGGGACAGAGGAGGATAGTGAGCCTCATCCTCCCCGTCCTCACGAAGAACACCACGACGTACTACGGGCTGATGGCGGTCGAGAGGGCGATCAGGATCAAGAAGATAGAGGTCGCCTTCTACGTGCTGCCGGCGTCGGCGGCCGGCACCGTCCTGGCGAACGTGTACAACTGGGACGTGAGCGCCGGCGCGGACGACGCGCTCCAGGAGACGGCCGACTTCGACCTCGAGGTCGCCAACATGACGGCCAAGGTCGCGAAGGAGATCCCCGTCCAGACGACCACCCTGGCCAACGTCAACGACATAGTGGCCGGCGATTTCATCTACCTCAAGGTGGTGTCGAACAACAATGACATGACCGACGGGTCGGGTGGAGTCATCACGCTCGAGTACGAGCTGGTACCGCCGGAGTAGGGGGGTGAGTCAAGATGGCGCTCTCCCCCGACCTGCCACATGTACTGCCGTGGCCGCCCATCGCGTCCTCCCACTGGTTCGTCCAGGACCTGACGGCGAAGGACGAGAGGTGGCACGACGCCAAGTTCGGCTTCAACGCGACCCATATAGTCCTCGAGAACAAGTCGAGCAACCCGATCAGGTACACGTTCGCGCAACCAGGGCAGCACGAGGAGGTCTTGGCGCCTGGCGACGTGCACACGATCGAGTGGAAGGCGGCGGCCAAGATCCACTACAAGCTGACGGTCAAAGGCGACGAGCTGCACGTGAGGGCGTGGTGACCATGGGCGGCGAGCTGAGGGGCATTCTCGAAGAGGTCGTCTGGGTCATGAGCGACAAGGACAACCACTTCACCGGCTCGGTCGTGCAGAACGCCAAGGAGGACGAGAGCCTCGCCAAGGACGTCGAGGGCAAGTCCCTCAACTATTCCGAATGGGAGGTCACCCAGGTCATCATACTCTCGGACCAGCAGCTGCACTTCGAGCTGTACTTCTGGTCCTCGGCCGACTACGACGACACCGACCCGGACGCGGACGCGTTCCTGGGGTCGGTGGACCTCGACCTCGCGGTGAGCGGCAAGCAGATAGACGCGGCTGGACTGTGGCGCATGGACGTGGAACTCAGCCCGCGGATCCGGATCGTAGACCTCGACGACAACAGCAAGAGCATCCACATGAGCCTCGTGAACCGCAGCGTGGCCGCGAAGAACGCCGGCTCAACCGGCGAAGTGGTCGTGAAGCTCGCCCTGGCGCCGAGGAGGTAGTGCATGCCAAGCGAGGAGGCCCTCCTGCTGAATGCGATAAGGAAGGTCGCCGGGAAGGATACTTACAACCAGGCGACCGACAACCTCGAGGCGCTGTACGATGCCGTGAAGCTGGTCTCCCAAGTCGGTCTGACGGGGAATGTGATTCACGTCGCCACAGTTGGCAGCGATGCGACTGGCGACGGATCCGCGAATAGCCCGTACAAGACGATTGACTACGCCGTCGGCAAGTGCACCTCAGACAACAACGACTGGATCATAGTCCATCCAGGCACCTACACGGAGAACGTCAATCTGACCGGTGTCGATGTGGACGTCGCCACTATTCACTTCCTCGGGGTCGGCGGTCCGACAGAGGACGCGCACACGCTGGTCTCCCCCGTCATACAGAACAACGGTGCGGGTTCCAACTCGGTCTTCGCCGTGACTGTTCCTCGCATCGAGTTCATCAACCTCAAAATCGTGGCCACCGCGAACACGCAGTGCGGCATATGGTTCATGGGAGGCAGCGCAGGATGCGTCGTCCGAAAGTGTCACTTCGGGGCACTGCTCATCGCCGCCATCCTGGTCGACTCCAACGAGGACTTCTACCTCATCGAGGACTCTTACTTCGAGGACCACCCGAAAGGTGTAATCAAAGTCACCCTGGCAAACTTCGTCTACGTAAGAAGGAACACAATAGTGAAGTTCGGGACCGCAGGGGCTGGCGACTACGCGATAGAGATTGCTGCCGGAAACGGGTCGGTCATAGAGCAAAACGTCATCAACGGCAACGCGAGCGCTCTCTGCGGAGGGATCAAGACCACCGGGGGCATGCACACCGTCGTGAAGAACATCGTGACGGGCTGCGTGACGCCCTGGTTGGACCCAGGGGTCAGTAACTATTACGAGGCGAACATCGGCGGAATCAGGGCGGCATCCTTCACCTACCTCATCGCCGGTGGCGAGCAGACCGTCCTCGACGACCTCACGATGGGCAAGAGCGGCCCCGTGAGGTTCACAATATACATGGGCGCCGTGGCGGGAGCCACCACGGTCACAACCAGAATCTACGAGAAGGTCGACGGCATCAACTACGCCGAGGTGGCCGAGGTCACAAGCCCCGCGATGGCGGGGGGAATAACAATGCCCACGGCGGTCGCCTACATGCGTTCAGGGAAAGCGATGTGCAGGGTAACGATGCAGCTGTCCGTCGCAGCGAACGTCATCGTCCCATACGTCTTCGCAGAGGTGGTCTGAGATGGTCCCAGAGGATGACAGCAACGGGGATATCCCCTCGGGCGACTGGAAGGTCAACTTGGCCGTGGTCATGACCGACGTGAAGTGGATCAAGAAGAAGCTCGAGAAGGACTTCGCGGTGCGCTGCGCCAACCACGACGCCAGGATCACGAACGTAGAGGCGCAGCAGAACAGGCAGAAAGGCGCACTGATCCTGCTCGGGGCGCTGGTCACCGCGGCGTTTGCTTTAGCGGGGATCATCATCGCAGTCATAGCGTAGGAGGAAGAACATGGACCAGACTTTGGCAACGATACTGGCGGCGGTGTGGGCACTGTTGACGACCATCGGAATGAGCGTAGGGTACTCGCTCTGGATGTGGAGGCAGAGCGTGCCGGCGGAGCCGTTCTCGCGGAAGAAGTTCTACAGGACGGTCGTCACCGCGGTCATCATCGGCGCACTGATGTGGGTCATGCGCATGGAGTTCAGCGAATCGGCGTTCATATCGATGCTGGGCCTGGTCACGACGTTCGGCGGCGGTTTGGTCGTCATCTGGATCGACCAGCTCCTCGCATGGATGATGAAGCAGCCGGAGGAGTAAGCGATGAAGACGGGCGCCAAAGTCGTAATCGGGCTCGGAATCGCGGGAGCGGCGGCGGTCGTTGGCGTGGCGCTGCTCGCCTCGAAGGGCGAGGGCGATAACGGCGGCAGCACGGCGTCGATTGACGGCTACGTGAAGGACAGCCAGGGCATGCCGATTGGTGGAGCCATCGTCAACGTGGAGGGGCCGTACACTCTCACAGATTCCTTAGGGTACTACCGGATCGACAACCTGGTGCCGAGGGACGTCGTCGCGGTCAGGGCGAGCAGGCTCGGCTACATCACGCAGACGCAGTACACGCGCCTCGAAGCGGGCGGGGTCACGCATCTCAACTTCTACCTCTTACCCGAGGTGACACCGTAGGAGTGACAACATGAACGACAAAGCGAAGGTGGCGGTAGGAATCGGTATCGGGGTCGCAGCATTGGGCGTGGCGGCCCTGGCCTCGAAGGCCAAGGGCGAGAACGGTGATGGCGGATGGACCCCGAACCCATGCCAAGCAGCACCGACCAACCCGAACGACCCGCACGGGAACCTGTGCGTCGATGTGGATCTCAATGGATACCCCGCGGGCGGCGTGGACGTGCGCGTCACTGACTGGTTCGGAACGGTGTACGGTCAGGGAAAGACGGACAGCCGCGGCCGCGTGACGTTCTATCTCGCGTGGAACAACCACAACAGGCCCGACCTGTGCCCGACAGGCTCTGGGCCGGACGTGTACTGGATCCACGCATACATGGACGGCGACGAGAACTGCCCGCTCGGACAGAACTATTACGGGAAGACAGGCCAAATCCTGTGCCATCCTTCGACGGAGACCATGGTCGAACTCGAGTGCGGCTGGGGTGAGTGAAAAGTGGGAACAGCGGCGAAGGTGGTAGCGGGCAGTGCGGCTGTCGGTGGCGGAGCGCTGTTGGCTTGGTTCCTCTTGAGGGAACGCCAGCCGGATTGCGTGCCTGGCTACGTCTGGGACGAGGCGACGCAGCAGTGCATCCCAATCGTGAACTTCGGCACGCTCGAGGGCTACGTCTACGACGAGGACGATGCCCCGGTGGCGGGGGCGACCGTCCTGATCGGCTCAATCAGCCTGCTGTCGGACATCTACGGGAAGTTCCGGCAGAGCTACCTCGCGCCTGGTTCCTACATCCTGACCGTCAGCAAGACAGGCTACATCACCAAGACCTCGACCGTGACGGTGACCGCCGGCGAAATCACCACCGTGGACGTCACGCTCGCGATGAGCGACGGAGACGGCGGCGAGCCCACGTGTCCCGACGGTCAGGTCTGGGACCCGGTGCAGCAGAAGTGCGTCTGCCCAGGCGGTCAGGTCTGGGACACGCGCTTGCTAAAGTGCGTGTGTCCTTCGGACCAGACGTGGGATCCCGTGCTGAACAAGTGCGTGTGTCCAGGGGGGAAGGTCTGGGACCAGGCGCAGCAGAAATGCGTGTGCCCCGAGGGTCAGATATGGAACGGTGCCTTCTGCGTTGACAACATCCCCACCATCCGTGTGATAGGTGGGCCGAAATGGGTCGACAAGACGCAGACTCTCGAAGTGAAGCTCAACTGCACGACCATCTGCGACGCGGACCCCGAGCTTTGCGGCCCAGGATACTACTGCAACCTGATCGACTACAACAAAGGCATGGATGAGAACCGCCTCACCCTCGAGGTGACCGACATCTTCGGCAACCCCATGGGCAACTACGGTCACCTCGCGGTGTACTTCGACGATGCACCACCTGACGTCCCTGGAGTGCACGGGCAAGGAATGGCGGGGAACAAACAAGTATTCTGGGCGAGGTCCAGCACGCCGGTGCTGTTGCCTTACACGGATGACGCAGGAATCACGAAGTTCTATGTGTTGATACCGAAGCGCCCCCCTGACACCAGCAAGAAGGACGTGAGGCGATTCCACATCATCGACACGCTGCACTCGAGGGAACTGTTCACAGGTCTCGTCAGCGTAGAAGGCGACTGTGGCTGCTGCCCGTGGCCCTCTTGCTACATGTTCGGTTTCATTTATATGTGCGTGACTTGTCAAGAACCCACGCTCGAGTGGTCGGTATCGAGGAAGTGGCAGTGGTCATGGTCCGACGTATCGCCAGGGAGCAGGCTGTGGTAACATGGTTGGCGTGAGCAAGAGTCCGGAGGTCGAAGAGGCAAGGAGGAAGGCCGAGGTGGCCCGGGCACAGGCGGACGAAGCCCGCGCGAGGGCCCGCGCAGCGCAGTACAGCGAACCCCGTCGTGGCGGCGACGGAGCATGGACCGCCGTGAAGGTCGGCGGTGGTCTCGGAGCCGTCGGGCTCGGCCTCTATGGTTTGTATCTCCTCATCAAGGGCACCTTCGGCGGTCTCAGCGAATACGAGAACAGCCTGAAGGAAGCGCTTCAGTTCTGGCTCGAGGAGTACGAGAAGGAACTAAAGGACTTCATGGCGGACGGCGAGTTGTCGCCAAGCGAGGCACAGATCCTCGATATGAAGCGCCAGATGATAGAGGACATCCTCGACCGGATGAAGGACATTGAGTGGAGCAAGTTCACCTGGCTGATCATCCTGCCCGTTGTCGTCGCCACGGCCCTGATTGGCTTGAGGGCGATGCAGAAGTGGTCTTGGACGAGCGGCATCAGGAAGACGCCCAAGGAGTATGCCGACAGGCTGATACGCCGCATCAAGGGCAAGAACCCCCCGCCGCCGGAGAATGTTCCGCCGGAGGTGGACCCGGACGAGGTCCCGGAGCCGCCAGTGGACAGGTGGCAGATGCCGTACTGCTACCTCACGTACTTCGAGGTGGAGGCACTCGTGGCCCAGGGCGCGGCGTTCTACTCGCCCTCGCTCGAGACGTTCTACCTGTACCCGTACTACAGGCCGATCATCGTCACGCGGGACACGCAGACGCAGGAAGGCGAGAGCGAGCCCGAGGTATCGTTGTATCAGGCGGAGTTTGACTACTTCTACCAAGCCGGTCTGATAATAATGATAGGCGTGCTCCTGTTCCTGGCGCCCGAACTGGCGCCGATCGTCCTGTTGGCGTAGGTGATGAAATGACAGACAAACTGGACAAGGCCGCAAAGGTCTTGGCAGTGGCGGCGACAGGCGTCGGCATAGTCGCCCTCATCTGGTCGATGTTCCGGAAGCCCGCGCAGATCAACCCGCCGCCCGGGCCAGGTCCGGTGTACTACTACCCGGCCGTGCCATCGTTGGTGGCCACGTATCCGCAATCGCCGCCGTACCCGTATGCGATGGTGGCCGGTCAGGAAGCGCGGCAGCCGTGCCCGTGCGGGCAGCACCCGTACCATGTGGGGTGACGCCGCTGCCCGATGATTGGGACGCGGCATGGAAGCTCGAGGGCGAGGCGTTCATCGTAGCCCACAGTGGCGAGGACGTCGAGGGAGTAAAGGTCGAGGAGTACATGAGGGTGCTCGACTTCGGCGAGATCCCGCCAGAGGTGCAGAGGGCGTTCAAGGCATTCATCGAGGAGGCCGGCCAAGAGGTCGCCTCCGAGTTCGTCGAAGAGGGCGCCGAGGGAGACGAACTCGAGAGGCTCGCCGAGGAGGCTCGCGAGGACATGGCGACGCTGCGCAGGAAGAAGACCGTCGCGGCCAGGGTAAAGATAGTCAAGGGCGGGAAGACGGAGACGCACGACCTCACCGCGGGCTCGCCCCTGGAGCTCAGGACGATGGTCGACTACCTGAGGAAGGACGCCGAGGGCGTATTCCTCGAGACCATCTCAGGCACCACCGGCGAGGACATGGGCATCAACGGCACTAAGGTCATTCCACGTGCAATAACGCCGACCGAGGTGGGACCGCCGTACCCGGCCCGCGCCACCATGGACTTCGACGCCTACAAGAAAGTCTGGACCGCGGACATAGACCTCGAGGACGGCCACCCGGTAGGGCAGCAGACGTACGCCGCGCTTGCTGCGCTTGAGCAGGATTCAAAGAACCTCGGCGAAATCGAGCGGGCGTACTCGCGGGAGGCGATGCGGGAGTACTTCGGCCGGCAGCTCGGACTCGACATAGAGGACCCGGAGGACCTCGCGGCCGCGATGAAGGAGTACAGCGACGGATACGACCCGCGGAGAGGCATCAAGATCGTCCGGGTCGAATGGTCGGCCGCGGTGAAGGACCAGCTGGGCATCCTGCACCACACGTATACCGAGGCGGAGCTCGCCAGGCTCGACAAGGAGACGCTCGAGCGAATCGCGCTCATAAAGAGGGGGATATGAGGTGACGACGAAGGACGACCTGATCCGGAAGATACTCGCCGCGCAGGGCATGCAGCCCGTCCGTTCGCCCGTCGAAGGGCGTGAAGAGGTCGAAGAGGAGGAACAAGAGGACCGGAGAATCGCGCATCCCGCAGTCGTCCCGGGTGAGAAGGAAATCATTTGCGACTATCCATTGCCCGGGGAAGAGGTGTCCGAGGTCCAACGGGTGCAGCGTGGCCCATTCAACTTCATCCTCTATAGCTTCGGGGAGATCCGGGTCTCGAGAGAAGGGCACTTCCTCACCGATGAGGAGCTCCAGCAGAGGCCGGAGCTACTCCAGGAGGCGAGGGAGGCCCTCGGACTGATGCCGAGGCCCGCGGAAGCCTTCCAGCCCGTGCGGCAGGGCGTCATCGACGGCGGTATGCGGCCCCAGACGCAATTCAGGGCGACGTCTCCGAGGCGGCGCGAGGCGCCCGGGAAGAGGCACGGCAAGAGGTCACTCGCCGAGGAGGCCAAGGAGACCCTCGCCGCCTACGTCGAGGAGATCCCGTTGCGTCCGGGACTCAGCAAGATCGAGGACCCGCGTTTCCAGCAGGAACTCGCACGGGAGCGCCAGGAGCACCCCACGCTGCCCGAGGCGGCGGTCGAGCAGATAGTGGAGGACCACATGAAGAAGCTGAGGCCGGCCGACCGCATCCTCGCCGGCGAGGCGGAGATAGAGCGGTACATCTGCCCCATGTGCCTCGAGTTCATCCCCGTCCGGGACAGCGTCCCGAACGTCACATGCCCCCTGTGCGGAACCACGAGCGCGGTAGCGGACATACAGAGAGCGCCATAGGGGGGATGGAAATGCCCTTCTGGAGGCCGCCCAAGCCGCCCAAACCAGCCGTCTTGCTCAAGGCCCGGCTGCTGGCCCACGTCCGGATTCACCCTGGCGATTACCTCGCATCGATCATCTTCGAGACAGGCACGTCGCCGAGCAACGCGCGGTACCACCTCGAGACACTCGAGAAGGAAGGCGCGATCGTGTCGTACCATGGGCGACGGCATAGGCGCTTCTGGCCCGCCGAGGTTGGCGTCCCCCCCGGTCCGGAGAAGGTCATCACGGACATCCAGCTGGACATCCTAAAGAAGGTCACGGAGGCGCCGGGGATAGGCTACGACGAGCTGGCGAAGTCGATCGGGAAGAGGTATGCGACGGTCGCTTGGAACGTCAACACCCTTCGAGACCTCGGAAAGGTCAACACCGTCCGGTTCAGGAAGACGGTCAGGATCCACCTGCCGGGTGCTGTCGAGGCGATGGCGAAGATCTACAAGGTCATGGACCTCGACCTGCCAGGGTCGCCGCCGGAGCGCGGGGAGCTGGTCACGCCGCGCGTGAAGGTGCTCAGCAAGACGGAACTGGACATCTTCGCGGGCGCCCCCGTGAACATCGACGGTCACATGCGCATCGAGGAGGGACACCTGACGGTGGACCTCTACAACGGCAAGATAGAGAACCGTGACGACGCCCACATAGAGAGCGACATCTTCGACGACAGCGGAGGCGGGAGGCAACGGGCAAACGCTTTTCTGGCCGAGCACGGTATAGGGCCGATAGGCTTCCGGAGGTGAGACGGTGAGACAAATAACGGACAGAGACGTCAGGATGGCGGTCGAGCTGCTCGGCCTGATGACGATGAAGCGGGTCGCGGACACGGACGTCGACATCAGCACGGCCGCGGACGAGACGCTGTTCGCGATCAAGCCGAGCGTGGAAGGATGGGTCAGGACGCACATCGAAATCAAAGAGGAGGAACGTTGAACATGGTACCATGGAAGAAGCGGGTTCCGCCGCCGGCGACGGACAAAGCTGAGACGCAGGCGCTCATGCGCCAGGTGGATGAGGCGTACAAGAGGAGCAACGCAGAGTTCGAGGCCGCGCAGAAGAGGATACTCGGCGGGGACAAGACCGCGCCGACCGGGGCACTCAACATGGAGGAACAGTGGGAGACGGCCAGAAAGAAGGTCTGGGGCGAAGCCGCATCATCCTCTTCAGGTACATCCATCCTGGAGGAATACATCAAGAGCCTACCCCCGTCCCACAGAGGCGCTCCGCCCCAGGGCTTCGAGTCGCGCATGATAGTCCTGGAGTGCATCGACCCGCGTGGCGGCGAGGCAGACGTGCTCGCTTGGTGGGAAGACATCGAGCACTTCACGGACTGGTTGCGAACCGTACGGGGAGGATGACGACGTGGACGAGAAGGAGAGGCGGGCGTTCGACGAGGCGCAGAAGCGGAGGGCGGACGAGTTCGAGGCGGCAAAACGCAGGATCCTCGGCAACACCAGCTCAGGCATCGGCACGAGCTCCGTGAGCAAAAGCCCCGCAGGTCACGAGTTCAAAGCGCAGGGCGGCGACCTGTACATCGACGGGCAGAAGGTGCTCAAGGCGTTCGAGAGCTACAGCGGCTGGTACTGGTTCGCGACGGAGGACACGGGGAAGCGATACAACAACCTTCCGATGTGGTACGGGCTCGTCCAGGGCGAGGAGGAGGAATGGGGCTACTTCGCCGAGGGAGAACTCAAGGAGCTCGGGAACCGCGTGTGGGCGATCAAGCCGCAGGACCTCCCCTTCGCCGGCAGACGCGCCCGCAAAGAATCCATGCCCACGAAGCTCTATCCAACGCCAACCAAACTTCCGGCAGAGCCCACGGCCAAGGGGCACCTCTTCGCCGTCGTCGAGGTGATCAGCGGCGTCCTCGAGAGCGTGCAGGTCTTCACCACAAGGCCCGCGGCCGAGGCGTACACCGGACAGGCGATGACGCAGTACGGCAAGAAGTTCGACGGAGGACCGGAGAGCTGGACGTCCGATGACGGGGACGACGACATATACCTCTGGGAAGTGGCGCTGGTGGAGTGAGTGGTGGTGCAAAAGAGCCGGACCGCGAGGATACTCGCGCAGCCAATCAAGGTCAAGAGGAACCCCCGGACCAAGAAGTGGGAGGTCCGGATACCGAACCCGATGTCCCGGAACGGCTACCTGGTGGCGGCGCAGTGGGACACGATGAAGGACGCGGTCATGGATGCCCTGAGGTTCAAGCCCACGAAGCATGAACTCATGCACCATAAGTCGATTGCGTTCGACACCCTGCGAGGCGCGGAACCGATTTCGGCGAAGCGGTACGGTGAGTGGATCTCGAGGGGGGAAAAGCTGCGCCCGCGCAGGGAGGCTCTGCACAATATCCCAGTTCCCCTGATGGGCATCAGGACTTGGAACGCCGAGACTCACGCGCTCAGGACGTTCATCGACACCTCGAACGAGGAGTTCGCCCTGTGGCATGGCGTCGTGAAGCAGCTCTGGGCGCGTCACATGCCGGGCAAGAGGTCGGTCATCGTCGATGCCTTCGTATCAGACCTGCGGGAATACTTCAATAGCATGCCAGACGACTTGCTCCCGATCGAACGCAAGGAGTTCATACTCGTCGCGTGGAAGAAGCTGGCGGACTCCCTCATCAGTGACTACCCAGAGGCGGCCCTCAAACCAATGGCGGAAGAGGAATGACCGACTGGAAGGAGACGCAGAACCTGATCGCGAAGACGTTCATAACCCCGCGGGAGGTCGTGGACCTGGCGAACGAGATACTGCGGATGCCCACCGTGGAGTCGGACATCAGGGGCGACGTCTGCGAGAAGGCGGTCAAGGCGCTGCGGTGGGTGAACACCCACATCACGTACATGAGCGACCTGGCGCTGACCGGCGAGTTCGAGTTCTGGCAGGAGCCCTACTGGACGCTGAAGGTAGAGCACGGCGACTGCGACGACATGGGCTTCCTCCTGGCGTCGATATTGATGGTGTACGGCGGCGACGTCCGCGTCGTGTACGGGTGGCTGAAGAACGGTCTCCACGTCTGGGTCGAGTACGGCCAGGCCCCCGGTAGATTCGTCATCCTGGAGGCCACGAACGGGAAGGTGTACCCGCAGAACGACCCTCACTACCGGACGATCGTGACGCTGTTCGACAGCCGGGAGTGGAGGAAGGTCGGTTGGTAAGAGCGAACGTGCCGTGCCCGAAGTGCGGCGGGGAGTCGCAGTGGTACGCTGGGGACGGGAAGCGGGTGCTGTACTGCTACGCGTGCCAACTTCCCGTCGAAAGCTGCACGTGCTCGCCTGTGCCGAGACAGGGCACTCTTGAGAAGGTCGCCCAGCCTGAGGGCGCATGCTTCATAGACGCGTGGCGGCAGCTGCGCAAGATGCCGGCCGTGTCCAAGCCCATGCTCGCCCACGGGCGCATCCTGAAGACGAACACGCCAGGGGAGACGCGCAGGATACCGCACGCCTGGGTGGAGTTCAGCAACATCGAGGGGGAGAACGTGCTCTGGGAGCCGCAGCAGGGAGTCGTGTGGGACTGTGGCGAGTGGTACTCCATCTTCAAGCCCGAAGGCATCGCCAGGTACTCGAAGGAGGATGCGTCCGTCCTCGCGCTCCGCAGCGGCAACTACGGACCATGGGACGAGAACAATCCCGGGCTCAAGCCCAGAACGATGCCACCCAAGGACGGCAAGGTGTACATGCTGTTAAAGGACGGATGGTCCCTGATCGAGTGCGCCATCTGCGGAAAGCCGGAGGGCGGGCCGAACATCTCGGACGAGGAGTGGAAGGCCAAGATTCCCGCCAACCTCCAGCACAAGATAATCTGTGCCGAGTGCATGAGGACGTTCGGCATAGACGTGCCGAAGGACGCGCGTGAGACGTACGTCACGTACCCGAAGAACCCGATGGGGCAAGCAATCGATGATGCGTTCAGGAGCGCCTTCAAGGACGGCCTGATCGATGTCGGCATGACGAGCTACAGGTCCTACACGATCAAGGTCGAGCCGTGGACCGCCGAGTGCTTCAGCGATGCCGAGGTCAAAGCCGCCGAGGCAAGCGGCAACCCCGACCACTACCTCGAGGAACTCGCCGTGGCGAAGGGGGAAGCGATCGCCAAGGAAGAGCATTGGGCAGGCGTCGTCCACCTCTATCCTGACGAATCCGAGGAGCCGTACGGCCTGTCGATATTCTATAAGCGGCTCGGGAATCCCGGGAACCCCGACAGGCGGGAGATTCACCGGCAGCTGATGCTCACGCAGTTCGAGGACCAGCTGACCAAGCCGACCCCGACGAAGGGACTCGAGGGGATGAAGCTGCCGCCGTTGCGCCCCTATCAAGAGGAGGCCCTCGCAAAGTACCTCGCGGTGAGGCGTGGCGTCATCGTCCTGCCGACCGGGACGGGAAAGACGATCGTCGCCCTCGCAATCATGCAGCGCATCGGCGGCACCGTGGCGGTGGTCGTGCCGACGATATCTCTGCTGCACCAGTGGGAGTCGTGGATCCGGCGTGCCGGCTACTTCGACGTGGGCATGTACTACGGCGAGGTGAAGTGGCTCAGGCCGGTGACCGTCTTCACCTACCAGAGCGCCATCCGGGTGCCCGAGGAGCTCGTGAGGTTCGACACGATCATCCTCGACGAGGTGCACCACATGGGCGCCCCCGAGTACAGCAAGCTCCTGGACGTCGCCTGGAAGGCGCAGCACATGCTCGGGCTGACCGCCACGATCGGGACGCGGGACAGCGGCCACAAGAAGGTGCTCTCCTACGCGCCGGTCGTCTATTCGATGACCATAGGCGCCGCCAGGCAGGACGGCTTCGTCTCGGAGATCGAGATCCTGCCGGTCGAGTCCACGATGAACGCCAAGGAGCGGGAGAAGTACGAGGAGTACTCCAACGCGATAAGGCGGGCAGCCGCCGCCCTGGGCACACACAACGTCGCCGCGTGGAACCAGATGGCGGGAAAAGGCATCAGCGCGGCCTACCACGGCCTCGCCGCCATATCGCACAGGCGCATGCTCCTCGCCGGCGTAGAGGACAAGAGGGACCGGGTGCTGTTCGTGGTGGACGCGAACAAGGGGAAGAAGGTGTTCCTGTTCTCGGAGTCGATAGACTCGATCGAGAAGCTCAGCGAGCACCTCAAGAAGGCCGGGCACAGGTGCGAGGTGTACCACTCGGAGCTCGCCAAGGCTCAGCGGCAAAACCGCCTCAACAAGTGGGGCGTGGACTTCGACGTCCTGCTGTCGGTACGCACGCTCGAGGAGGGCATCGACGTGCCCACGGTCTCGATCGGAATCATCATGGCGAGCGGCAAGACCCCCCGGCAGCTCGTGCAGCGTATAGGGCGAATCATCAGGCCACTGCCCGGGAAGGTGGCGCGGATCTACGTCGTGTACGTCCCCGGGACCACCGAGGACGCGGTCCTGGCGGGCGTGAGGACGGCTGTGTCCAAGTTACGCTGATGTCTCCTCCCCCCATTCGGTACGGCCCGCGGCGGGCGGACCGTACCAATTTTTTTATAGGCAGAGGATGATGACCGTCCCGTGGACAATCCCTTCCACGACTTATCCGCCACGTGGCCCGATCCGCTGGCAGACTTTTACGACATCGAGGCCGCGTGGCCCCTTTTTCTGGACCTGCAGAGCTACGAGGATGCGGACGAGGACCTCTACTGCTCCCAGTGCGGTCACGACTGTCCCGAGGACTGCACGTGGACGTGCGGGTGCTGCTGCGGCATGGAAGGCCAGGTCATGCATGAAGTCGTCAAACTGATGATGCCGGCAATCACACGTGGAATGGACGAGATGCTCAGCGAAGAGCACGAGTGGGAATCGACATGAGCACCAAGAAGAGGAAACGGAACGACCAGGAGCGCGGAAGGCCGAAGTCGCCGGAGTACAGGTACGGCGGGGCCCTCGAGCGGGAGAAGCTCGCCAGGAAGAGGAGGAAGCCGGCCGCCACGTCGAACGTGGCGATACCGGGGAGCGGCCTCTTCGGGAACTCGACCGGCGACGGCACCGTGAGGCTCAGCGAGAACACGGGGCGCGTGAGGCTCCTCTGAAGAGGGAAAGTATTTAATTCTTGAAGGTGATGAGCCGAACATGCTTCTCAAGCGAGTCTACGACACGAGCGGACCAACACCACGTCTCACGGGAGTCCAGCTTCTGCGGGCAGGGGGACGCCAGTGCTTCAGTCCCCGTCTCATCGCGTCCGGCATCGCCGAGGGGTGGCTGACGATCGGGGGCGGCATGGTCAACCTCCTCACGGTTCCACCGGCGACCTATCGCATCGTCCGGGTGCCGGGTTTCTACTGTTGCCACTGTCAGGCGCAGCTCCCGGACGGGCCCACGGGCAAGGTCCACGTCACGACCGCTCACGCCGGCAAAGCCTCGCCAGACTCCTCGAATCCTTTTGGTCTCAGGCTGAACAACTTTTACGAGTGCACGAAAGAGAAGGGAACTCCGGTCAAGGCGCCCGCTCAACAGGTCGCGGGGAAGGCCGCGGCACCCGCGGTGAAGAAGCCGTCGTGGTTCCGCAAGATATTCGGAGGTGGTAAGTAATGGGGAACTTCGTCTTCAACATCGCATTGGGGCGCGTGGCAGAGCTGTACAACCGCGTGGACATAAACGACCCGGCCGCTTCGACGTTGGACATCATGATCCTCGCCACGGTGGGGATTGAGGCCGACGCCACCCTCAAGCGCCTGGACACCTTCGCCGCCGTCGTCGCCGGGGCCACCAACGAGGTCACCAACGCGGGCTACGCCAAGAAGGTCCTGACGGACGCGGACATCGTGGCCTTCGCGCCGGACGACATCAACGATTGGGTGGCCCTCGACATCCCGGACCAGACCTGGGTCGGCGTCGCGGCGGGAGACGGATGGAACGACCTCGTCACGGGATACGACCTCGCGGGCACTGCGGTCATGGCGAACATCGTGCCGATGACGCAGCATGACTTCGTAGTGGTCCCTGACGGTTCGGACATCACGGCGCAGATCGCCGTGGCGGGCTTCTACAAGGCATCGTAGGCGAGGGGGGCTGGTACGGCCTTCCCCGTTGATGCAGCAAGGGCAATTCAGGGTCCCCCGGGAAGGTAACAATGGCGTCTCCCTCTCCGTTGGAAATCACGCAGACGGCAGAGGGCGCCAACACAGTCAACCACACGGTCAATCTGCCCGCGGGCATAGCAGCCGGACAGCTTCTCGTCTGTTTTGTGGGAATGGACGGTGGGACCTGCACACTAACGTGGCCGGCCGGATGGGTGGTCATACGGGAGGCGAGCGCAAACGCCGAGGCATGGGGTGAGGTCGCCTACAAGATAGCCGACGGGACCGAGGGAGTGACCATGCTCGTCACCTCGGTCGAGTCCGAGCAGGGGTCGTTCCAAGTCTATCGCTTCGCCGTCGGAGACCACGGTGGCGCGGGCGCACCGCCGACCGCAAGCGCGAGCGTTCAGGGCGGGTCTACAATTCCCGACCCCGACAACCTCAACATGGGCGTGGCGAAGAGCTACCTGTGGATCGCGTGGGAGGCGAACGACCACCTGGACCTGGCGACGGTCGCTCCCCTGAACTACACCGATCTGACTTCAACAGACGGCGGCGCGTCGGGTTCCGCCAACTGTGCAACGGCGAGACGCGCACTCAACGCCTCTGCGGAGAATCCTGGCACGTTCACAATCGCGGGTTCTGAAGGATGGCGAGCTGCGACCATCGCGATTCAACCAGGCCCGACCGTCGTCGCCGTGGCCCAGGTCACCGAGACCGACCTCGCACAGGCGGTCGCATGGGCCCCGAAACGCCGCTTGGTCGGACAGGCATTGGAAACCGACTCGGCGACGTCCCCGAGGCGCATCAAGAGTAAGGCCGTGGCGCAGGTCACCGAGACGGACAGTGCACAGGCGGTCGCGTGGGCACCGAAGTACCGGCTCATCGGGCAAGTCACCGAGACGGACAGCGCACAGGCGGTCGGGCATAGCAAGACGTGGACGATAGGGCAAGTCCTCGAGACCGACCTGTCGCAGGAGATCACATTAGCCGTCGCCGGGTTCCCGGTCGACCAGGTCACCGAGACCGACCTCGCTCAGGCAGTCAGTAGCCGTAAGACGAAAGCCGTAGCGCAGGCGCTCGAGACCGACCTGTCGCAGGCCCTGACCGCGGCCAAAGGCATCCCCGTCGCTCAGGCGCTCGAGACGGACAGCGCACAGGCGGTCGGTCACAGCAAGACGCGGACGATAGGGCAGGTCACCGAGGCGGATCTCGCTCAGGCGATCGGGCGCCGCAAGACCAAAGGAATGGGGCAGGTCACCGAGACCGACCTCGCACAGGCCGTGAGTGCCGCCAAGCGCTACTCTGTGATCCAGGTCACCGAGACGGACCTCGCACAGCCGGTCGGTCACAGCAAGACGCGGACGATAGGGCAGGTCACCGA
>Ga0184616_10000009_pt1 | contig 45558 bp, 53 predicted proteins | sample PLM4_90_coex_FD_133145 | JGI IMG/M metagenome (GOLD analysis project Ga0184616, IMG submission 133145) | Groundwater sediment microbial communities from an aquifer in East River, Colorado, USA - PLM4_90_coex | ecosystem: Environmental > Terrestrial > Soil > Riparian zone | place: USA: East...
AATATGCACTACGTGATCAGCGAGATTGACGCTCGTAGACTCGGTGTCATCGATCGCATCGAGATGTGTCAGGCGCACGGAGCACTCGCCGAAGACCTAGCCGCGTGCTCATTGCACACGGATCCGGATTGGAGGAGTGCTGCCACGTGGGCGCGCACCGTGGGCGCTGACCGCAGACTGATGATACTCGAGGCATAGCCGACTCCGCCCCTCCGCCACAAGCCGAGGGGCTTTCGGGGTGTCAGGGAAGGGAATCAACATCATGCCGGCTATCATCACCATTAGGCCCACCGCCCCCGTTGAAACCATCAACCCCGCCGTATTCGAATACGTCATTCGCGACGTCGTCCTGAAAGCCATGAATAGCGGGGAGTTGAACGAAGTGGTGGACGTCCGGACTTTCGCCGAGAGCTGCGTCATGACGCGCGACCGTGGCCTCGTACTGCGGACGATGACGGGGTGCGAATTCCAGATCACGATCGTGCAGTCGCGCTAGTGTATAACCACCAATGCCATCGAATAAAGAATTCACCCACCCGTCCTACGTAGCCGTGTCGTTCAGCCGGCGATCGGGCAACCCGCGGCTATTCGGGTCGAACTTGCCGACGCACTACGGGTACGTGACGCTCGTCGTCAGCAAGGCGACGTTGGTTCGGGACGACCATGACGACCAGTACGCGAGCAGCATCAGCGGGGACATCATCGAGATCGACTTCAGCTCGGCCCAGTTCGCCGAACTGTTGACGACGATGAATGTCGCGTGCGGGACGCCCGGCACATTGCGGCGGTTCCAGAACGCGCGTGTGCCAGAACCACCCGAACTACCGGGGCGGGTCGAGAACATCCAGACGGCGTTCGAAGTCGACCTGCGGGAGACGGCGGCTGAAGTCCTGGGAAAGGACGTACCGAGGGCGCGCGCGATCCTGGACCAGAAGTCGTTGACGAAGGCGGACCGGGCCGAACTGTTGAAGATGTTCGAACGGGTAGCCCAGAAGTTGAAGGACCACGTTCCGTTCATCGTGGAGATGTTGAACGAAGCCGTCGGGCAACGCGTATCGGCCGCGAAGGCGGAAGTCGACGCCGTGATGGCGACGACCCTAACCCGACTGGGTATGCGAACTTTGGAACAGGTGAAGGAGTTGGGCGATGGATCGAAGTAGGGATTCGGTGAACGAATCGGTGACGCTTGGCATAGGTGAATGTGCCCTGGAACGTCCGAAGGCGATCCTGGTTGCCATGCCGGACGAGTTTGAATTGTTGGTCGATCGGTGGATTCCCAAGTCGGTTATCCACGACGATTCCGAAGTGTACCGGGCGGGTACTTCGGGCAAGGTTGTAGTCCTGGCCTGGTGGGCGCACGCACAGGGGATCGTGGAGGCTGAACTACCTAGCGTCACACTACCCGACGAACGTCGGTCACAATTGCCGATGAAACCCCCGACCAAGAAGTGGCTGAAGGAACAAGCCGCCCGGATGGCTCGCGCCAAACGGTGAGTACGGATTGCGCCATAGTCGGAATCATGATGAGTACAATCGATACTACTTTGTCGTCGCGCCTACATGAGTTCCGATCGACCAACGGACGGACCGATTCCGATATGCGGTGTCTATTGGAATATTTGGCCGGGGATGTCGATCGGTATCTGCAGTTGTACGATGGGTATGGCGTCCGGGCGGATCAAATGCGGGAATTGGCGAACATGCGAACACGAATTCGTGCGATCAAAGACAGCGTTGTGAAATCGAACGGCGGCTAGCGAAGCATCACGGTAGGCTGACGTCGGATCGATCCGACGTCAGCCCCTGTGCTAGTATCCTGGGCATGCGACATACATTGGCGTTTCTAGTTTTGACCGCCTGTGTTCAACCGTACCCACCACAGCCGAATCCACCCCCGACCCCAGCGGCGACCGGTGGAAGTACTTCGACGGGGGGTAGTCCGGGCGTAGCGGGTGCCACACCGGGCGTTTCGCTCGAAGGCCAGGCGTGCCTCAACATGATGTTCCTAGGCTGTCCCGAAGGGCAGACGACCGACTGTGAAGCGGTGATGCAGCTGCGTTGCTCGCACCCCAAGGTGACGTGCGCCACCCGGTGTTTGATCGACGCGAAGACGCGTACCGAAGCCCAAACTAAGAACACCCCGATCTGCCTAACCTGGGGTAAACGACAGGCGATGACGTGGCGGTTCGTCGACAAGTACTGTACCGAAGCCTACGCCATCATCTCGGCTGACTACCTGAACGGTGGCAAGACATTGGCGGGGTTGGATATCGAGAAACTGAAGGCCGACCTCGTATCGGTGCAGGCGTAACGTGACCGAAGGGTTTGAACTGATGGCGGTCGCCGAATCGTGGGGCATCGTCGCGGAGGTTGAGAAGATGATCTGTGGTTGTAATCGTCCCCCCGTTGTCAGTGGTTACCAGGGCCAGATTCGGGATATCACCATCGACTGGAAGGAAGTCGCCCGCCTGTTGGGCGAAGACGTCATGACGGGGGTGGTCTGGTCTCGATACCCCGAAGACACGACGGGTGACGCGACCATAGGGGCAGCCACGCAGTACGACTTGGAAGCGACGTGCCGCATAATCGTGGGAACGGCCCCGACGATGGTTCAGGCGGTCGCGACGTTCGGAACGGGGCAGACAGCCCGACAGTTGGTGGCCGTGCTGGTTGATCGGTAGCAACTCAAAACAACGGAATGGCGCTATAGTAAGGGCGGTATGAGGCGTATGCGAGTTTCACCAGAGCATCGACAGTCGGTCTACAATGCGGTTCGTTCGCATTGGAAGAACGAGGGGGTTGGGATCAGCTCCGATACGTTAGCGAATCGGACCCGGCTGGATGTCCTAATTGTTGAAGCCTGTTGTGAAGCGATGGTGGAGTCGCGTGCGTTAGAAAATGTGGGGATTCGATCGGACCACCCGATGTGGCGACCGGCTGTGATACGGTAGGCCATGCGCCACATTCGGGGCCACTACGTTGACCAGGCATCTTTAGTTCGACTCCTACAAGCGACGTCCGCCCCTGTCCTGAAGGCGGCACAGCGGGCAGGAGACGCGGCGATCGAATGTAACGACTTGGTTCGAAAGCTACCGTGCATGCAGGACGGGCCAGTACGGGGATGCCAGATGCCGGACGCCCCTATCTACGTACCGTTACCTGCCCGTGCGACACCAACTCCGAGCTTCGGACTGCGGCTCGCGTTGGTCATGATGTTGGTCGGATTGATAGGGGTAGCCGTCGGTGGTTATCTGGCCGACCATATACCGGAAACGAGGAACCAAACCCATGTCAGTAACCCAATACGTGAATGTGTTCGATCCGACTGGTCGGTTGTCAGTCGGTGAAGTCGTCGAAGGTCGGGACGCCATCGTTGTCGCGAAACAACGCAAGTCGATCGTCCTGCTACCGACCGATCCCCTGGTGTACTTCTCGGCGTCGCCCGGGTTCGTCTACCGCCCGTGGGGCAAGGGTTGGTTGTACGACAACGTGACCCCCGAACGTGGATGCCCGATGATGCTGGGCGTCAGTACGGATCACCCCTGGGTGTACTGGGCGATCCAGATCATGCCGATTCGGGCGTCCGAACCGATGACGGGGAATCTGCGCCTCATCGCGAACGGGGCGTCGGGCGGTATGGCGATCGGTCTATCGCAGGACGTCCGGTTGCTACCGTTGGACGAACTACCGAAGGGTCCGACGGGGGGCGTCGTGGCGGTCGGTCGGTGCGCACTGGGCGTCGTCAGTCCGGGAATTTTGGGGATGTCGATCCACGGGGTAGGGCGGAACGTGCGCGTGGTTTGGTCGGCGGTATCGGCGGCTGGTGATAAGGTCGACGTTCAAGATGCCGTTCCAGTATAGGTACCCACTACTCCACGAGTTGCGCCGTCCGTTCGTTACGTACGGACCGCACGATCTGAAGGTTCCGGGGATGACGTTGTTGCGCAAGGCGATAGTCGTCCCCCACGCCGGGTACGACGTGTGGGACGAATCCTACCAAATCGGACCGACACAGCGACCGCGTGACGTCATGGTGATGCGGGTAGCCCGAACGAAGTCGGGGCACTACATCGGGATGCCGGACGAAGCCCGGTATTTGGTTGACAACAAGGGCATATCCCCTGAACTACGCCAGATTGACCACCAGACATGTTCGATCGGGCGTAGTGCGACGGACGGTAAGTGGTACGGATGGTCACATCGGGCGTTGCAAGGGTTCCAAACGGGCGATGTCGTGCGTCCTGGCGATTGTCACGCCGAGAAGATACCGCCCGGAACCCGGGCGCACAACGAAGCCGAGGCGAAGTGGTTCGCTGAAGCGTTCGCGGAGGCAGTGTCGTGAAGTTCTTGAAGATCCTGGCGACGAAGTTGGGGGCGATGCGGAAAGCGGGCAAGGTAGCGTTTAGCGATCCACCCCCCGATTCGACGACGGCCGATTTTGTTGAAGACGGATTTGAACCAACGACCGTGGATCAACCGACGCGGGACGAACTGATCGCTATCGGCCTAATCGAAGACGACGACCCACCGTCGTATTGCCCGGTCGTCGAAGCCCACCCGTTGGAAGGAAGTATTGCGGACCGGCGGCGTAGGGTTGGGTTGTAGGGGTAGGCCGCGGTGGTGTCGGCGTGATAGTTTAGCGGCATGGCTGCGAACGTGTACAAGCTACCCCTGGCGGCACCGGGTCCGGCGATGGAAGCCCCTATCATCCAAACCGGATCATCGTTCGGGTTGGACCTGACGACGCTCGGTCCCGAATTCGACGCGAACGCCCTGTTCAACAGCGACAGGATACGGGAACTCCAATACCGGGATTCGTTCTTCACGGCGACGAACCACGACCACAAGCTCTTCGACATGAACGGCCGCATGGTGCGGCCTGGCAAGATGTCGAACCAGCCGCTGTTGTCGGGGGCTGTGCCGTCCGTCTACGTCCCGTTGGACCAGCGCCGACCGTCTACCCCCTACCGACTGGCGCGGAAGATCGTGACGGCGTTTAGCGGGATGGTGTTCGGTTACGGGCGATTCCCCCAATACCGATCGGACGATACCGTCACGCAGGACTGGGCGCAGGCGCTGTCGGACGCGCTGGGCATGGAGATCAACATGATTCGGGCCCGCAATTTAGGCGGGCGCAGCGGGACCGTTGGAATCTCGTGGGCGCTGGTAGCGGGCGAACCGCGGTTGAAGGTCCACAAGGGGTACCACATTCACTGCTTGGAATGGGACGATGAAGACCAACGAATCCCGTCCCACGTTGTCGAACTGTACCAGTCGAAGACGATAGCGGCGCGCGGGAAGGAACAGTGGATGTGGCGTCGACGCGACTGGACGAAGACGGCCGACGTCGTGTTCCTACCCCAGCCCGTCGGGAAGAAGACGCCCGAATTTTGGGAGATTGATCAAGACGCGTCGTACGAACACGGCGATACCAAGTGTCACTTCTACTGGATCGAGAATCTACCCGACGACGACGAAGACGGCAGTTGCGACGGGTCGCCCGACTACGCCGTGGCCTACGAGCAGTTGGTTTCGTTGGATATGCTGAACAGCGTCAACGTACAGGGCGGCATCAAGAACCTGGACCCGACCCTCGTCCTGCGGATGGACGAAGAAGACGTCGGCAAGGCGGTAGTCCAGAAGGGATCGGACAACGCCTTACGAACAGGTGTCAGCGGTGACGCGAAGTACCTCGAATTGTCCGGGTCGTCGATCGCGGCCGGCATATCGTTGGTCGGAACGAACAAGTCGCAGATTCTGGAGATCACCGAATGCGTCGCCCCTGATCCGGACTCTATAGCGGCGGCGGGCACGTCGTCTGTCGCCCTCAAGATGGTTTACGCCCCCATGCTGGTGAAGTGTTCGATCCTTCGGTACCAATACGGGCGGACCATCATCCGCGTGTTGGAAGACGTCACGGCGTACGCGCGGCGATTCATGCCGGATTTGACGGCGGCGACACCCGAAGATCGGTACGTTCACGAACCGGTTTTAGACGACGATGGTAATGTGATCGACGAAGAACCGATCGAATTCACGATGGCGTTGCCACCGCGGATCGAATCGACACCGACGTTGGGACCTGACGGGAATCCGACCGGTGCGATAACGAAGACGAGCGTTGAACGCACGCCGGGAACGGGGCGGATCTGGCTCGAGTGGGGTCCCTACTTCCAGCCGACAGCGGACGACGACCAGAAGGAAGCGCAGGCGTTGTCGTTGGCGGCTGGAGCGAAGCCGGTTATGTCGCAACAGACGGCGGTTGAATTGCACGCGAACGCGCACGACCGGGACGGCCAAGAAGAGTGGTCCAGGATTCAACGTGAAACGGCGGCGACGACAGCCCAGCAGGCACAGGCGAACTCTGGTATGTTCCCGTCCATCGGTGGTGAAGTACCTGACCAGGGGGCACAATGACGACCGACCAGGACATCTTCGCCCGACCTGCCATCTTCGCAGGCGCGCGGGCGCCCGAGGCGTTGAACTGCATCGTCAACATCGGCGAACGTGAGATCGACCTGAACACCGTGTCGTCGGTTCGATTTCGCGTGCGGATCGGGCAGGGGAACGACGACCGAATCTGGACCGCCGTGATCGTCAAACGGCGTAGTGACAAGATGACGATCCGCCACGTCTTCGACACAGCCGGTGTCGAAACCCGAACGCCTGGGCGGTATCGCATCATTCCCGAACTGGTGTTCCACGTGGAACCGGCCGATCCCGAAGACCCACCGATCCCGGACGGCATCGTACGGTGCGAGGCGTTCTATCTCGGGGTCAAGCCGTGACCGACGCAACGCGGTCGCGGTTGAAAACGACGGCTGTTGTGAAAGTCGAACCCGACACGATCATCGAAGTACAACCGATGAAAGATCCGGTCGTCGAAGTCCGGGTGGTTCCGCCCGACTCCGACGTGTAGGATTGGTCGGTGCCCGCCGTTCGAGATCCGACGTCCATCCTCGACGCAGCCCGAAGGGCGGCGCTGGGCTACGCGTCCTCGACTGGTTCGAATAACGTCACGGTGCTGATGAAGAGGTCGCAGGCCGAACTGCGGGACCGACTGAAGTCCATTCCCCCTTCGGACCAGACGTTCACGTCGGTGCAGATGCGGGCGACCCTGAAGCAAATCGAATCCGTGTTGGCGATGACGAAGAGGGGGTTGTTGGGCACGGTCGTGAAGGGGGCGGAAGTCATCGGCGAGAACAGCGCGGCGGCCACGCTGAAGTATCTAGGCGCGGCAGAGAAGGCGTACGGGGGCGTGGCGGGCGCCGGGCTGGGCATCAACACGGCGAAGGTTATGGACGTCGCCCTGATGGGCACGAACGCGTCGGTGCTGCGGCGTATCGCGAACGACCCAGCGCACCCAGGGCGACCGGGCGTCATCGATCGATACGGGACCGGCGTCATCGAACACTTCGAACGGACGTTGCAGACGTCACTCGTGACGGGAACGCCGTGGAATGACGTCCGCCAGCAGTTGGTCGACGGGTCGCCGTTCCTGCAGTCCGCGCCCCAACATTGGGCGGAACGCATAATCAGGACCGAGTACATGTCGGCCCACAACCAGGCGGGCAACCTGGCGTTGAACCAAATCGACGCCCAGACGGGCGGTCAGCTGATCCGCATCTTGTGCGCGACATTTGACGACAGGACCGCATCCGATTCATACGCGGTGCACGGTCAGATCCGTCGGATGACGGAACCGTTCGTGTCTTGGTTCGGCAGTTACATGACCCCGCCGAATCGCCCAAACGACCGCGAGATTATCGTCCCCCATCATCTGGAATGGGCGATCCCGGAAAATCTAAAACCCAAGACGGACGCGGAAGTGGCGGCCCGCTGGGCGCAGGAGAAACGGAAGGGGTCCCCGCCGTCACGCCCGTTGATGTCGACGATCCCGATCGAGCAAATTGGGGTACCGACCCCGGTTGCTCCGGTTGAGAAACCGATCGATCAACAAATCATGGGGGAACCCAAAGCGGCGGCAACGGGGTCGAACCCGGGTGGTGTGTATCGGGGCACCGATGGGGTCGACCGCTACGTCAAACTGTATTCGGACCCCGTTCAAGCGGTGGGCGAACACTTGGCAAACCGGGTGTACGCCGATTTGGGATTGCCCGCGTTGACGAGCCGCGTATTCGAACACGACGGCAAACTGGCGTACGCGTCCAACATGCTGCCCGGGACGAAGACGATCGGCGAAGTCGGCATCACGCCCGCGTTGGCCAATCGGGTATTGGACGGGTTCGTTGGGGATCTGTTGACGGCCAATTGGGACGCGGCCGGAATGCATTTGGACAACATTGTCGTGACGCCAGCGGGCGAACCGATTCGGATCGACAACGGGGGGACGTTCCTCAGTCGGGCTATGGGGGGACGTAAGCCACTAGCGTCGCTGAACACATTGACCGAGTGGGACAATCTGTTCGACGAGCATATCAATCCGTCGTACGCCAAGTTGGCAAAGGCGGCCGGTGTGTCGTCGGCGTCCGACATGCTGCCCCGGATTGAAGAGCAACTGGCGAACGCACGCGCGGTTGCGAAATCGGCGGGTGGTTGGAAAGCGTACGTTCAGCAACACGCCCCCCAACTGAGTCCGAAGGATGCGGATGCGATTGCCGAAATGCTCGAATCACGGGAATCCGCTATCCAAAAGAAACTTGGTGAGGCCAAGGCTAAGGCCGATCTAGAGGCTAAGATCAAGGCCGAATTGGAAGCCAAGGCTGTGGCATTGGCCAAGTTGGAGGCTAAGGCAGCAGCCAAACGGGCAAACAAGTTGGACTTGTCCAACATCAATACGTTGCCGTCCGAAGAAGTACCCGACTTCTTCGGTACCAATGTGGGCATCAAACCACTGAAAATGGTAGAGGATAACCGTCACGTTTTGGACGCTTCTTTGCAAAGTCACGAAAGGGCTGCCATAGCGGCGTTTACGGGAACGCATTACGACGATATCCGGACTGCGGCCAGTCAGACCAAAGCGCAATACGAAGCATCGACTCGTGGTCTACCGTACAATCGAGCGAAGGAATACGCGGACGATTTGAGTCGCGTGCTGAAGAAGAAGCCTAATGCCGGGGACCGTCTCGAATCTCAGATTTCGGAGATGTATCGTGGTTTGAAACAGTTGTCGGAAACCGACTTCGTGAGCCTGATCAACGCGAAGACGATCGTATTTGACGCTCCGACCAGTACGTCGTATTCGGCCATGGTTTCAAATGGGTTTTACGGGTCTGGTAAATCGGTGATGTTCCGAATCAAACCCCTACCCGACACAGCGGGCGTCATGATCGCCGGTGTGTCGAATCACCAATCGGAACACGAAATATTGTTCGGGAACAATACGAAATTCAAGGTGACGAAGGTCGTGCGAGACGCTGGCAAGGCAACCGGTGTGGTGATGTACTTGGAAGAATTGCCGCCTAAATCGAGCAAATCGAATCCCCGTCCTCGTCGATCCAAGACTTGATATCCCCGTTGGCGACCGGCGTGAAGAAGCGATACGGCCGAATGATGTCACCGTTCGACATTTCGATCGTGATGTTCAGCATGTCGGCCCTCGTATAGTGGTCAGCCGCGGAGTGAACGTCGTCCTCCGTCATGTCGATGTGTTCGGGGTTTCCTGATTTGTCGATACGGTCGAGCCAACCACGGACGAAAGTAGGCGGCCGGGTTTGACCTGGTGTTGACGGGTCGGGGATCGGGTTTGCCATGCCATGACTATGACGTCAGTGACGCGCCATAGTTTAGGGGTATGTGGATGATTACAGATTTTGGGTTTTTTTCGGTCGTTGCGTCGGATCCGGATCCGGCGATGTTGGTAGTACGGGGGCGCGTGCTGGGAGATCTCGAGGGATTCGTACGCAAACTCGGGGATCCGGTCAAAATCATACATACACCGACAGCGGATTATCGTTATCGCGTGGTAGTGTCCCGGGAGGCCGTTGCTAGCGTGTTCTACGATTCGATCGTCGATATCGATTACCCGAATTTCAAAGACAATGTTGAACGAATACAAGGGAGTTGGCGCCACGACATCTACGCGACGGTCTGGGTCGCGTTGCGTCAGTTGTGCATCCGCAAACCCGACGTCGGATCGATCCGACGTCGGTGGTGATACCAAACTGCGGTTGTGACGCCCTGATTCGTCTGGTACCTTCGGGGGCATGGACCGACCGGCAGCCCCCCATCATCCATTCAGGCTGGATCAACCTTTACCGATCGTTCGGGGTACGGACGGGCGATTCCAAGAGGCGAAGGCCCCAACCGCTGGGCCTCCGAATCCGTTGACAGTCGAAGCGTCTGGTGGGACCCCGCAGGCGTGGGCGCCTGGGATCGGTCAGAACACAGCGCCAACCAAGTCGACGTCGGTGCCTTGGCCACCGGCAAACCCCGGTGTCAAACCGTTCAAGGTCGGACCGTAACCCCCGACCATAGGAGAAGCGATGCAAACTGGTGACAAGTCCGGCGACGGGCGCACAAGCCCATTCGGCGGCGGCAACGGAGGAAAGGGTATCGGTGGCAATATGGGTGGCAACAACTTCATCACGAATCCAGGCGGGACCCCGAGCGGACCGAAGACGCTCCCCGACATGGTGAACAACAGTCGGCCGCAAGCGAAGGCGAAGCCCGACATCAACACGCAGGACGCAGCCCCCGGTGGCGTCCTTCCCCCGGCGGCACCGCCCAATACCCGTCCAGGTGGGGTTGGAACTATCGGCAACAGTGCCAAGCCGTTCCGACTCGGTGGTGGATGATGGGCCAAATCTCGCTAGCGGGCGCAGTTGTCGTAGGACCAGACGGATCGACGGTTGCCTTCCCAGGCGCCGAAACGACGATCCCGCTGGTCGCGACAACGTCGGACTATGCTGTCTCCAGTCCTGGACTGATGGCGGTGAACAGTCCGGCTTCCTACGTACCGATGGCGGGAATTGGCGACGACGGCCCGGTCACGGCTGGGCGATTCATTTACGTCCGGACTGAATCCGCGTTGCTACTGCGTCTCACGACGACGAACGAGACGACGGACACCGTTGCGGTTCTACCGGTCGATGGTTTGTTGATCCTAGAATTCTCGGCTGATTCCCCCCTGACGTTCTTGGAAGTGAAGGGTGTGAGCCGGATCGAATACCTGGTGGCGGGACAGGCCTAACCCGCTGCGTGCCGGCGCTACCGGTTCTCGGCCACGGCTGCCCGTCGTGGAACTACCGAAGAAGGAGGGCATGTCATGACTGCACCTAAGAACGGTACCCAACGCGCCCAACTCGATTCCTGCAACCCCAACACATTGCCCGATCAGCTCAAGATGATCGCGCTCGGGTCGCTGTTGCAAGGTCAGATCCCCCAGGTTCGCCGTAAGGTGAATCCGGACGACCTGGGAACCAGCATGTACAACTTGTCCACGTTGGACGTGTTGGAACTACCAGACGGCGGCGCGGCGTCAGTGGTCCTTCGTGCGACGGTTCGCGCGGGCGGCGTGACGGGCGAACTGACGCCCGTGGCGTACGGCGCGACCCCAACGACTGGCCAGATCGCGGTAGCGCCGAATGGCGACATCGTGACCCTCGGGACGGACGCCATCACCGACATGGACGTCGTGTACGTCCCAGAACGCGGCGACGTCGTAGAATCGGTGATGCCGGTCGTGTCGAACGCGATCGTGATCCCGACGGCCCTAACGAACCGCGGCGTCATCACGCTGCTCGAAGCTGAGTCTGTCGAAGGAACGCTCGTCAGCAAGTTGCGCGTCTTAGTTCCAGGCGGGTCGGCGACGACCGGCTTGGCAGCCCTGACCGTAGCCAAGACCAGTATCGCGTTCGCGGCTGCGGACGCTGTGACGCGGGCTCGAGTAAAGCTACTCGTGACGGCGGCCGAGGATCTGTGTACGGTGCTGGAAGCCCCAGCGTCGACGCTCTAAGCCCGTAACCTACGGGGGACCGTAGACTGGGCAGGAAAACGAGGAACCATGCCAGGCAACGCATTGCAGACGAATGCCGCAACTGCGGCCCCACCCCAACCATCAGCACCCGCAGCTGCCCAACCGGCGCCTGCGGGTGTTCGATCGTCGCTAGGATCCTTCGGGACCAGACTAGCGGCGTCACCCCGAGCGCAGAATCCCGGGATCATACCGCAGCAACGCCCAGGCATGCCGCCTGTGGCACCACCGGACGCACCGACAGATGCGGCCCCACCAAGTCCGGCTGTGATAGCGCCGGCTGTAGCGGCTAGATCCTTGGCGGCGCCAGGCGCAGCACCTACGACGGCGGACGGTGTGGTGACACCTAAGCCGACTGTGCCGGTACTCGGAAAGGGTGGGGCGCCTATCCCCGGTGAAGCCGTATCGGATCGTGTAGCGCGGGAACGCAACCGAATCCTGCGTGCCGAATACGGAACGACAGACCCGGCGGAAATCGCGAAGATCAAATCCCTACGATTGGCGCAAGCTGACGAATACACGACGTTGAAGAAGCAAAAGGAAGACGCCGATCGATTGGCGATGTCGGAACAGCAACGTCAAACGGCCGACTTGGAAGCCCTGCGGACGCAGAACGCCGAACTCCAGTCCCGCCTACACGAGATGGAGACGGGGCAGGTCGTCAACAGTCAGACGCAGGAATTGACGAAGGTCGCGGGGAAGTACATCGATCCGTCGATGATGGAGTACGCCCTGGGCGACTTCCAACGGTACGTCAACAAGTTGGACCCGAAAGAAGTGAAGCGGGTCACACCTAGGTCAATCGAACGCTGGTTCGTGAAACTGGCGGAAGAGAAGCCGCGATTCCGAATCGTGCCGGTCGATCCGAACGCAGGTGTCGATCCGACGTTGGGCACGGCGGCCGTAGGGGTCAAGGGTGTGGATTCCCCAGGTCCGTCACCTGCCACCATCGTGGTACCGAAGACGGTTCGGCGCGTGCCGATCACAACGTCGACGGCCCCGAAGGGTGGGGCGCCAAAGCCAGTGCCGAAGAAGCCGGAAGGTGGAACGGTCGCGGGAAAGACGGTTCGACCCGGAATGCCGAATTCGATGACGAGTCAGGAATTGAAGTCGCACCTGCGGGCGCAAGGACGACAACCCTGGTGAGTGAACGTCTGGGCCCGGTCTGGTAAGGTTGACCGGCACAGTCGCCGATTCGATCGGGCCCTATGACGACTTTCTACCTCATCAATCAAATCCGCGTCGGGACCCTGACGAAACTGTGGCCAGGGACGCAGCACGACGACCGATACGATCCAGTTGATAAGATACGGGCAGCCGGGGGGTGGTTGGTCGCGGCACCGAATCCCGTACTCGAATCGGCATCGCAGAAGGCGACGACCGTCTTCCAACACAGCGGCCCGATCGAAGAAGCGGCGGGCATCATGCTCGCCGCGTACGCATCGACGATGGGCGGGTCGGGTCCGACACCTGTCGACATCATGCAGGCGAACTGCCTGGATACGGACACGGTAGGGGATCTGGTGTACGTCCGGGGCGACAGCATCGCTGGGTTGCTGCAAGTAGCACGGGCCGACATAGCCGACTTCGCGAAGCTGCCGGCGATTGGTGTGATCCTATCGAAGGCGGCGCCGACTGACTGCATGGTGATTCGAAGGGGGATCGTTGATGTGGACGGTGTGATGTCGGGTCGGCTGTACTTCGTAGGGGACGACGGACGTCCTACGGCGACGCGACCAGTCGCGATTGGGTTGGGGTACGTGTTCGTCCAGATCATCGGGTCGGCGTTGGATAGTGCCCACCTGATGTTGAATCCTGAGCTGAACATGACCAAAGTTAGGGCATGAGAACCAAGCCCAAGACGACGCCCGCCCAAGTCACATCCCAACCCGAACCCGTCACCCAGCCGTTGACGACATCCAACAGCGCCGCGCATGTGGGCACGCACATCGGGCCCGTCATGGTCGACGGGTTCCGGCACTTATCGCCGTTCGACCTGGTGCGGTACGAATTGGCCCAGATGAAGATCGTGGCCGCGTTGCAGGCTGTTGGGCTAAAGAAGGCCGAATCCGATCAAATCCGCCGTGACTTCGAAGCTAGGATGCGGGATGTCCAACACGACGTTGGGGTGTTGCAAGGGGAGTTGAAGTCGCTGGAAACGACATTGCGGGTGCTGCAAGAGGAACTGGCCCAGTTGTACGGACTCGATTTCGCGCAAGTGACCTACGATGACGTAAGTGGTAGGATTTACTTACCAGGCGACCAGGTATCGAGTTAGCAAAGGAGTATCCAAATGGCATTGCGAAAGCCGCTATTCATGGCGAGTGAGGGCTACTCGGAAGAGATGGCCGCAACCGACACGGTAGCGTTCGGTGGAATCAGTCTCTCTGGCGCGATCGATATGAATTCACACCAGATCAACGAATTGAGCGACCCGTCCCTACCCCAGGACGCCGCTACTAAAGCCTATGTGGATGCGGTCGCATCTGGGCTGTCGATCAAAAACCCCGCACTGGTGATGTTGCAAGCCGAAAGCGACGGTCGATCTGACGCTGTGGCGGTGGCGACTGCCGATCTGGGTGACCCGACCGGCTTGGATTTGACCCCGACCCCCGACGACGTGGTGTTGAGCGACGCCAGTCGCGTGTTGTTGACGGGACAATCCCCGGCGTCGGAGAACGGGCTGTGGGTGGCGCACGCGGCCGGATGGGCCAGGGCTGCAGATCTAGCGGCCGGTAGTCATGCGGCGCATCAGTTCGTCCACGTCGCTACGGGCGGAACGACTTACGGCAACTCGTATTGGATCGTGACGACGGCCGGACCGACCGATGTGGTGGGGACCGATTCGTTGGCGATCAGCCGGACCCTATACGGGTTGGGCACGACGATTGACGGTATTGCGATCGATACGGACGCCATGCGAGTGTTGGTAGTTGATCCGGGTGACACCTTGTTGAAGTCCGGTCTGTGGCTCGCGCACGCAACCGCGTGGACACGTCCGACCGATTACGCTGCCGGTTCACATTCGGGGCATTCGTTCTGTTTCATCGAAACCGGAACCGAATGGGCCGATACGGGGTGGGTCGCGATCACGAATCCACCGTCCGATGTGATCGACACCAACGCGATCGAATGGGTCCAATTCTCAGCCGCGGGCGTGATCGAAGCGGGGTCCGGTCTGACGAAGACGGGCAACGTCATCTCGGTCAAGAAGGGCGACGGGATCGAGATCGTCAGCAACGGCGCGGCCGTCAATGTGGATCTCGCTACCAACCCCGGGTTGGCGCTGTCGGGCACGAGCCCGAACAAGAAACTGACGGCCCTCATCGCGGCCAACCAAGGTCTGCAGATCGACGGCGCGAACGGTCTCGCGTTGGATCTGGACGGCACGACCCTGCAGGTCGGTGCGGGTGGCGTCAGCGTCAAGGGGGTGCCCAATCTGTTCGAAGTTGGTGGATCCGCCACTAGCCAGACGCCAGGAACGGGCCAGGTAACGGCAGCGAATCTCAACACGTTGACGGCGGGTTCGAGTAGCAACGCGGACGCGTTGCACGTCCACTCGGTAGTGGCGTCTCCGTCAGCCCAGTGCGTCGAGAACGCGTTGGCGGTCGCGGAAGCAATCGCGAAAGCGGATCCCGTATACCAGAGCACGACCAACGATCGGGTCGGAAAGGCCGACGCATCGAACGACGCGAAGTCGCGCGTCATCGGGGTGGCGAGATTGGCGCAAGCCACAATCGGCAATACGGCCCCCATCGTGTCCGTGGGACCGGTCGCGACCGTGTTGACAGCCGCGACGGCGGGCGACGCCTATTACCTGCAGACGGGTGGCGGATTGGGTACGGCCATTCCGGGCGCCGGGTTGCGGGTCGTTCAGGTGGGGATCGCCAAGAACGCGACCGACCTGTTCGTCCGAATTGTGGATTACGGAAAGAAAGCAGCTTGAGCCGTATAACGTAGGCTGCTTTAGTTCACAATCGTGGATTGGAGTTGGGTTCACACGCGGACCTAACTCCAAGTCGTTTGAAAGACACAGGATTCTGACGTGCAGTATGTCTGTGGGGTGTGTAAGCTACGCCCTATGACCATCGATCGAGTACAACCGTTGAAGTTCGAAGACCCGGCAACTGGTGGCGACGAAACGGATCAGTTTCCTACCGCACTGGACCCACACGAAGATCACGTCGAATTGGCGGGGTTGGTTTTTGATGATGCGACCCATCGGGACGAGACGACCCGGGTGTGGCGCGATGGGGATGACCTTCGATTGAAGGACGTCAACAATTCGGACGCCCCCACTTTGACCGACCTACGAGCGGGTGGTGGTGATGCTCCCCATCCTGCTTTCGTCGTGACCTGCTCGTACGACAACACGATCTCGGTGATCGACGTTGCCAGCAAATCGCTCACCATCGCGAACGCCCGCGTCGGCGCGGGAGGGAGCGTGATTCAATTCGGGGAGACAAACTTCCTCTTACTCGAATCGGCAAACAACTGCGCGTACGTGATTGACCAATATGCGAACGAGGTCGGATCCCCCATCACGGTCGGGACGTCCCCAACGGATGTGGCGTACGGCAATGGCTACTACTGTGTGACAAATTCCTATACGAACAACGTGACGATCATCGACGCCACGACCCTTGCGGTTGTCGGATCCCCGATCGCGGTTGGTACAATCCCGCTATGCTGCACGTACGGCAATGGCTACTTTGCGATCGTCAATTCGAGTGACGACACAGTGACGATCATCGACGCCACGACCCTTACGGTTGTCGGATCCCCAATCGTGTTGGGATCGTATACGCCCGACAACGCTTCCGCTATCGCGTACGGTAATGGCTACTTCGTTGTCACGATGGCGAGTGACGCCACGGTATCGATCATCGACGCCACGACCCTAGCGATTGTCGGATCCCCAATCGCGGTTGGTACAACGCCGCTCAGCATTGCGTACGGAAACGGCCACTTCGCGATCGGTAACTATAGTAGTAACAACGTGACGTTTTTGAACGCCACCTCCTTGACCGTCACGGCAACAGAATCGTATGGCGTACAACCAATCCGGATGGCGTACAACGATGGGTATTTCGCTGTGCTGAGTACAACCGAAACCCTAACGATCGTGGACGCGACCACCAGGGTTAGTGCCGCATCCATATCGGTTCCGAACGCAACCGAGATTTCGGAAGGATCCGTTTATAGTGGGTGTTTGCTGTCGAATTCGCGGCTGTACGATGACAGGGTGGCGTGGGGATTGCGGACCAATTCGGGGGTGGTTGTTGTTGAAACGAGTGGGGCCCCAGCCGCGGGGCAAGTGCTGTCGGCCAACAGTGCGACAGATGCCGCGTGGGCCACACCCGTCGCGTACGGGTTGAAGTCCGCGACAACTACCGTATCGATCTCGTCCGCCACAGCCCCAACGGCAGGGCAGATGTTGAAGGCCCTATCGTCAACCGTTGCCGAATGGGCTGACGCGATTGCTACCGGGTTGAAGTCTGCGACAACGACCGTCTCGATCTCGGCCGCCACGGCCCCAACGGCTGGGCAAGTATTGACTGCCTCATCCTCGACAGTTGCCGGTTGGAGTACGCCACAAACCACGGGGTTGATGACGTTCAACATCGCAAACGCGAATTTGATCAACATCGATCTCATCACCAGTACCCCAACTGTCGGCGGGTTGGTGATCCCCACCACGGCGATCAACGTCAAGACGCTGCGGTGTTGGGTCTACACCGCGGGTGGGGCGGGCAACGTGCAAGGCGGCATCTACAACGCGGCCACCAATGCGTTGATCGCGACAACCAATTCGGTTTCGGCCGCCAGCACGGGCATCAAGACGTTGACGTTTGCGACCGAGGTGGCGTTGTCGGCCAACACTACCTACTATTTGGCGTTGACCTGTACATCGACCGGTAGCACCTTCGTCGGTAGTTCGACGGTGGCGGGCACGTTCGCGTTGACGCCCAAACCGGCAGTTCGTCAAAACGGGAGTCGATTCCCCGCAACCCTAACGCCAGCGATCAACACCTCCTTGGTTTGGATTCTGGCGTCCAATGGTGCGTGAGTTCCGGTCCTAGATCGAGTAAGGTTAGTTCGAACCCCTGGAGGCCCCTCTACCAATGTCCACGTATTACCTCATCAACCAAATTCACCTCGGAAGCGACGCACCACTTTGGCCCGGGACCCTCGTCAATTCCCTGTACGACCCAATCGCACGCATTCAAGACGCGGGTGGGGTGCTGGAACCGACTTCGAATTCGGACGTGGCAGCGGCCGCCGTAAAGGCGCTGAACGTCAAGAACCGGGGTGGTGATCCGTCGGAAGCTGCCCAAATCATGATCGCGGCATTGGCGAAGACAGGGGCGACCGGGGCGACCGGGGCGACCGGTGCAACTGGGGATACTGGTCCAACCGGGCCAACCGGGCCAACCGGGCCAACCGGTCCTACTGGGCCAACCGGGCCAACTGGGCCAACTGGAGACCAAGGACTACCCGGATGATGACAGACGTCGGATCGATCCGACGTCGCGCTATCCTTAGGGTATGAACATCAAGGTAACCCTAGAAGGCCGAATCCATACCAACGGTCAGTTTTTGAAGCTCATTCAAGAGATCTTTGATGCGTTGACAGAACTACGAACAGCCGCGGATCTGGATCGATACAATCAGATCCGCGAGTTCTTACAGTCTGACCAGGGAAAGCCGATGCGCGAAGTCCTGGAACTATCGGCAGACACAGCCGACTGCCTGGACGTCCTGGTTACGCACGATGCGATGGACGATGGCGACTTGATCGCAGACGGGTTGACGGTCGAAGGTGGGACGACCGAACTTCATAAGGGATATGTCCTGCTCGATGCCGGACCGTTTACGATCGAAGTCGATCCGGACGACTTACGCAGGGCGTTGCTGCCGTTCGAAGTGTAGTGATATCGTCGGGGGATGCTGCAACACATCATCGAATGGTTGACGGGACCGGCTGGACAGAGCGTCGGTCTCGCTATCGTGTACGTCGTGCTGATGACCGTAGTTGGACGGAAATCGCAGATCGACGCCTGGTGTATGAAGAACCCCCGATGGGCTGGTCTGATCAAGGTCGTGCGTGGCATATGCCCGGGTGACCCATTTCTGCTAATCCAAGGCCTAGCCCTAATCGTCTTCAAACGCATGCCGACGGCCTACCAGACGTTGGTGACCACAATTGTTCCACCGGCCCCGATAAACGCGAAGACGGACTTGGCCCCACCCACGGCTGACGGACTCCACGTTCTAGAACACGATTAGGGTCGCAAATGTAGTTGCGGCCCTAATGGGTATGAGCTAGGGTTGGCGTGTAGTCGGTACGCCAACCCCAAAATCCGCTTCCCACCAGGCGGTCCTAAACTAGGTGGCTCCCGGGGCACGTAGCGGCGAAGCAAGCAGCGCGATAGCGCTTTAGTTTCCCCGTCTATTAGAAGGAGCAACGCTATGCCTGGTTTGGTCGTTGGGGTCCCCCCCGCGGTACTCGAGTTGGTGCAGTCTGGATTGCTGGAACGAGCATTCCACGACGGTCTGGTTCCCGCCCTGCTTTACCGGTCCGAGGCGGCCTGGGAAGAGTGGCCCGCGAATACTGGCACCGAGATCTATATGACGCGGCCGGGCCTTCTGACCCCCGTGACGAAGCCGTTGGGCGTCGGGCTAGATCCTGTTCCCCAGATGGTAAGCTATGAGCAGTGGGGCGCCACGTTGGGTCGTTACGCGTCCACGATCGACACCCACATTCCGACGTCCGTCGTCAGCAACAGCGACCAGTTCCTTCGGAACATTCATCATCTCGGCATTCAGGCCGGCATGTCGCTCAACCGGATCCCCCGAAATGCACTGTTCCAGTCGTATTTGTCGGGTCAGACGGTTCTCATCGCAGCCACCGGGACGACTTCACGGTCGATTCGCGTTGCGGCCCTGAACGGATTCACCGACGTTGTGACCAAGGGCGTCAACGCCCGTCCCCGCCCCGTCAGCCCGTCCAGCCCGCTGTCGATCAGCATCGTCGGCGTTACCGGACCCCGAAACGCCATCGGTTACGACCCGGACGATCCGGACGATCCGAACAGCCCCGGAACCCTCATCCTGGACGCAGCGGTCGGCGCAGTTTGCCCGCCCCGTTCGCCCGTGCTGTCCGTAGCCTGCCCGCTCATCATCCGCTCCGGCGGCGGTTCGTCCGTCGACGCAATCGGGTCTGGCGACACGTTCGTACTACAAGACGCGATCAACGCGACCGGTCGTCTTCGCAAGAACAACGTGATGCCGCATGAGGACGGGTTCTACCACGCCCACATCAGCAACGACGGCAACAGCCAAATCTTTGGCGACCCCGCCCTCCAGCGTGCCCTGACCGCGTTGCCCGATAGTCCGTACTATCAGCAAGCCTTCATCGGGACGATCGGTGGCATCGCGTTCTTCCTGAACAACGAAGCCCCGGAGTCCACCAACTCGGGCGCCATGACGGCGACGGGAACGAACGCTGTGTACTCGGAAGACCTCGGTGCGGAATCGATCAACGAATCGGGCGTCGGTATTGGGCGCATCGTCGTGACGGGCCGCGGTGCCTTGATCGAACGCGCCCTCGACGAGAAGCAGTACGTCACGGAAGCCGGCATCACCGGTAAGGTCGGCGAATTCAGCATCGTAAACAACGGCATCGGCGTTGAAACGAACGGCGTGCGGCTCATCCTGCGTGCCCCGCTCAATCGATTGCAAGACGTCGTGGCGGCAACGTGGTCGATCTCGACTTCGTTCCCAGTTCCGTCCGACATCACGTCGGGTGGGCCACAGAAGTTCAAGCGCGCCATCGTGATCGAACACGCGCTGAACTAGGGTTTCCCCAGGCACGGGGACTGCGTAGGAGGATTTCGCGGGCTGCGTCGCCCATGGTTCCTCGAAGTAGTCCCCGATACTGTCCGTGTGGTTGCCTGCGTTGACCCCGTGCCAAGGGATTTTGCCGCCCGCCTACTATCGGTGGGCGGCGGCGTGATAGGGTGAGGCGTACCCGTTAGGAGGAACCAATGGCGAGACAAGCGAAAAGCGATAAAGACGACGAACACGTCACCGTGTTGGGTGACCAGGATCACGACTTTGAATTACCACCTGTCGATGACGCAGCTACCGCGGTATTGCGCGGCGACGCGACGACGGCGCAGGTCGACGGTGCCCCACTCCCCGAGGCGGTGCCGGTGGTCAAGAAGTACGTCGTCATCAAGGGTGGCCAGGTACTGCACAACGGATTCCGTACCCGTCTGGCTGAGGGAAAGGTCATAGACGGACTGAACTACGACATCGCCCACCTGCAGCGCCAGGGCATACGACTTCAACGCGAAGAGACGTTCACAGCCGAACTGGTCGACTAACATCGAAAGGCAGAATCGGTGCCCCTGAGCGAAACGCAAAGAATAGCGACCCGGCATCACATGGGATACCTCCAGGTGGCCGACGCGTACACGTTCGTTCTGGGATCACCGGCGTCGGTCGAAACGACCTTCATCATAGAAGGCGCGATGGATCGACTACTGGAACACGCGTTGCCGAGGTTCCTTCGGATCCTAGACGTACTCGACGGGATCGAATGTCAGATGGTCGACGACCTCGAGAATCTGGCGGTCGAATCGCTGGGCGACATCAAGATCAATCTGAAGGAACAGCGGCAACTCCAGACCAACTATGACTACTGGGTCGCGTCGCTGTCCAACATGTTGGGCTGTCCGCGCAACCCGTTCGACAAGCGATTCAGTGCGATATGCGGCATCAACGTTCGCGTCGCAGGATAGGATCACCCAAATACGATGCCCAAGGTTCGCCCTCTATCTGGACCTGGTGCGGCGCGCGGCACGTTGGCGCAACGACTGACCCGAAGGGTTGATCGGGTACGCCAACTAGCGACGAAGTTTGGGGCGCGGTCACGGCGTGTGTTCTTGGTGTGGATCGAATCGACGGGCGAGACTGCCGGGTCGGGACAAGAAACGATCCGGGCCCGGCGGGAACTACTGCCGACACCGTGCGTGACGGACGCGACCGCCATCACGCGCCGCCCGATGACGATCGGGATGGTGGCGGACGGGTCCGTGCGGGTCGATCAAATCAGCGCCGGTTGGTACACGGAAGACCACCTGCGGGGAATCAAGATCCCTGACGAATACGGGGACCCCCGGGAACAACGGCACTACCCGGGCAACCAGGTATCGGGAACGCGGGAACGCGCGATGGTGCGTGACCCCCTGGTGTTCTGCTACGAAGTCGTGGAAGACGGACGGGGTGACGATCCACCGATGCGGCGTCGGTACAAGTTGGGCGCGTCGCCCTGGCGAAACGAGACAGGGGCGTTGTGGGGCGTCATGCTGGAACCGATGTCATCCGACACGGACCGGGACGGAAACCCAACGCTCGGCGTTGACGACGTGCTGGACTAGCGATGCGAACCCGATCGAACCAGGTTCTGCTGGGGGACGCGTTCGAATTGGAACCGGGGTTGATCGGAAGCCAGTTTCCGCTGTGCATTTGCGATCCCCCGTACGGGGAAATTGTAGACGAAGAGTGGGACGTCGCCGATTACGATCGGTGGATGCGGCATTGCGCTACCGTGGCCGCTCCCGACGCCACCATCGCAATGTGGGGTGGGATCGGGAAACCCGGCAACCGCCCATTTTTGGAATTCGCAGCCAACGTCGAAGCCCAGTTTCCCGATTGGCAATTGGACAACTGGATCACGTGGGGCAAGCGGCGAGCGTACGGGGTGGCGCGCAACTACCTGTGGACGCGGGAAGAATGCCTGATTCTTCGACGGGGGACTCCCACATTCAACATCCCGTTGTTGGACAAATTGCGTGGTTACGCCGGGTACAATCCAAAATACCCAGCCAAATCCGAATATTTGCGACGTACGAACGTGTGGACGGACGTATCGGAGCTGTTTCGTGGGAAGATCCACCGAACACAGAAACCCGATCGATTGTACGAAATCCTAATCGAAGCCCATTCGGCCGTCGGCGATGTCGTGTACGACCCTTGTTGTGGATCGGGCACGACCGTGCGGGCCGCCAATACGACGGGGCGACGCTACTGTGTCGTCGAACGCCATTTGCCTTATCTTCAACGGGCGGGCATCGTGCCGACCAACCAATAGTTAGGTCGGGGTTCCGTGAATGACGTCGGATCGATCCGACGTCGGGACGTGATACCCTGGACGGGTGACGACGATTGACCTAAAAGACGCAGGGGCCTACTTCGGTGCGTTGTCGGGGAAGCGGCGGACGCAAGCGATCGAAGGCTGTCGTCTGGCAGCCGTGCATTGCTTACAAGCGATTCAGGTCGTCATCATACCGTCCAGGAACCCACCACCCGTCGACCGCGGCGTCTACCGGGCGGGCTGGAAGGTAGAATCGCTGGACAACGGGGCGGCGTTCTACAACGACAACCCCATCGCGGCCATCATCGAGAAGGGCGTGCGGGCGGGCAACGTCAAGATCGGGATGAAGCTGTTGAACGCACTGGCCGCGTGGGTAGTCCGCAAGGGTCTGGTCCAAAAGACCAAGGGGGACGCACACGGAACGGCAACGTCGAACGCGGCGATGTCGATGGCGTGGGCAATCGCCAAGAAGGCGAAGGCCGGCAAGGGGTTTCACAACAAGTTCAACGGGGGCGGCCAACAGATCATGTCGGAATGTAACATCCGGTTTACTTCTGACTACACCCGGGAAGAAGTCACCCGCGCCTTGGAGTCACCATGAAGTTGTCCGACCTACGGATGTTAGTCGAAGCCGACCGAAACCTGGGCGTCACCTACCCCGAACGTCCGTTGCATCCCCTACCCCACAAGGGGGCGCGCGGGCACGCGCTGGACCGGTTCCGGGACTTCATCAGCCTGTTGGTCTTTCGCCGTACGTGCGAAGACGGCGAGACGCAAGCGTTCAAGGTACCGCGGGAACGCATCTTCGTGACACCACCGGACCAGTCGCAAGAAGATCAGAAGTTGACCGGAGTCGGGTTCATTCCAGGCCCGTACAACTACGACGAGAAGTGGGTCTATTCGATCGGGCGCCCCGAAGCGGATGAAACAACGATCGACCAGTACGGAATCGGGACCGTCCTGTTGACCATGGGGTACTACGTCGAGCAGATGACGGTCGAATCCGTGTCGTCGTCCATCGCGGTGACCAGGGGCATCAACGAAGGGATTCGGTACGCGGTCCGGTACTTTACCGACAGCGGCCAGTTGTACTTGAAATGCCCGGACTACTTCGACCAAAGTGCCAGCTTCTCGATCGTCAGTGGCGAAGGATACAGCACCGATTTGGCGTTCGACGCGGCGGGACGGCGGATCGCCCACCTGCGGGTCGAAGTGTGGGTCCCCGAAGTGGCGCTGGTCGACTACAAGCGGATGCGGGTCCTGTTGGACTTTGGCCCACGCGAGGCGTTCATCCGGGACGGGAACGTCTATCCGACGTTGGACTAGTGCCCGGGAGTCTGGCGTGGTACTTTCCGGACAGGAGTACCGCCCATGTCTGGATTCATCCGTCGATACTTGCAGGACCCGGGACTCGCCGAACTAATGGCGATTGAGGGTGTCGTCATCATAGACCGCGAACCTGCGGCGTCGATCATAGGAACGGGATCCGGCACGGTCTGCCTGGTCGCCGAATTTGAAAAGGGTGACTACAAGCCGCTCGAAGTCATGGGCGGACAGGACGTGATGACGCAGTTCGGAGCGTTCGGCTTCGTCTACGACGGAATCGCGGGCAACCATCCGTGCGCGCGGGCACGATCGGCGGACGCCGCGTTGCAGCCCGAATACTGGAACGGTAACGGGTACGTCGCGATGGCGGGCAAGTCCTTCAGTCGGTTGATCCTGGTGCGGGTAGACACGTCCGTGGGCGCGGTATCGTTGTCGCGATTGCCGTACCTAACGGGCAATACGGACTTCACCTGGACGCTGGCCCCTTCCGACACGCTGGGCGTGATCGTGGATGGTGGGACGACGGACGTCGTGACGTTTACGGCGGCAGCGGCGGTCGTGACGTCGGGTACGGGAACGTATCCAACCACGTTCGTCGGCGGCGAGACGCTGGTACTGACGATCGATGCCGGTACCGACCTCGAGATTTTGGCTACGACCGTCACGTTCACGTCGGCGGACCAGACACGGACGCAGGTCATCAGTCGGATCAATACGGCGATGGGCTACACGTGCGCGGTCGCAGGAGCGACGGACGTCATCACGTTGAACGGGCGAGTGCAGGGGACGGCCGGTCATGTTCAAATCGTGTCGCTGAGTGCCGCTGTAGGAACGGCCCTGTCGCTGGCGACGACAACCGTCGCCGGGACGGGCAACGTCGGGAACATCACCGGCGTCACCTTCGCGGAGGTCGTGTCGATCATCGAAGCCGGGGCGGTAGGATCGCTAGTCGAACGGGACGCCGCGGGTGCGCTCATCATCGCGTCACAGTCGACCACACTACCGTCTTCGATCGAAATCGATTCGGGCGACACGACGACGACCGCGTTCGGATTCACCATGGATACCGAAGTCACGTCGGTATCGATCGGTGTCACGGGCACGTTGGGCGCTGGTATTCTGGTGACCAATACGGGCGGAACCCAAAAGTGGGTGACGGCCCAGGACGTCACCGTGCAGGCCGGAACAGCGGGCCCCTACACGGTACGGATTCGTCCCGCTACCGACGACGGGACCGAAACGAGTGCGTTGCCCGGAGCCATCACGACGATCGAAGCCATGCCGGAGTCGATGGGGTTGTGGGCCGTGACGAACGTACTGGCCGTGCAGGCAGCGATGACGGAAGCCCAGTTGGACGCGGCGTACGTCGAAGCCATCGATCGCACGCGCAACCCAAACAACGTCGTCCGACAGGACAACATCATCGTGAGCGCCAGGCAGTCGAACACGATCCGGTACAAGTTGCGGTCGAACGCGTTGGACGCGTCTGCCAAGGGGCTGTACGGGCGCATGGCGATCATCCGTCCACCCCTCGGAACGACTACGCGGGCGCAGGCGCGCAGCGATAGCGCGCAGCCGGGCGTAGGAGCGTATCGCGATCAACGCGTCGTTTACGCGTACCCGGGCGGCTATGTGAACGTACCCGCGATTTCGAAGCAAGGTCTGGCGGGCGGCGCGGGATTCACGGCGGACGGCAATATCGACGTCGGATCCGATACCTGGTTGGCCGCCATCATGTCGCAGTTACCCCCAGAGGAAAACCCGGGTCAGTTGACGAACTTCGCGGCAAACCTGTTGGGGATCGAGCAGGGCAACCCGGACGTCCAGGACATGACGATCGACGACTATGCGGCGTTCAAGTTGGCCGGAATCGCGGCGCTCCGCATGGACAACGGGGTGGCAATCTTCCAATCGGGCAAGACGTCGGTCAATCCGTCGACGTATCCCGGATTGCAGAATATCAATCGTCGTCGGATGGCGGACTTCATCCAGGACAGCCTCGCGGAAGGCCTGAAGGGATTCACGAAGAAGCTGAACAATCGAACCCGGCGCGGACTTGTCATCGGTACGATCGACGGGTTCCTGCAGTCACTTCGATCGCCGAACGACGCTGAACGGCAGCGCATTGACGATTGGAAAACCGACTACAAATCGGGCAACACGGCTGACACGATCGCGGCGGGGCTGTTCCGGGTCATCATCAAGGTTCGAACCCTACCGTCGATGGACGTCATCGTCATCGATACCGAGATCGGCGAAGGCGTTCTCATCATCAAACAAGCGGCGTAAAGGACCAACACCATGGAGCAGCGACTTTTAGGTCAAGACGTAACGGTTCGGCTCGTAAGGGACGGGGTGGTGGTGTCGGAGATCGTCGCCATCGGCAACTTCGACGATTCGGTCGACACCGAGATCAAGCAGGAGCAGTTCTTGGGCCGCACGTCGGACGATTTTTCCGACGTGTTCAGCGGCTACAAGGGTAATCTGGAGTTCCAGTCGGCGCGGTCGGGCTGGACCGAATTCGTCGAAGCCATTCGGGCGCGGGCGCAGCGCGCCGATCCCGGCATCGTCTTCAACGTCATTCGTTCGGATGTGTACGCGGGCGGGGATAGTAGCGTTTTCGTGTACCACGACGTGGCGTGGGGCCCTTCGAGCGCGTCTGTCGCTAGCCGCAAGGACTTTGCGAAGATGAAGCTGACGTTCGCGTGTAGCGAACGGACCGTCACCAACAACCAACTGCTGTAGTCCCTGCTACACTAGCGGTGCAGCGCCTCAACTTGCGTAATGCGGTTGGGGCGTTAGCCGTTGGGTGGTAAGGTACGGGTCGAGGAACCCGTACTATGACCGATCCATCCGACACGATTACCCCCGACGCATCACCTGGCATCACACACGACGCGATGGCGGAAGCCATCGAAACCCCAGTGCCGATGGTCCACAAGCTGGATCTACCGGACGCGACCGAGGAAGGCATTCCCGATTGGGTACGGGTACCACCCGGCATGAAGATCCCGCGAAACAAGCAGGTCATATACTTGCGGTTCCGCGCCGACATGACCGACACCCCGGCGAAGGGGGAACGGCAAGCCATCATATGGTCGAACAACTTGGGCGACCAGAAGTTGGCCATCATGCGGTCCGACCGGGACCCGAACAAGATGGCGGAACAGATGGCGAAGCAGATGCTGCGTTCGGTTGACGGCGCGGTAGCGGATTGGACGGGCGAACCCGGCATCGGCAACGTCGATGTTTGGTGGGACGCGATTGGCCCGAAGTGCCGTTCGATCCTGGATCGGTTGTTCGTCCAACTGCACGTCGCCAAGCAGGAGGAGTTGGCTGATTTTTTCGAGAATTGCGTCGCAGTACGGCTCGCGGGCGGCTAACGGTCGACGCGAACGGCTGGACGCTAGATCCCGATTGGGTACTACTGCGACTCGGGCGTCTACTGTGGCACTACACCGGAAACGCCAGTTGCGTCAGTTTCGACGCCGCGTTCCCCTTCATGTACAAGGACCCGCACGCGGCGCTTGAGGACCTGTATGACCGCGTGACGGCGATCGTTCGATACCTACGACAGTCCGTTGACTGGACGTGGGAGCTGACGCACGAAGAAGCCCAACTGTGGGAAAAATCCTTGGCGAAGATCATCCGTTCCGAGAACGGGGTAGGGGACGCGCCCACGACGGCCGTGCCCCATGCGTCACCGTGGGGCTTCAACGACTTCGACGCTGGTGGGTAGGACGGGACGTCGGATCGATCCGACGTCCCGTGGTACCCTAACGGGGTGGCCAACAACCTAGAAATCAAGACCAAGCTCACTGTCGATGACGCGGGCTCGACCGGCGTGTTGGCGGGGCTGAAGAAGTCGTTCGAACAGACGTCGCAGGCCCAGCAGGCGACGTCGGCGGGGATGGGGTTCTTCAAGTCGACCCTCGCGATGGCGGCTGGTACGTACCTCCCGCAGGCGATTGGGAAGATCCACGAATTCGGCGAATCCTTCCTTGACGCCGCCCGGGACGAGATGAGCGGTCGTAAAGCCATGGCGGGCATGATCGCGACCATGCAGAACGTGCCGTGGGCGAACGCGTCCGATCAGGCGGCGAATCTAGCGGGCCAGATGGACGAGATTGCCCTAAACGCATCGAGAATGCCAAACGATGTGAAGGAAGCGTTTCAGGTCATGTTGGAAGTCGGGGGCGCTACGGCGGAAAATATCGAAGCGTCAAAGACACATTTGACGGAACTGACGCAGGTGTCGCGCGTGCTCGGTATGTCGACCACATCGCTGGCTCGGGAATACCAGTTCATGGGCGAGGGGATCCTACGGACGCGTGGGACGGTATTCCAGCTGTTGCAGACGACCGGCATCTTCGGGGACAAGACGAAGGGGGCCGCTGCCGAATGGGCGAAGTTGACCGACGCGCAACGGACCGAACGCCTCAATACCGGAATGTCGAAGTTGGCCGAAAAGATGTCGGCCGCCCCAAAAGGCATGGGGGATCTGATGAACGAATTCCACGCCATGGCGGAGATGGCGAAGGAATCGCTCGGCATGCCGCTGCTAAACGCTCTGACGCCACAGCTGAAGAAGCTCGTTGGTTGGATGAAAGAAGGGCAGGGGTCGATCGAGGAGTTCGCGAAGTCGATGGTGGTGGACGTCAGCAAGTACGCTGAAGAAGCGGCCCGCGTCATTCGCGAGGGTTGGGCCTACATCCGGGAAAACAGTCGCGAGATCAAAGACGACATCGTGGCCGCGTGGGGATTCGCCAAGTCGGTCATCCAGTTCGCTATCGAACATAAGGAAGCGTTGGCGGTCGCGTACGGGGCCAAGACCGTTATGGGATCGCAGGTAGCCCAATCGGCGTTTGGTGCTGGTAAGGCCCTCTATTCGGCGGGCGCGGCGGGCGGCGTAACGTCTTTGGGCACGGCGGGCGGAGCCGCCATGGGGGCGGGGGCGTTGGGCGGCGTGGCCGCGTTGGGCGCGTTCGCGTTAGCGATCGGATCCGTCGCGTTGGCGGCGACACAAGGCGCCGAACTGATGAAGCAACTGGACGACGACGAGAAGGCGGACACGCGCGCTCGACATCAGTACTTCACCGACATGGCCAAGAAGGAAAATGCCGGGTACGAAGCCATGAATCAAAACGCGATGGATCACTTCGAAATGGTGAAAAGTCGATTCATCGCCGATTCAAAGTTGATTGGAATGTCGCGCGAAGAAGCCGAGAAGTACGCCCAGGCGGCGATGGATCAGCATCGAGCCAATCGCAACATGGTGGCGGGGGCGGAAGAAGCGGCGCGCCAAATTGAAGATAATGCCCGCATGATGCGGGGGGGCAAGGATGTGAACGAAGCCGCCAACATTGCCCCATTGGCTTCCGGATTCCAGACGGCCGTCGATGTGGCCGATACGGGGGCCCAGATGTACATCGCCAACTTGTTGTCGAAGTCGAAGGTGTTGCAAGACGCGTTCGTCAATTCGGCCAATCTGACGTCGTTGGGGTACGAGGCGTTGGCGGCCGCCACGAAAGATTCGGCGGGTGAGTTCTCGTCCCTGTTGACCGATATGGCGGCAGTAGCGGCCAAGCGGGAGAAGACGGCAGCCGGCACCCCGAAGGTGCAGTTCAACGGTGGGCAGACGTTCAAGATCCAACAGGACTTCCGGGATCAAGACCCGGACCGCATCGCCGTCGTCTTCCAACGGGATATTTTGGCGGCGGCCGAGCGCCGATACCAATCCGCCAGCGCTAGTCCATTCGGGACGTGATAGCGGGGGCCGGTCTGTGCTAGAGTTTTCCAGAGGTCGATTATGACGATGCCAGTTCTTCCCGCCCTGACCCAACCCGCAGGTGTCCCTGGTCCCTTGACGGATTTGCTGGACTCGCTGTCGGAACCCGACGTGGGCGAACTGTGTAGCGTCGCTACCGAATGGGCGGCGGGAGACCAGAGTGGATCGGAACTAGAAGACGACCCCGAAGCGTCGGTGACGACCAATACGGACACACCGGCAGATGAACCCTTGCCCGGAGACAATCCTGTGGAACACAGCGAAGGCGACGAGACGTTGGAAGAAGAAGCGGCCGAATCGGACGACCAGCAACAGCTAGAAGCCGACGAAGGGACAGAAAACTTCGACGGGCTACTGTCGCAAGTCCAAGATGAAGCGTCGAAAGCCGAAAGCTACACAACCCAGTTCGACGACTTGGCGGACCAGGCGAAGGCGGTCGAAGACGAAGGTGGCGATCCAGATGCCGTCGAAGATCTGAAGGACGAAGCGTCGGACTACACCGCCGAGATCGAAAGGTTGTTGAAAGAGGCGGAAGCGGCGCGAAAGGACGAAGACGCGGAAGGGATCGCGCAAGCGGGTCTGCACATCAAAGAGAAACTCGAGATCATCGGGACCTTGATCGAGCAGGCGAAGGTGCACGCCAAGACCAACACCCCGGCGGCGCCGACCGAAGGTTCGATTCCGAACGCCACGCCCGCCTTGGCGCTGTGGGCGCAGCGGTACGGGTCCGCCTAACCCGGGATCGATTTGATGACGAACGTGATACCCTAAAGGGGTGTCCACCAGTAGCCTAACGATCGAGGAGCTGACCGGTAAGAAGCGGAAGTTGGAACTGCGCGGGACCGCGTTACCGCTACGACCGGCGGCGTTCGGCGGCGAGACGACGTTGGCCACGCAGTTCTACCCGGGTAACCGTCGGGCGTCGCAACAGGTGCTGACGCCAAAGGTATCGCCGTCCGACTGGCAAGGGATGTGGCGTACGCCCGCCCTACTGCGATCCCCCTGTACCTGGACGTCCGAAGACGGCCCGCAGTTGATCGCATACGCGTCGAACCTGTGGGACATCTTTGAATCGATCCGCGAAGGCGGCCAGATGCTGCGCGTCACGTGGACGAACGAATCGACGCCACCCGTCATCCTGAAGTCGAAGAATGCGAAGACGGGGGCGGACGCCAGTCACAACGCGTCGCAGAACGCCGTTCCGCAACGCAAGCTGAAGGTCGTGCGACTGGGCCGCATCAAGACGTTCGAAGCACGTCCCGACAACCTGGACGACATCGCGTGGTCGTGCAGTTTCGATTGGATCGGCAAGGGCGACAGCGACCCGGCGAAGCTGCAGGACGTGTCGTTCGATTTGGTAGCGAAGATCCAAGCCGCCATATCGACGCAGGACGCGGTGCAGGCGGCGAACAACACGGCGTTGAAGGCGCCACCGACCCGATTGACCTTGGGCGACCTTGAGAACTTTGCCAAAGGCCCGTTCCAGACCTTCGACAGTTTCGCGCGGGCGGCCGATAGCGTGACGAGTCGTATGCACGACCTCGGCAATCTAGTGCTGACCATCCGCGACATACCGGCGTCGCTGATAGGGCGGGCGCTGGACGTCGCCAACTACGCGGTCTCGACGGCGAACAACTTCCTCGACGAATTGTCCCGAACCCCGATCGAAACAACGCAGAACCGAACCCGGGTGTCGATGTTGACCCGTTCGGCGGCCTACTACGGCGGCGCGATGACGATGGCGCAACTGATGGCGTCGGTAAACGCGGATGTCGCGCGGGCGGCGAACCGTCGGCGAAGCGCCGCTCATCCCAACGCGGCGTCTGGATCGCGCGTGGAAACGGGGGATTTGATTACCGTGTACCTACCGCGCGAAGGCGACACGTTGGGCAAGATTGCGGTTCGGTTTTACGGGACCGACACGGTGGCGGGGGCCCTCGCGAAGGCGAACGGGCTGGCGTCGTACGCGATTGCACCACCGAAGAGCAAACCGCTCATCATTCCGACGCGGGCGATCCTAGATGGGCTCGAACGTCGGGCGGTATGACGTCGGATCGATCCGACGTCGGGACGTGATACCCTCGCGGGGTGCCTAGCGACGACGTTGACCAGTCCTACTATCCATCGGCCCGGGTCCGGTTGTGCATCAGATTCGAGGACTACAACAACCCGAAACTGTCGAAACCACCGAAGTTGCCGGCCCATCTGCGCAAGGGCGCTGGGAAGTCGAAGGACGCAAAGCTTACCGTCACCTACAAGAACGGCGTGTGGGAACTGACGGGATCCGGGTCGAACCCGAACCGGTTAGGATCCCCGCAACAGCAACGGTCGTCGGCGGACGGCTTCACCCACTACGTGGACGGCATCATTCCGTCGAGGGCGACGCTACGGCACAACGGCATGCGGACGGCCTCGACCCTATCGTTGACCATACCGTTCGTCGACCTACCATTGGATCCCCGCAGCATCCGGGCGGTAGCCGTTCAATACTATTTGGGATGCGTCACGGCGGACGACTATCAGGCGGGGATCGCGGGTGAAGTCCGCACCGACGCGGGTGGACTGTTGGGCGATGGGATACCCCGTCACATCATTCCCGACACCTACGTCGACCAGTACGGAAGGGATCGCACGAACCTGCGATTCGAAGGTTGGATTGATGACTTCGAAGCGATGTTCCCGGAAAACGACGCGTTGGAAGTGCAATTGGAATGCACGGACAACACCCGGATTCTGTTAGAACAGGACGCCCCGCCACAACTGTCGGTCGAACCCAAGATCCCCATCGACCAAGCGATAGCGAACTACCTGGCCAACTTCCCGCAGTTCCAAGGATTGTCGGTGGTGTACGCACCGAAGATCGACAAGGCCAAGATCCCGAAGCTATCGACGGCGCTTCACAAAACGGCGATGCAGCCCAACAAGGGACCGACACCGACGGGCGGGGGCGGCGCGGCTGGCGGGGGCGGCGCGGCGTCGAAACTGAAGGTGTGGGACTACTTGACCGACGTCTGCGGAATGGTCGGCCACAACATCCGCATGGTCGGGACGACCATTGTCGTACAGCGCCCCCGTACGATGTACGACCGGCGATTCCAACGGCGCGAGGACGACCCCTTCACGGGACGCGTACTACCGTCTGGACGTTTGTTGTCGCGACGTCTGTACGTGTACGGGCACAACTTGACCGAGATGAAGATCAAGCGGAAGTTCACGACGGCTGTTCCGCGGAACGTCGAGATCCGGTCGTACGACACTTCGCGGAAGAAGACCCTCATCGTTCGGTACCCGAACAAGTCGGGGACCCGGATGTCGAAGCCGGCACCCGGTGACCAGAACGAGCAGACGTGGTGGGTCATTACCCGACCTGAGATCAAGGACGAGAAGACGGCGCGGGTCGTTGCGCAATCGATCTACGAAGCCCAGGGGCGGGCCGAACTGGAAGTACGCTGCATTACGAAGAACCTGGCCAGCTTCGGTGGTGGGAACCTAGATCCGGATGCGTTGGACATGTTGCCCGGCGACGCGATCGACGTTGAGATGGCATCGACCCCGACGGGGATCGAACGGGCGACAACGCTAGGGGACATCCAGACGGCGATGCGGGACCGTCCGAAAGAGTATCTGCAATCATTGGGTTACAGCCCAGCGTTCGCGGCGGCGTACGCGCAAGCGATTCGTTCCGTCGGACTGGTGACGACGTTCCGATGCAAGACGGTTGGTCTGGATTGGGACATGGAGTCGTCGGGGGTAACGCTCGACATCGAGGCCATGAACTACATCGAGATCCGCAACGATCAAGATCTAGAAACCGACGAACAGATCACACCGGCTGACGTGCAGAACGCGTCGTCGGTAGGTACGGGTCCGGTGACGGTAACGATCGATGAAGGTGTATAGCATGAGCATCACGCGCACATTGGCCAGGAAAGTAGTCCGCCCACTCGATTCCGCTACGGCGGCAGCCGGCATGGCCAGACCGGGCATCGATCCCCGTCAGTGGATCTCGTACGGCATCGTGCACGCGACCGATCCGAAGGACGTCGTGACGTTCGACGAAGAGTACGGTCAGCCACTGGTGTGCGTGACCCTTCAACCGTCGGACCACGCCGTCCACTGTCGGGTCGCGTCTACGGTGGCGGGGAACGGCGAGGGTGAGTACCATCCGTTCGTCAAAGGCGACGAAGTGCTGGTGGCGATCCCACAGGGGATCGAAGCGGCGGGACCCGTCATCATCGGGCGACTGAACAACGCGTTCGACAAGTTCCCGATGGATTCGGTCGCGGGACAGGACCCGACGACCAACACGTTCGCGTTCCGACGTCGGCGCACGCCCTTCATCGAGGAACTGTCGGGACCCATCATGCTGCGCAGCGCTCCTACGGGCGCGTTCCTGTCGATCGACCTAAACGGGGTCGTGACGTTGCGGGACGGTGAGAAGAACGCGTTCCAGGTATCGGCCGACGTGTTCGGTTACGTGTCGGGCGACGGCACCGCTGTCCTGCAGATGTCGTTGACGGGGCAGCAATTCATCATGCAGATGGGTTCGGCCTACATGCAGCTGAGTCACAAGTCGGCCGATCCGAATACGATATTGGTACCCGGAACGTTCGTCCTGGGATCGTCGGGCAACACACCAGCCGAACACGTCGCGACGGCCGAATCGGTTGTGATGATGTTCAAGTCGTTCTTGACCCTATTCGGAACTCCACTAGGAATCATAGGTCCGGCGTTGGACGCCGCATTGGCGTCGATCGTGTCGGCCACAACGGCAGGTCTAGCCGATACCCCCCTAACGGCGGCGGCGATCGTGGCATCCTTCGCGACGGCGATGCAGAAACCCCCGGCGGCTCCGATTCAACTCATGCCGGGGCTCGGGTGTGCCGGGTTCCTGGTAGGATGACGTATGGGCGCCGCACCACCCCCCGATCTTCCGACCCCGGCTGAACAAGACGTCGTACAGGCGGACGCTGGCTTCGCACCGTCGCCGTCCGGGGCCAGCATCTGTGGGTTCGGGTTCCCGACCTTCAGCTTCAAGTTTGCGTTCGTCCTTCCGAAGTTCCCCCCGTTCGACTTCCCACCCAAGTTCAACTTCTTCTTGGCTCTCAATTGTGACTTAGCTGAGAGCTTTGAAACCAAAATTGCATTTGGTGGTGGCCGCATATCTACAGGCGAAGACCCGGACGTCGACCCCGAGTTTGGGTCCCTTTAGTCCCGGACGGGCTGTGATACGATGGGCGGGTGACTAGGAGTGATCGACAATGAGCTGGGGATTCGGACCATGGGGCGTCACGCCGTGGGGCGCCACATTCACGCTACCCCCTGTCGTCACGGGAATCGCGTTGATCCTGGCCGAACCCGTTCGCGAGAACGTCGTGCGGTTGACGTTCGACACCCCCATCTACTTCAGCCGCTGGCACGATCCGCCCGACGCGGCGTTCGTCGATAGGTACGCCATCAGCGCCGACCCGACGGCAATCGGAATCGACGGTGAACCTAGTCGCCCCGTGTTGGTCGCGGACGTGAAACTGGTTCCCGGGGACGGAACGCAAATCGACGTCTGGCTGGACCGCGCGATGTCACCGACTGGATCGCAGTACACCGTCACGGTGACGAACCTGAAGTCGTCCGATCTGACCCTCGATATGGATCCGGACCAGTCGACGTGGACATTCTTGGGCGTGCATCAGGGGCTACCGGTGCCGGGCGCCGATCTGACCCTGGGCAATCGGGACTTCGCCAATCCGCAAATGCCAGGCGTCGGTGTAGCGCAGGACCAATTGGGGCATTTCATGATCGACGACCTAGGAGACTACGGAATCGACCAGGGGCTGGTGTCTTACAAGAAGCGGGTGTTCCGACGTCTGACGACCCGTAAGGGGTCGTTCCGTCATCTGCCGGGATACGGGGTCAGCATACCGCAGTCGGCGAAGAAGATGGCGCGGGCGAACTTGACCGACAGCATCGCGGCGGACGCTGAAGATCAGGTGAGGCAAGAGCCCGAAACCAAGAACGTGTCGGTGGTCCTCACACAGTCACCCGACGACCCGTCGCTGTTCATCTACAAGGTAACGGCGCGCACGACCATCGGCGACATCTCCGACTACACCGTCCCTGTTCCGATCTGAAAGGCTAACCCGTGGACAATTTGACGAGGCTCGATTATTTCGAAATTGGTCGAAACTACGTACGCACGCGCGCGAAGCGGATCGATCCAGCCCAGATCGACATCGTAGGTTCGGACGTCAATCTGATGGTCGGATCGGCGTCGTTCATGACGTTCGCCGTCCAGCGTCAGTTGGGCGAACGATTGAACGCGTTGTTCTTGGACGGATGCGACGGCGAAGACCTCGACCGGTGGGGTTACGACCGCTACCGACTGTTGCGCAAGGGCGCGGCACCCGCGCGCACGACGATGACTTTCGCCCGCCCGACGGCGGCGGCCGGATCTGGAAACATCGAATCGGGTCGGAAGTTCATCACGAAGGAGGGGATCGAATACATCCTCACCCAAACCGCCCTGTTCGGGTCGTCGCAGTTGACCACGGACGTCTACGCGCGAGCGGTGCAGGCGGGCAAAGATTTCCAGGTGGGCGCGAACACGATTCGCAAACCTTCAGCAGGGACCCTGTTCGACCCGACCATCGTCATCACGAACGTGGCGGCGGCGGCCGGCGGCGAGAACCGGGAATCGGACGATGTGTACCGGGAGCGCATCCGGGACTTTTGGCGAGCCATGTCCCGTGGGACCATCGGGGCGATCGAATACGGGGCCCGGGCTGTTCCGGGCGTCGAATCGGCATTGGCGACGGAAGTCACGGACAACGGCGTGCCGGCGCGACTGGTTCAGCTGTACGTGGCCGATTCGTCCGGCGTCAGCTCGGCGGCGCTAGAAGCGTCGGTTGACATCGAACTCGACGAATGGAAGGGCGCTGGCGTCTACGTCTTGTTGTCGGGCGGCTTGCCGCAAATCGTCGACAACATCACACTGCATCTGTCGTTCCAGGCGGGCGTCGACACCGCGACCTTGAAACTTGAAGTCCTGAACGCCGTGGTGGAATACGTGAACAGCCTGGGAATCGGGCAAGTGCTGTACCTGTCCGACCTGAAGTCGGTTCTGGTGCGGTTCAAGGCGTCGGGTCTAATCCCGGCCGACAACACGATCCAGAACCCGGTGGGTGACATCACCCCAATACAGTCGCGAACGTTGCGAATTAGGCCGGAGAACGTGGTGTTCGTCTAACGTCGGGTACCCAGTCGGTCGGTGACTAGACCCGATGCGCGTGATACCTTCGGCAAGTGACTTCTGGACCCCTGACCAACGTCGACTTGCAGGCGCTGTGGCGTGACGTAACCGACGAGGGCTACTGGCGCCCGCTAGTCGAATCACCGACGGCCCCATTGGAAGCCATCGAACAAGCGATGGCGCAAACCGAACGGTTGTCATTGGCCGTCGATCGCACGACGCAATCGATGTACATCTTCCCCTGGTCGGGGCAGACGGACGCACCGTCATCGGGCGAGGCGCAGGCTACCGTGTTGTTACGGGTGACACGGACCAAAGAGATCCACCGGCTCGTCGTTTTCGACGTCGGGCTGCTGATCTTGCACGTGACGTCTGACTACGGCGAAGACGGGGCTCAGTCGATCGCGACGGGGCGGCGGTACACGTTGACCGAACGCCAAGCGTTGCTACCCGGCGAAACCGAACTGTGGTTGCCTGCCGTCGCGGAACGACCAGGAACTGGATACAACCAGCCGTTACCCGGGACGATCAACGAATTCCAACAGCAAAGCACTGGGGTGACGAACACGGGGCAGGCCGTCGGCTTCACGACGCAGTTCGTCACGTCGACGGGCGCCGGATCGCAGTTGGACCCGTCCCACGTGTCCGGCTACTTGGCGTTGGATACGGGCGCGTTGGCGGGACAGCTACGGCAGATTCGACGGTTCGTCGGCGGTTCGCCCGTCGTGGTCGAGTTGGATCGGTACGTCGTATTCCGTTACGAATCGGGGGTAGGAACCTTTATCGTCGGCGAATTGATTCAGTTGCGCAACGCGATCGACACCGTAATGGGTACGGGCGTGCTAATCGCTGTCAACGCGGAATACATTGCGGTCGAACTGGACGAAACTTCCACCTTCGACGCCGATCCTTACATCATCTTCGGCACCGCGTCGGCCGCCTATGGTGTTTGGAACGACACCGTTCAACAACCGACCGTAACTGGCACGTCCGTGTGGCGGTTCTTGGATTGGTCCACCGATCTAGGCATCGCGGTAACGAACGCCGAATCACCGTCGGGCGGGCGCGCGGCAATGCTAGACGAATTGGGGTTTGAACGGAACGTTCCAAGGACGTCGTACGAACCCGACACGTCATACCGACAGCGGGTCGGGAATCCTGCCGACGTCGTATCACCGAACGCTATCCGACGGACGGCGAACCACATCTTGGCGCCCTACGGGTTGGCCGTTTGCTTCCGTCAGGTAGGATCGCGGCTGTTGCCCGGGATGTTCTACGACGCTGGATCGTCGCTCAACATACCCCAGAATCCGGACGTCAACTTCGCGTACGACATGCCGGCCGTACCACAGAACCGCAACAAGGTGATGTTCGATTTGGCGCACTTCCGGGGTTGGTTCAAGGTGGGGGTCCCCCCGCTCAACCTGGGAAACTTCGGCTGCGCGTACGACGTCGGTCCCGCAAACGCGTACGACCAACGGCTGACCTCCGCCAACTTCTTCGACGGGTATCCCGCCGGCAACGGTCGGGTGTGGGCGGCGCTGTGGTCGGCGATCGAACGTGCCAGAATGGCTGGGGTCCGGTGGGACCTATACATCGAGGACATCGGATGTTTTTAGAACGGAAAGGCTTTGGACATGTCTAGCGGTCAGCAACAGGTAACCTTCAACAATGCCGAGCGATTGGTGTCGGATGACCATAACCGTCTCCAAGACTTCATCGCGCGGGAACGCAACGAAATCATCCGGGCCTTGGTGCAGCAAACCTGGTCCCCCCAGACTCCGGGCGTAACCGTGCGCGACGATAGTGGTGATCTAGGCACACCGTTGACCGCCATCGTGCTGGACGGACTGGAGGCGATCGTCGACAACCCGGGGTACGTCATGATCTCGGCGGGCTGTCTAGCGGGGTGGCGCGGGACACCGGTCGATGCAGGCCGCAACAGCGGGTTCTTGGTCGTCGAATCCGCTGGCCTGTTGTCGTTGGACGCGGGAATGCAAATCTCAACCAACACGGGGTCGGTGGCGCGGTGTGACGTCATCGAGGTGGCGTTCAACGTCGACGCGACCGTGACGTACGAGAACCGGGACGTTTACGATCCGGGAACCGAGAACTTCATTCCGGAGTCGATTCAGAAGACGGCGCGCAGCGAGTTGATCTTCCGCGTGCGAACCGGCACACCCGGCGTAGCGCCCGGTGTAGCCTATGGGTGGTTGCCCTTGGCGCTTGCCATCATCCAACCCGGGGCGACACTGGCCCAAGTCGACTTCTACGACGTCCGCCCGTTGTACCGGGACATGCACGGAAGCAACAGCTACGAAGCGACAACCCAGGGCGTGACGTCGGTAAACCGGCGAAGCAATCACGAAATCAGCTGTGCCGGCGACGGCACCATCGCGGGTTCGCACTGGACCGGGTGGTGCGACGCCGAATACGGTCGAATGGACATCAGCGGGTCCCTTTACCGCAACACCCCGATCAACCAAACGGATTTGAGTGAATGGGGACTGACGACCACTTGGGTCGGGGGTGATGCCTACGGCATACCGTTGGCGGCCAATACGGCTGTACGCGGGGTTGGTGTCGTTGTGAGTCCGTACGACACGTTGATCTTGTGCGCTTGTTTCCCGACCCTAAACGCGAACACCGGACCCCTTCCGCGGTGCGTTCGATATTCTCAAGCGGCGGCGAACAACGTCACGCCAACACCAGCAAGGCGTCGCCCACGCGGTGTAAACGGGATCTTGCTGTGGGTATCGAAAGACCAAGAGGGAATCGACTTCACGTCGTACCGGTCCCTATACCCCATCGCCTTGTCGGCGCCCGGGTTCGACGGGTGCGTCGGCAACGTCAACTGCGTTCCGATCGCGGGCGCCGACATCGACAGTTGGGGAACGGGGGTTCGGGCGACCGTCACGGGGATTGCGAAGGGGGCGACCGTCCGCGATGGTGTATCGATCGTCCAAAACCAACTGGTCTACATCACCGACCTGTTGGGCCACATCAACTTCAGCATCGACGGCACGACCGAATACCCCGACGAAGGGGACGGGGCGGCCGTCACGAACGGGGCGTTCGACGACGACCTGGCGCAATCGGGTGATCGAATCGACATTGATGTCGGGCGACTGGTTCTATACCTATCGGCTACCGGGGCTGGATCTGCCGGTATTCACATCACCATCATCCAAGACGCATACGGTACCCCGTTACGGCACGTCCTATCGGAATGGTTCGATGTGACCGACACCGCGACGTACAAGACGAACTGGCAGAAATCGATGGTACTGACCCGTTCGGGCGTGTTGCGCATCTATATGGCGTTGTATTGCGGTTTGGGAACGGCGATCACCGTTGAACACTCGGTCGGCTGGGATACGGCTTGGGGTACGTATCGGCGTTATCGACTTTGATCCGGCCTACCGGGTCCTAGACGTTTTGGGAAAGGGACGATCAATCGGTCGTCCCTTTCGACGTTAGGTCGTCAAACGGAATCGTGATCGGGTTGTGGTACCGTTGTGGGATGCAGCGGCCACCCCCACCGCCAGGCGATCGGCCCCCACCCCCACCCGCTAGGGCGGCCGCACAATCGCAGACCGACATCGAGACGGCGGTCGACGCCCGGCTGGCCCTGGACCACTGCGATGAAATCCGGCGGGAGTTGTCGGCGTTGAACTTACGGATCATCCAATTGGAAACCCGGGACGCGGCCAGGGGCGAATCGAAGGGTCACCGAACCACCATCGTGGTGGCCGTCATCGGGACGGGCGGATCCCTCCTCGTCGGCGTATTGCTGTGGGCGTTGAACTTCGCGGCCACGACCAAGACGGAGGCCGTATCTAGATCGACCGTGAACGTCGATCAAAAGATTGCGGCCGCTGGTGAATCCCAGTCGGCCGCGTATTTACGGGGGGTCCGCGAAGGGGCGGACGAGGCGGTTGCCCAGCTGAAGCGCGAACGAGAACAGCAGGACTTGGTCTTGGTTCCGCGGAAGGTTCTAAAATCGAAATGACGCCAGACTACATCGATTTGCGTGTAGGCCACTCGCAAGCTTTGATGCCTTGTTCGCGGTCGTGCCAGCGGCAATTCCAAGATGGAATACGGGAACGCCCACGTATCAACAGCGGTGGTAGGAAGATCGGGGAATCGGACACCAGGTTCGACCGCGCTAGGTCCTTCTGTAGATCGACATCGTTGTCGGTATCGTCCGCGGAGGGATTCCGATCAATGGTCGTCGGTGGGCGTACGCTGACGTACCGGTCCGGGACCGAGCTAGGGTGAACCCACACCCCCAATAGCGATCCGAACACGATCCCGATTGCGAACAATACCGTCAGTGCGATGTAGTCAGATTTCATATTGATGTCCTGGGGTTAGAGTAGAATCAGTTCGGCGGCTCGCCTCAAACAAATCGCGGCATCTTGGTCGTTCAGGCCGGTCGATTTGGCAATCGCCACCAATTCGGAAGTCATTTCGATCCGCTTGGAAATGACTTCCGAATTGGTGGCGAAGTCGTGTTCCCATTTTGCACGATCCGGATTGGGGATCCCCCGTCGCGCGCACGCCCGGACTTCAATATCCCACGCGATTTCACGCGCTTGGTCTAATGGGGATTCGTGTTCGGTGTCGTACATGGGGGCCACGGTCACTATGGCGCGAACCGATCGTGGCTTGTGACGATACGGCCGATCCATTACGCTGCCCCTATGTCATCCCCCGTATTCACAACCACCAACACCGGGATCCAAGCCGTCGATAGCGATAGCCCCAACACGACGGAGCCGTCGGAATTGCGCACCTTCCCTGGACAGTCCGGGAAAGACACCCATCCGTCGTCGCTGTACGCCGTTCCGATAGGCGGTGGAATCACGCTTCAGGTTTGGGGCTACTTCGCCCAACTGAAGCGCTGGGCGAAGATTGGCGCGGCGACGGCCTGCGCGGACGACACCGTGACCACGATCGCTACCCCACCTGTCGGAACGCCGAAACTGTACGCCCAGGTGACGGTCAACACGGCCTGCACCCAGTACTCGATTGGATTCAAAGGAGCCCGCTGATATGGGACCACTAGAAGTACTCGAAAAGTCGTGGATCACCATCCTACCGACGACGGCGAACGCAGAAGCGTACGGCGAGGCCTACAAGAAGTTGCCGCGGGCGGCACGGCGATTGTTGGACCGGAAGGCGAAGCGGGCCCTCAAGCGTTACCGGGTCAAGAAGTAGGCGTGACGTCGGATCGATCCGACGTCGATGTATCTTTACCGGTGGGCCGAAACCGTTGAGCAGCTACTAGTAGCTATCATAAGAATAAGAGATGATATGGGGTGTTGGTCGGCTAGTTAGTTAGTTGGTTAGTGACAAGGCCCTAATAGATCGGCGCTAGCCGATCTGTGCGATTTGGAATCGGAATCGAATTAGCGAGCGGGTGGCTACGCCACCGCGCTGGGTGCGCAAACGAGCGCACCCGTGGCGGCCGTGATCGATCTAGTGAGACGCGAGTAGAAGTACCAACCACACCAGTCGCCCAAGGCGACCGCGCGGGCGCGAGACGGTGGGGACGTCGGATCGATCCGACGTCGGGACGAAGGGTGTTGGTCGTACCGATCGGGTTCGAAGGACCGCTCTTTTGATTCCGCGCCATAGTGGTTGAAGTGCTCACATTGGCAATCGACAACCGCGTCAGGATCGGAGAAGGACTGCCGGACGAACTGTGGGACCAAATCCGACGGGCGTTCACCTACGACAACCCGGACTACGCGAAGGCGTTGGTGTTCGGGTTTTACAAGCGGGTGCCGCGGTACATCGCGTCGTGGCAGGATCGAACGGACGCGGCTGGACCCGGGGGGCTGTCGGTTCCGCGTGGCGGATTGGAACGGGTTGAAGCGATTCTGCGCGCGGCTGGGATGGCGTACTTCGTCGAAGACCACACAACTTCTGGTGCCCGTGTGAAGATTCCGGCGTCGAATGTGGTGCCGTACGACTATCAGGATCGACTCATTGACGCGGCGATGGCGAAGTTCAAACTGGTCGATAGCGTGGCCATGTGGCGCAGCGTTCAGGCATGCGTTGCCGGGGATACTCAGATTGGCCTAAACCGGGGCGGAAAGTCGTACAATTTAGAGATAGCGGACGTGGTGCATCGATTCAACGGGGGGTCGGCTGGGAACAAATATTGGGATCCGTTGATCGATACGTACGTACGTGGAAGGGACGCCGAAGGTAGTGTTCGGTTGTTGCGCGTAATCGACGCGTTGTCGACTGGGAAACGGGACGTGCGACGGGTAATTACGGCGGGCGGGCTGTCGCTCGAAACGACAGATGACCATTTATTTTTGACACGACGGGGTTGGAAACCATTGAAGGCGTTGCGCGTCGGCGACGACATTTCGGTGGAGGGGGCGCCTGTCGAAGTCGGGGTGGATCGGGTACGACGTCGATACGTGCAGGGGTTAGATTGGCATCCGTACGCGGCACGGCAGAACGACGACGCGATGCTCGTACTTCGTCATCGGTTGGTGATGGAATCGATTTTGAATCGACTCGACTTTGACGATTATGTGGCCCGACTTCGGGCAGGTAAGGTCGAAGGTTTGTACTTTATACCGCCCGAACTATCAGTTCATCATATCGATGAAAACGGGAAGAACAACGATCCGTCGAATCTAGCGCTGATGACGGCTAAAGCACATCGGGCGTGGCACGGATTGACGCAGTGGCGGCACGTCAATGCCAGCACGATTTGGGATCCGATTCGAAGCGTTGGGGACCGGCGGTTGACCGACACGTACGACTTGGTGTTGGAAGACCCACATTGCTACCTAGCGAACCGGATCGTCGTGCATAACAGCGGAAAGACGACGGCGGCGCTGATTTTGGCTACCAAGATGCAGCTCAAGACGTTGGTCATCATCAGCAACGGGGTCTTGATGCGGCAGTGGTGCGATCGGGTCAAGACCGAACTAGGGTTCGCGCCGGGTGTCGTTGGTGGTGGGAAGTACGATGTGAGTCCGCCGATCGTGGTCGCGATGCAACAGTCGATGCCGAAGATGCCGAAGGAAGACGTCGACCGATTCGGGTTGCTCATCGGTGATGAGATCCAACTGTTCGCGGCCAACACGTTCCAAGCAAGCGTTGACCGATTTCCTGCCCGTTGTCGATTGGGAGTGTCGGGCGACGAACGGCGGGCGGACGGTAAGGAATGTTTGGTGTATGACCAGTTCGGATCCGTGACGGCTGAAGTCCTGGCGTCGGAACTGGTGGCGTCCGGGCGGATTCATGAGGTTGAAGTACGGATCGTACCAACGTCGTTCCGTTCGGATTGGTGGACCGCTATCGATTCGATGCCGCCCCGACCGGGCGAAGAGATGGCGAAGACGATCCAGCGGCGGGTTCAGGCGAAGATCCGGCAAGCGGAACGATTGGCGGCCGAACTAGGGGCGGACGAAACCAGGAACGCGACGATCGTCCAACTGGCGCAGGAATCGGTTGACCAAACGGGGCAGGCGCTGGTGCTGTCGACGCGGCGTGAGCACTGCCACGTGCTGGACGCGGCGTTGACGTCGGTCGGGTTGAAGTCGGGACTCTTGATTGGCGGCGCCGACTATCGGGATGAATTCGCTCGGACGCTGCGGGCGTTCGTCGCCAGGTCGATTCAGGTCGCGGTTGGGACGTACCAGGCCATTGGCGTCGGGTTCGACCTACCGGCGGTCGCACGTGGGATTTGCGCCGCCCCTGTGGCGAACAGTCCGGGCGGCGACAAGCAGTGGCGGCAATACCGGGGGCGGTTCGCCCGGACGACGGGTGGAAAGTCGGATGCCGCCATCTACTACCTGTGGGATCAACACGTCTTCGGACTCAAGACTTTGCGGCATCTTGTGCGTTGGAACGCGCGGGTGGTCGTTCGCGACGGCGACGACTGGATTCTCGCCAAACAGGGGTTGGAAAGGTCGGTAGCCGATGGTCCGAAGAAGAAGCGACACTCAGACGACAAGCAGTCCCAGCAACGCGTCATACCCGGGTTCGACACCGATCCCGAACGCGGCCGAAGCGCCTTGCCCCATCGTCGAACGCGCAGCGCCGTTAGATCAGACGACGACAGC
>Ga0184616_10000010_pt1 | contig 43881 bp, 39 predicted proteins | sample PLM4_90_coex_FD_133145 | JGI IMG/M metagenome (GOLD analysis project Ga0184616, IMG submission 133145) | Groundwater sediment microbial communities from an aquifer in East River, Colorado, USA - PLM4_90_coex | ecosystem: Environmental > Terrestrial > Soil > Riparian zone | place: USA: East...
AGTGGCCGACGCACTCGGTGCAGAGTTTGGGATCAATCACATAGATTTCGGGGCCTTGTGAGATCGCGCCGTTTGGGCACTCCGGCTCGCACACATCACAGTTGATACATTCATCGGTGATCATTAACGCCATGAGCGCCGGGCCTCTATCCTAAAAGTTGACGCTCTCGCCACAACCACAGGCGGACTTTTCGTTGGGGTTATTGAACTTGAATACCTCATTCATCCCCTCTTTGGCATAGTCAAGCTGGGAACCGTCCAAAAAGAGCAGACTGGCACGGTCCACCACGACTTTGGCGCCGTTGGACTCGAACACACTGTCGCCCTCGCCGATATCTTGGGCGATGTCGAAGGTATAGGCCTGACCTGCGCAGCCGGCCTTACGCAACCCCAGACGCAGGCCGACGCCGCCCTGTTTGGCAAGCAATTTCTGCACCCGCTGTGCAGCCTTATCGGTGAGTGTGATGGCCATGCTGATCTCCTGCTTGTTGCAAGCTTAAAAATACTATACCTGATTAAAATAGTCAACTATTACGCCGCCGTAGCGAGTAAGGTAAAATCCCGCTTTATCTTACATAAAGATCTGACCATGCGCGCCTCTCAGCTACTCCTCTCCACCACCAAAGAAACTCCCGCCGACGCCGAGGTCATCAGCCATCAGTTGATGCTCCGCACCGGCATGATCCGCAAACTCGCGGCCGGCATTTATACCTGGCTGCCGCTCGGCTTGCGCGTTCTGCGCAAGGTGGAGGCCATTGTGCGCGAGGAAATGAATCGCATCGGCGCGCAAGAGGTGCTGATGCCCGCCGTGCAACCGGCCGAGCTGTGGCAGGAATCCGGCCGTTGGGGATTCTACGGCGCGGAGTTGCTGCGCCTGAAGGATCGTCATCAACGCGACTTCTGCTTCGGCCCTACGCACGAAGAGGTCATCACCGACATGGCGCGCCGCGAGATTCGCAGTTACAAACAATTGCCGGCCACGTTTTACCAAATCCAAACCAAATTCCGCGATGAACCACGGCCGCGCTTCGGCGTGATGCGCGCGCGCGAATTCCTGATGAAGGACGCCTACTCCTTTCACATAGATCAGGCCTCGCTACAAGAAACGTATGAGACTATGCACGCAACCTATATGCGCATCTTCGCCCGCTTGGGGTTGGATTTCCGCGCCGTGTACGCCGACACCGGTGCGATCGGCGGGAGCGGCTCGCAGGAATTTCACGTACTCGCCGCCTCTGGCGAAGACGCCATCGCCTTTTCCGATACAAGCGACTACGCGGCCAACGTCGAACTGGCCGAGGCGGTGACGCCCGCCGGCAAGCGCCCCAACCCACAACAACCGATGCGAACCGTGGACACGCCCGGCCAGCACAGCATTGAAGAGGTGAGCGGGTTTCTGAAAATTACGCCGCAGCAGTGCGTAAAAACACTGTTGGTGCAAGGCGCCAAGAAAGACGAAGTCATCGCCCTGGTGCTGCGCGGCGATCACGAACTGAACATGATTAAGGTGGGCAAACTCACCGAAGTGGCAAGCCCCATCACCTTTGCGAGTAACGAACTGGTGCGCGGAGTGGCAGGCTGCGAGCCGGGTTCGCTGGGTCCGCTGGGATTAAAAATTCCTGTCATTGTGGATCGAGCTGCGGCGCACCTTGCGGACTTTGTGTGTGGCGCGAATCAAGATGGCAAACATCTCGCCGACGTAAATTGGGGACGCGATCTACCCGAACCACTAGTAGCCGATCTGCGTAATGTGGTGGAAGGTGATCCTAGTCCGGATGGGAAGGGAAAGCTCTCCATCGCACGCGGCATTGAAGTCGGCCACATCTTCCAGCTCGGCACCAAATACAGCGCGGCCATGAACGCCGCTGTGCTCGACCATAACGGCCAGCCGGTGGTCATGACGATGGGTTGTTACGGCATCGGTGTGTCGCGCGTGGTGGCCGCCGCCATCGAGCAGAACAACGATGAACGCGGCATCATCTGGCCCGTGGCGATTGCGCCGTTTCAAGTTGCTTTGCTGCCCATGAACATGCAGAAATCGCAACGGGTACGCGAGGCGGCGGAGCAGCTTTATCAGGAGTTGCAATCGGCCGGGATTGATGTGTTGTTTGACGACCGCCCGCTGCGTGCCGGCGTGATGTTCGCCGATATCGAACTGATCGGCATCCCGCATCGCCTGGTGCTCGGCGAGCGCGGCTTGGATGCCGGTACGATTGAGTATCAGGGCCGCCGGGATATGGAAAGCCGGAACTTGGCCCTGTCCGGCATCGTTGAGTTCATTCAGTCACAATTGGCCACAGCTCATGCATAATCTGTAACATGCCTGTTATTTTGCAAGCTACTTTATTGCTCATCCTGTCCAACATCTTCATGACCTTTGCCTGGTATGCGCATCTAAAAAATCTGAATCACAAGGCATGGTATATCGCGGCGCTGGTGAGTTGGGGCATTGCACTGTTTGAGTATCTGCTGCAGGTGCCCGCCAACCGCATAGGCTTTACCACCATGAGCCTCGCGCAGTTGAAACTGCTGCAAGAAATTATTACGCTGTCTGTGTTTGTGCCATTTGCGGTGTATTACATGCAGCAGCCGTTGAAGCTGGATTACTTGTGGGCCGGACTTTGTTTGCTGGGCGCGGTATATTTTATGTTTCGCAGTGCGTGAGTATCACAAGGAGAATTTCATGAAGATGCTCACTGTTTTTGTCGTTATGGTGGCTGCTGTTCTGCTCAGCGGTTGTGACAATCGGCCTAAAACCGAGCCGCCACCGGCGACGATATTCAAGGAAGAACGCCAGGCGCTCGAGAAAGCCAAGGGCGTGCAGCAGACGATAGACCGTCAGGCGGAAGAGCAACGCAAGAAGATGGATGAGGCTGAGAAAGGACAATGAAGGACTCTTAACCGCTGTGCTTAAGCACCACCCCGGCCAAAGGCGGCAGAGTGATCTGTATGGACCACGGTCTACCCATCCAGGGTGTAGGCTGGGCCCACACACCCGGCTCACCCAAATTACTACCGCCGTAGAAGGTCGAATCTGAATTAAGAACAGTGTGGTAATAGCCCGGGTGCGGCACGCCGAGGCGATAGCCGTGGCGTGGTACGGACGTGAAGTTGAGGACGATGACCACGGTTTCAGTCTCGCTTTTACGCAAGTACGAAAGCACCGACTGCGCTGCGTCGTGACAGTCTATCCATTCAAAACCCTGCGGCTCGAAGTCGTAATGATGCAGGGCGCTGGACTCACGATACAGCCGGTTGAGATCGCGCACCAGACTCAGCATGCCTTGATGATCGGGATAGTCGAGCACATACCAGTCCAATTCTTTGGTGTGATCCCACTCCGGACCTTGGGCGAACTCACAGCCCATGAACAGTAATTTCTTGCCGGGTTGCGTGTACATATAGGTGTAGAGCAGGCGCAGATTGGCGAAGCGCTGCCAGTTGTCGCCAGGCATCTTGTAGAGCAGCGAGGCCTTGCCGTGTACGACTTCATCGTGCGAGAGCGGCAATACAAAGTTTTCGGTATAGGCATAGAGCATACCGAAGGTGAGCCGTTCGTGATGGTAGTGACGGTACACCGGATCGAGCCTCATGTATTCCAGCGTGTCATGCATCCAGCCCATGTTCCACTTTATGCTGAAGCCGAGGCCGCCCAGCCATACCGGACGCGACACCATCGGCCAGGCGGTGGATTCCTCGGCGAGCATCAGCGTGCCCGGACAATATTCGTGGGTGACGGTGTTGAGTTCGCGCAGGAAGGCGATGGCCTCGAGGTTCTCGTTACCGCCGTGGATATTGGGCCGCCACTCACCGGGCTTGCGTGAGTAATCGAGGTACAACATGGAGGCGACGGCGTCCACCCGCAGGCCGTCTATATGAAATTCCTCCAGCCAGTAGAGCGCGCTCGAGATAAGAAAATTTTTCACCTCGTTGCGGCCGAAATTGAAGATCAACGTGCCCCAATCGGGATGTTCGCCCCAACGCGGGTCTTCGTGTTCATAGAGGGCCGTGCCGTCGAAGCGCGCCAGGGCGTGCTGATCTCTGGGAAAGTGCGCGGGCACCCAGTCGAGCAATACGCCGATATGGTGCGTGTGACAGTAATCCACAAAATAGCGGAAGTCGTCGGGGCTGCCATGGCGGCGGGTGGGGGCGTAGTAGCCGGTGGTCTGATAGCCCCAGGAGGCGTCATAGGGGTGTTCGGTGACCGGCATGAGTTCAATGTGCGTAAAACCGAGCGAGCCGACATGCGCGACGAGTTGGTGCGCGAGTTCTCGATAGTTGAGAAATTCTCCGTGTTCATCGCGTCGCCACGAGCCCAGATGAATTTCATAGATCGAGATAGGCTGGTGCAGCCAGTCGCCTTCCGTGCGGCTCTGCATCCAGACCGCATCCGTCCAGCTATGTGGAGAGTCCGCCGTCACGATCGAGGCGGTCTTCGGGCGCAGTTCAAAACTCTGGGCGTAAGGATCGGTCTTGAGGTCTATGTGGCCGGCCTGGGTGCGTACTTCAAATTTGTAGAGCGTTTCAGCACCCATGCCGGGGATAAACAGTTCCCACACGCCACTGCCGCCGCGCACCTGCATGGGATATCGGCGTCCGTCCCAGTTATTGAAGTCGCCCACCACACTGACGCGCGCGGCGTTTGGGGCCCACACGGCGAACAGCACGCCGCTGATCCCCTCTACGCCGTGGAGATGTGCGCCCATAAAGCGGTGCGCATGCCGGTGGCGCCCTTCACCGAAAAGGTGTAAATCATAGTCGGGAAGTTGTGGCGGAAAACAGTAGGGGTCGTATGCGCGCCGTGACTGTCCGCCCTCTTGCCAGGTGAACTCGTAAAGCGGGCCGACCTTGGCGGCTTCACCACGCCATTCAAACATACCGCTGATCGCCGCTACCGGCTGCATAGGCAGTGCCTGGCTTAATCCTTCTATAAACACGCGGCTCGCACCCGGTATATAGGCACGGATGAGATCTTGTTGCGTACCCAGAGGATGCCGCCCAAGCAAGGAGAAGGGGTCGTGGTGACGGCCTTCCGACAGGCGCACCAATTCGGCAGACGGATTAGCTACGGTATTCATATCATTTCTATGTAAAGCGGGTACGTAGTTTGCATACTGGTTCGCTCTGTGTGTACCATATCATTGATCGTCACTCCGCGTAATCTGCGCTCAGGCTAACATAAATGGGTTCCGACAAAGACATGTTAGATAAAGGATCAGCCCATGGCGTCTTCCACTCACTCCAATAGCACGCGCCCCTTTGTCCGCCGCCGCGCCCGTCATACCTTGGCGATCATCCTCGCGGGAGGCCGTGGCTCGCGGTTAGGACACCTGACGCTGTGGCGTGCCAAGCCGGCTGTGCCGTTCGGGGGTAAGTTCAGAATCATAGATTTTCCCTTGTCCAACTGCATCAATTCCGGCATCCGGCGCGTCTCCATTCTAACTCAATACAAAGCCCATTCGCTGATCGGCCATATCCAACGCGGCTGGAGTTTCATGCGCGGCGAGTTCGGTGAATTTGTCGAGTTGTTGCCCGCCCAGCAGCGTATCGAGACCTCCTGGTACTCCGGCACCGCCGATGCGGTATTCCAGAATCTGGACATCATCCGCATGCACAAACCGAATTATGTGCTGATCCTGGCCGGTGATCACGTCTATAAGATGAACTACGGCCCCATGATCGCCTTCCACGCCCAAAACAACGCCGACATGACGGTGGGCTGCATTGAGGTGCCGCTGGAGCAAGCAAAGGCCTTCGGCGTGATGACGGTGGATAAGGATTCACGCGTCATTGATTTTAAGGAAAAGCCCGCGGAGCCCCAGCCCATCCCCGGGCGTGATGATGTGGCGCTGGCCTCGATGGGCATCTATGTCTTTAATGCCGAATTTCTCTATGAGCAGCTCATCAAGGACGCCGACACCTCGCACTCCTCGCACGATTTCGGCAAGGACATTATCCCGTCGCTGATCAACAAATACCGTGTGCTCGCCTTCCCGTTTCACGATCACGAGGCCGGCAAGAGCGCCTATTGGCGCGACGTGGGTACTGTGGATGCCTTCTGGGAGGCCAACCTGGAGCTGATCGGCGTCACGCCGGAGCTTAATCTCTATGACGAAGACTGGCCGATCTGGACCCATCAGGAACAATTGCCGCCCGCCAAGTTTGTGTTCGACGACGAAGACCGGCGCGGCATGGCGGTGGATTCCATGATCTCCGGCGGCTGCATCGTATCGGGTGCAATGGTGCGTCACTCGCTGCTATTTTCCAACGTGGTGGTGAATTCGTATTCCTCGATCACGGATTCGGTGGTGTTGCCCGATGTCACCATCGGCACTCACTGCCGCCTGCACAAGGTGGTGGTTGACAAAGGCTGTGTCATCCCCGACGGAACGGTGATCGGCATGGATCACATGGAAGACGCCAAGCGCTTTCATGTCACGCCGGGCGGGGTGGTGCTGGTGACTCCGGAGATGCTGGGTCAAACCCTGCATCATGTCCGCTGACCCGCCCTTTACCTCCCCTTTAGCAAGGGAGGGATCGCGTCTGAAGGTCGTGCTGTGCTGGCACATGCACCAGCCGCAGTACCAGGATCAGGCCAGCGGAGAATATCAGTTACCGTGGTCATATCTGCACGCGATCAAGGACTATGTGGACATGGCCTATTACCTGGAGGTCATCCCGGGCGCGCGGGCGGTGGTCAATTTCGCGCCCATCCTACTTGAGCAGATCAGCGATTACACGGTGCAGATCGAGGCCTATCTCACCCGCAACGAACCGCTGCGCGATCCGCTGTTGGCGGCCCTGGTAAGCAGCGACGGGCCAACAGACCCCCACGAATACGCCGCGCTAGTAAAGGCCTGTCTGCGCATCAACAAAGAGCGCTTCATCAACAGGTTTCCACCGTATCACCGGCTGGCCAATATCGCCGATACGCTGGCCGAAAACTCTGACACGATTGTTTATCTTAGCCAGCAATACCTGGCCGACATCGTGACCTGGTATCACCTCGCCTGGGTGGGTGAGAGCGCACAGCGCGAAGATCCGCGGATCGCCTGGCTTATCCAGAAGGGGACGAGATATACGCTGCAAGACCGTCACAAACTGTTGGCAGTGATCGGAGAATTGCTGGGCAGCGTGATCGGGCGTTACCGCAGGTTGGCGGAGGCTGGCCGGATTGAGCTTTCCATGACGCCCTACGCACACCCGATCCTGCCGCTTTTGATAGATCTTGGAAGCGCGCTGGAGGCGATGCCGAGCCGCACGCCTATGCCGCAGCATCCCTCCTATCCAGGCGGTCTCGAGCGTGCACGCTGGCATATCCGTGAGGGCCGGGCCGTGTTCCGCCGCCACTTCGGTTTTGATGCTCAAGGGTGTTGGCCGGCTGAGGGAGGTATCAGCACGGCGGCGTTGAAGGTGCTGGCCGACGATGGCTATCTGTGGACGGCAAGCGGTGAGACGGTGCTCAGCAACAGTCTGGCAGGAACCCCGGGGTTCGAAGGTCAAAACGGCAAGCAATGGCTGTACCAGCCTTATCTCGCACCCGGCACCCTGCTGTCGTGTTTCTTCCGCGACGACGGCCTCTCCGACTTGATCGGCTTCACGTACGCCACCTGGCACAGTGATGACGCCGTCAACAACCTCATCTATCACCTCGTCAACATCGCCGACGCCTGCAAAGATCAGCCCGACAGCGTCGTCTCCATCATCATGGATGGAGAAAACGCCTGGGAATATTATCCCGAGAACGGCTACTACTTTCTCAGCGCCCTCTATAAAAAATTGGCCGAGCACCCCCAACTTGAACTCACTACCTTCTCCTCCTATCTGGAACAGCGGCGCCCGGCCGCCACGCCCCCACGCCTCACCAAGCTGGTCGCGGGAAGCTGGGTGTACGGCACCTTCTCCACGTGGATCGGTTCGGCCGATAAAAATCGCGGCTGGGAGATGCTGGGCGAGGCCAAGCGCGCCTTTGACCGGGCCGTCGCAGAGGGCCGCTTGAGCGGTGAGCAACTGGCCGCCGCCGAGCGTCAACTGGGCCTCTGTGAGGGCTCGGACTGGTTCTGGTGGTTCGGCGACTACAATCCCGCCACCGCAGTCAGCGATTTCGAACGGTTGTTCCGCTTACATCTCTCAAACCTCTACCGCATGCTGGAACTGACTCCGCCGTCTAAACTGGCCGCTGCCATAAGCCACGGCGCTGGGGAGCCTGCGCTGGGAGGCGTGATGCGGAAAGCACAACAGTAACCGCGATGCCACCTGCAAACCCGCTTATCGAACGCCGCGCCGGGGTCATCCTCCACCCCACTTCGCTGCCCTCCCGCCTGGGCAAAGGCGACCTCGGCCCCGAGGCCTATCGTTTCGTGGAATTCATGGCGGCCAGCGGCCTGCGGGTCTGGCAGGTGCTCCCGCTCTCACCCACCCACCCGGATGGCTCACCCTACCATAGCCCCTCCATCAACGCCGGCAACCCACTGCTGATCAGTCTCGATCTGCTTATCGAGCAAGGCTGGCTGAGCGCGCAAGACCGAACCAGCCTAGCGAACCCGGCTCCGGACTACATCGGGCAACGTCACACCTTGCTAAAACATGCCTATCAAGGCTTTTTGCACAAGTCTTCGAAGACCGAGCACGATGCGTTAAACGCATTCGTGGCACAACAGGCCCGTTGGCTCGAGGATTACGCCCTGTATCAGGCCCTTAAACAGGCCCACGACGAAGCCGGCTGGATACATTGGCCCACCCCGCTGCGGGATCGAGAACCCACGGCCCTGCAACAGGCTGCACTCGATTTGCAGGAAGCCATCGCCCAGGTTCGTTTCGAGCAGTTCGTCTTCTTTCAACAATGGTCGGGCTTAAAGGCCTACGCCAATAACTCCGGCGTACAGATGTTCGGTGACATGCCGATCTTTGTGGCCCACGACAGTGCCGACGTCTGGGCCCATCGGCATTATTTCCAGCTCGACGCCGCAGGTCACCCTCTCACCGTAGCGGGAGTGCCACCGGATTATTTCAGCCCGCAAGGACAACGCTGGGGACATCCTCACTATCACTGGGAACGCATGCAGCAGGACGGTTTTCGTTATTGGATGGAGCGCGTAGAGACCCAGCTACAGCTCTATGACCTGCTCCGCATAGATCACTTCCGCGGCTTCGAGGCCCATTGGGAAATCCCCGCGGGCGATGCCACGGCCATCAACGGCCGGTGGGTGAAAGTCCCCGGCGATGCCTTGTTCACGGCATTGCAGCAGCGCTTCGGCCCGTTGCCTCTGGTGGCCGAGGATCTGGGCGTCATCACCACCGATGTAATCGCCTTACGAAAAAAATACGGACTGCCCGGCATGAAGGTCTTGCAGTTCGCCTTCGACGGCACTCAGCACAATCCTTATCTTCCCCATCAACACGAACACAATTGTGTGGTGTATACCGGCACCCATGACAACGACACCACGTTTGGCTGGTTCAACAGCCTCTCTCACGACGCCAAAAATTACGTAGACGATTACCTGGGCTCGCCGGGCGAACCGATGCCCTGGCCGCTCATACGCGCCGCGCTGGAATCCGTCGCCAACCTGGCGATGTTACCGATGCAGGACATCTTAAGTCTCGGCAGCGAACACCGCATGAACACGCCGGGCACCATCGAAAATAACTGGAAGTGGCAGTTTAGCTGGGAGCAAGTCACGCCAGACATCCCCGAACGGCTGCAACATCTCACCCGGCTTTATGGTCGGAGTTAGCGAACGCGCACCCTCTATCATGCCCTGCTCGCAACTTAATCCTGTCATTGCCCCGGGTTTAGCCCCACTTCAGCCATTGAGATGACCCAAAGAGGTAAGCACCATGCTTGATCATATCGGTATTGATGTCAGCGATTACGAGAAGAGCAAGGCCTTCTACAAAAAGGCTTTAGCTCCCTTGGGCTATCAATTGATTATGGAGATCATGAGACACGCGGGTTTTGGTGTTGATGGAAAGCCCGATTTCTGGATCAGCCAAGGAAAGGCGACTACCCCACCAGTGCATGTGGCTTTTCAAAGTAAAAACCGGGCGACGGTAGGAGAGTTCTATGACGCCGCAATCAAAGCCGGTGGGAAAGATAACGGGCCACCGGGTATAAGGGCGCATTATCACCCCAATTATTACGGCGCCTTTGTGTTAGATCCGGATGGGCACAACATCGAGACGGTATGTCATGATCCGGAGTGATGAGCATTGTGTCTACCATAGATGGTGTTTGGCAGTGCGCTCACCTATGCCATCTATTTGATCGGCAGTGCTTCGATCATCTCCCGCATTGGCAGCGTCCGCTTTACTGCTTACTCCATGACAGTAACCAGTATCGCCATCGTACTGCACTTCCTTTTCACTCACGATATGGCAAGCCTCAAGCAGCCTTCCGCCGTGTATGTACTTGCCATCGCGATGGCGTTGCTCTCTACGGTGTTGCCTGCGTTTTTTGTTTCTGAGGCGTTAAACCGCATCGGGGCAAAAAAGACCTCGATCATCGGTTCGGTCGGCCCGGTTTCAACCCTGCTACTCGGTGTGATTTTTCTGAATGAAACGATAACGGCGATGCAACTTCTGGGTACGGGTCTCGTCATCGCAGGGGTGTTATGGATCAGTCTACATAAGGCGGTGTAATGCGCAGCTTAGAATGCTAGACTAACAGCCTGCTAACGCGATCCAAAAAAATGAGACGCTCCGCCAACATGCCGATGACCGGTCGAATTCGTCACAGCGCATTTGCACCTGCCTGGTGGTTATCCAACGCACATCTGCAAACCCTTTGGGCGAGCATCATTCGCCGCATCCCCAAACCCGTGACGCGGCGTGAGCGGCTGGAATTGCCGGATGGCGATTTTGTAGACCTGGACTGGACACCCGGCGGCTCCGGACCGCTCGTGATTGTGCTGCACGGCCTGCAAGGCTCGCTCCATTCACCCTATGCGCGCGGGATCATGGGCGCCTTACAGAAACGCGGCATGCGTGGGGTATTCATGCACTTTCGCGGTTGCAGCGGCGTGTCCAATCGCCTGCCTCGCTTCTATCATTCCGGCGATACCGGTGATTTGAATACCCTGATCAACATCCTGCGCGAGCGTGAACCCGGCACGCCGCTTGCCGCCATCGGTTACTCTTTAGGCGGTAACGTGCTGTTAAAGTGGCTGGGCGAACAGGGCATCCACGCGCCGCTGCAAGCCGCCATTGCGGTCAGTGCGCCCTTTGATCTCAGCGACTCCGCAGGGCGTCTGGAGCGCGGCTTTTCGCAGGCTTATCAGTATCATTTGCTGCGCTCTCTGCGCCTCTCTGTTGAGAAAAAATTTAGACACATGCCAGCACCCATCGCGCTGGATAACCTTGAAAACTTACGCACGTTTACAGAGTATGACAACGCCGTTACCGCGCCTCTGCATGGGTTTGCCGGCGTGGACGACTACTACCGGCAATCGAGCTGCCGCCGCTACCTCAAGCATATCCGCATCCCGACTTTGATTCTGCACGCCGCCGATGATCCGTTCATGACGCCCGCAGCCATCCCGCAGCAGGACCAGCTTTCCCCTTCGGTCATCCTGGAACTCTCGGCCCGTGGCGGCCATGTCGGTTTCATTAGCGGCAGCTCTCCGTGGCAGACCTGTTACTGGCTGGAGCAACGCATACCGGACTTTATTTTATCCTCCCTGACTGAGCCCATCCAGGATGAAAAGGAGTGGGATGACGACACTGAGTGGTTGCCAGATCAGGCGGATGTAGCGCCTATCCCCTCGGAAACCGGCCATGACCATAGACTACATCCAATTAAGTAAACAACTGGTCTCCCTGATCGTGGTGCTGGCGCCGATTGACGTCATGCCGTTGTATCTTTCACTCACCCGCGACATGACAATCCAACAGCGCAATCGGATACTGCGCCGTATGATTATCACGGTCATCGTGACACTGCTGTTTTTCCAGTACAGTGGTTTATACTTATTCAGCGTGATCGGCATCAGCCTGCCGAGTTTCCAGGTAGCCGGCGGGCTCATTCTGGCCTCGATGGCCTGGTCCATGTTGCACGCCACCCACTCACGCATCCAGACCACCCCAGAGGGCCAGGAATACGTAGATCGCGAGGACATCTCCATCGTCCCGCTCGGCATCCCCATGCTCGCGGGGCCGGGGACGATTACCACCGTCATCCTGTATGCCCAGCAGCAACAAGGGAACCTCAGCGGCCACATTCAACTCAGCGCTACTATTTTAGTCACCGCGCTGGTGTTGTATATTCTGTTTCGGTTGGCGGGGCCGTTATTTGATAAACTGGGCCCTACAGGTGCCCGCGTGGCGACCCGCATTATGGGTATGCTGCTGCTGGCGCTCGCCGCTGAGTTTGTATTGAAAGGGATTAGTGCAACGTTTGCTGGTTAGTAATGTCTAGACTCTGTCTGAATTCTGAGATCTTAGCGGAGATATGCATTCTCTCTTGACACAAGATTCATTTCTTGGCTTCATTAGGGGTAAGGCACAACGGGCTGCCGCCCTCATAAAGACCGGACCCACCAAAATGCATCTGCTAACCAAAAAAGAGGGGGTACCCACTTGAATATAGACGCTGTTCGCAAGGCCTACAGGCGTTACGCAGGCCTTTATGATTTTGGCTTCGGCCAGGTAATGCACCCGGGCCGCGAGGCGGTCATCCATAGCATGAACTGCCTGCCGGGCGATCGTATCCTGGAGGTCGGGGTCGGTACCGGCCTGTCGCTCCCCCTTTATCCGCGCGATGTGGAGGTGATAGGCATTGATATTTCGCCGGAGATGTTACAGAAGGCGCATGATCGCAAAGAACGGTTCGGCCTGAATCATGTAACCTCGCTAGCGGTGATGGATGCCGAGCAGATGAGCTATCCGGCCAACAGTTTTGACAAGGTCGTCGCCATGTATGTGGCCTCCGTCGTGCCTCATCCCATCAAACTGGTCAACGAGATGCGGCGCGTCTGCAAACCGGAAGGAAGACTGTACATCGTCAATCATTTCCAAAATACCAACCCATTCATCTCACGCTTTGAGCGTCTGATCGCGCCCTTTTCCGGACTGCTGGGATTCCGGCCTGACTTTTCTCTGGAGACCTTTGTGCTGGACACCCAACTCGACATCATCGAGCATCACTCTGTGAATTTGTTTGGCTATTGGAGTCTGCTCGAGGCGCGTAACAATAAAGACATCTTGGACGACGGCATGCCGGCTCAGGCTACGGCCTGACGCCTAGCAGGCCTGTTGAAAAACAGCCAGTTAAACGGGTCAAGTTCATTGTATGGCTGTCTGAACCATGTTACAAACGGTTAGCACACGTAAGGCGAGGTGTGTGATAGTCATGCAATGAACATGACCCCTCCTCACTCCTCAGGCCCTCCTGACCCCTCCAGACCCCGTTTCGGTGCATCAGCTGCCGGGCCACGAAGAGCGAAACCCGCTGATCGATACTTCTTGGCGATGGTTTCGATCAGATTCGAACCGGTGCGGATGCTGACGCTCGACTTAACCGGCGGTGCCTGGCAAGCTAGTAACTTCCAGCGCCAACACCGGCAGTTGGTTTCGTTCCGACGAAAGAGTTGATGATGCTTGAGCAAAATCCAGCCTCGGTCGAGGCGCCGCCACTGCCGTCCTTCGATACTGCTTGGGCGGTATTCCTCGACGTGGACGGCACGCTGCTCGATCTGGCAGAGCGGCCGGAAAAGGTCGAGTTGCGGCCGGGTTTGATCCGGACGCTCAAGGCGCTGCGGCGCGTGGTCCCTGTGGCGCTCATCAGCGGGCGGCGTATCGCCGACCTCTACCGGCTGTTCGCGCCGCTGAGGTTGCCGGCGGCCGGTCAGCATGGCGCCGAGCGCTGTGGCGCGGACGGGCAGGCGCACCGCACCGTGGTCGCCGAAGCAGTGCTCGGGGGCGCGCGCGCGCATCTTCTGGCGTGGGCGCACGATCACCCCGGGATATTGCTTGAGGACAAGGGCCTGACCCTGGCGCTGCACTATCGCGGCGCGCCGCACCTGGAAGCCGAGGCCGCGCGGGTAACGCGCGAAACACTCCAGTGGCTCGGTGATGGCTTCATGTTTGGATCGGGCAGTATGGTTTATGAGATCCGCCCGCGCGGCTCGGACAAAGGGCGCGCGATTACCGAATTCATGCATGAGCCGCCGTTCGCGGGGCATGTGCCGGTTTTTGTGGGCGACGATATTACCGACGAGGACGGCTTCGCCGTCGTCAACCGCTTGGGCGGTCATTCGATCAAGGTCGGCGCAGGGCCGACGGCGGCGCGCTGGCGGCTCGCCGATGTCATGCAGGTGCTGGCCTGGCTTGACCGCTACGTACAATGGGTTGCAGCGCAGAGACCCGAGGGTTAGACCATGGACAACCTGGAGCTCGGGCTGATCGGCAATTGCAACATCAGCGCCCTCGTCGACCCGAGGGGACGGATCGTGTGGTCCTGTATGCCGCGCTTCGACGGCGATCCGGTCTTTTGCGCCCTGCTCGGAAATGAGCAGGGGGTTCGTGGCGCGTTCGCGATCGAGCTGCAGAACCTCGCACGTAGCGAGCAGCGCTATCTACGCAATACCGCCATTCTGGTGACGACGCTCTATGACCATACGGACGGGGTGGTGGAGATCACCGACTTCGCGCCGCGCTTCAACCAGTTCGGGCGCACGTTCTACCCCATGGCGATAGTCCGCCGCGTACGCCCCCTCTCCGGCAGCCCGGTGATCCGCATCCGCCTCGGGCCTGCCCACGACTACGGCGCAGGGGTCCCGACGCTGACCTTCGGCAGTAATCACATCCGCTATATCTCGCCGCAACTGGTGCTGCGCCTCACTACCGACGCCTCGATCACGGCGATACTGGAGCAGATGCCTTTCGTGCTAGAACGCGACTTGACGTTGATTCTGGGGCCGGACGAGACGGTGACGGAAGCACCGGGCGAGGTCGGCCAGCGGTTTTTCGGAGAGACGCGCAACTATTGGCACGATTGGGTACGCTTCCTCGGCATCCCGTTCGAGTGGCAGGAGGCGGTGATCCGCGCAGCGATCACGATCAAGCTCGCCGCCTTCGACGATACCGGCGCCATCGTCGCCGCCACGACCACCTCGCTACCCGAAGCGCCGGACAGCGGTCGCAATTGGGATTATCGCTATTGCTGGCTGCGCGACAGTTACTTTGTGGTCGCGGCGCTCAATCGCCTGAGTGTGACGCGCACCATGGAGCGTTACCTGCGCTATATCGTGAACATCGCCGCGAACCTGTCGGGCGGACGCCTGCAACCAGTGTACGGCATCAGCGGCCACGCTGATCTGGAGGAATCCATCGTATCCGGTCTTCCGGGTTATCTGGGCATGGGGCCGGTGCGCATCGGCAATGCCGCGTACCAACAGGTGCAGAACGACGTCTATGGCGCGGTCGTGCTTGCCGCAACCCACATGTTCTTCGACGAGCGCCTCGACCGTCCCGGCAACGAAGGCCTGTTCCGGTGCCTCGAGACGCTGGGGGAAATGGCGCGCGCCGTATACAACAAACCCGACGCGGGCATCTGGGAGTTGCGCAACACCGAGCGCATCCATACCTTCTCCAGCGTCATGTGCTGGGTCGCCTGCGATCGCCTGGCGCGCGTCGCCGCGCGCCTCGGCCTGAACGACCGCGCCCACTACTGGCGTGGGCATGCAGACGTCATTCACCGTGCAGTCTGCGAGAACGCCTGGGATGCGAAGCAACAGAGCTTCGTGGAGAGCTTCGGCGGGCAGGAAGTGGACGCGAACCTGCTGTTGCTGCATGAGCTCGGATTTCTGGCCGCAGACGACCCGCGCTTCGCCGGCACGGTGGCGGCAGTCGAACGGAAGCTCAAGAAGGGCGATTTTATCTTCCGCTACACACAGAAGGACGATTTCGGCGAACCGCAAACCGCGTTCGTAGTCTGCACCTTCTGGTATATTGATGCCCTCGCGGCCTTGGGACGCCGCGAGGAGGCGCGCACGCTGTTCGATACGTTGCTCGCCTGTCGCAATTCGCTGGGGCTGCTCTCGGAGGATATCGATCCCGCCAGCCGCAGGCTCTGGGGGAATTTCCCGCAGACCTACAGCATGGTGGGATTGATCAATTCCGCCATGCGGCTGAGCCAGAGCTGGGAAAAAGCTTTCTGAGAGCGCCACTGCCTGCGCTGGTCCGCTCGTGCTCAGGGAACCTCTGAATTAAGTCAGAGGTTCCTGCGATACAGGGAGGCATCGCCATTATTCAATCGCATTAAGCGATTGAATAATGGCGAAAAATGAAAATCGTGCTGTACAGTGAGGTGCGAATGCCGCGGGCGCAGGGATGCGCAGGAGCGGCCACTTTTCATTTTTTGTCTCTGAAAAACGTCATGGATGACTTTTTCAGCGTTTCCCGAAACAGGATCGAGAAAAGGAGATTTTATGGCGACGACAGCACGACCGCAACTTGCGCGCTCTCTACGCATGGGGTTTCTGATTGCCGCAACCATCGGGGTTGCCACGGGCCTGTTCGCCTGGCAGCAGGTGAATGACGAGCGCCGGATTGACCTCGAGGATGTGAACCGCCGCGCCCACGTGCTGGCGCAGCAACTTTCCGTAACTGTGGAAAAGGCCCTGACGCTGCCCGACGCGCAGGCGCGCGAAGCCCTGCGGCCGCGGCTCGAGGGCTATAGCCGCCTGATCGGCTACGCCGTCTTCCGGCCGGACGGGCAACTGGTGGCGGCGGGCAAGGCGGTGGCGGAGTTTTCGGACCGGCTCGAGTCGGCGGCCAATCTGACAGCGCAGACGGGCAAAGATACGATTGAGGTCGTGCGCTTCCAGGGCGTGCCGATCCTTGCCTTCGCAATTCCGCTCAAGGACGAGGACGGTTCCGCGCAAGGCGTACTGGTGGTAGCGCACGATGTTTCTTACATAGACGAACGCGCCACCGGCCGGCTGGTCCGCTATGGTTTCTGGATTCTGATCGTGACGCTGCTCGCGGTGATGCTCGTGGTCGGTACGACCTGGTTTACCTACGAGCGCCCGCTGCATAAGCTCGCGGACTGGATGCGGCGTCTGCGCACCGAGAACGTTTCCGAGGCGCCGCCGCCCGGCTTGCCGTCGGCGCTGCTGCGCAGCGAGACCGACCGGCTCGCCGCTTCCTTCCGTGCCGCGAGATCAACGGGGCGCAGGCTGTCGCAGGCGGCGATGCACGCCGAGCAGGTCTGGACCCGCGACCGGCTGCGCACCCATGCGATCCACGCGCTGGGCGAAGACCGCCAGCTTATCGTGGTGAGCAACCGCGAGCCCTACATGCATCAGCTGCGCGACGGTAAGCCGTACATGATCATGCCTGCCGGCGGCCTGGTCACTTCGCTCGATCCGGTGCTGCAGGCCTGCGGCGGCGTATGGATCGCGCACGGCGGAGGCGACGCCGACCGCGAGACCGCGGACGCGTCGGGGCGGCTCACAGTGCCGCCGGATGACGCCCGTTACACGCTCCGGCGCGTGTGGCTCACGCGCGAGGAAGAGCAGGGCTACTACTACGGCTTCTCCAACGAGGGGCTGTGGCCGCTGTGCCACCTGGCGCATGAACGCCCGGTGTTCCGCGCCGCGGACTGGGAATATTACCGCCAGGCGAATCAGCGCTTCGCCGACGCTGTGATCGAGGAGATCGGCGACGGCAAGGCCGTGGTGCTGGTGCAGGACTATCAGCTTGCTCTGGTGCCGCAGATGCTGAAGGCGGTGCGTCCGGACCTGCGCGTGGGGCTGTTCTGGCACATCCCCTGGCCGAACCCGGAGGCGTTTCGCATCTGCCCGTGGGGCGCGGAGCTTCTTACCGGCATGCTCGGTGCCGACCTGGTGGGCTTTCACCTGCAGCAGTACTGCAACAACTTTCTAGACACGGTGGATCGCGTGCTCGAGTCGCGTCTCGACTGGGACCACTTCGCGGTCGAGCTCAAGGGGCGTGTGTCGCGGGTGCGGCCGTTTCCCATCAGCGTGCAGAACTGGGCCGAGCGCAAGGTCCCGGCAGGCGAGGAGCTGGCGCACCAGATCACAGCGCTCAAGGCGCAGCACAAGATCGAGGGCGCTTACATCGCGGTGGGTGTGGATCGCATTGACTACACCAAGGGTCTGCCGGAGCGCTTCCGCGCCGTGGGCCGGTTCCTGGAAAAATACCCTCAGTATCGCGGGCGCTTCACGTTCGTGGAGCTGGGAGCCCCGAGCCGCACGCACCTCCGCCGTTACCGCGACCACATTGCGCAGCTCGAAGCGCTCGCGGATGAGATCAACTGGAAGTATCAGACCAACGGCTGGAAACCCATTCACTTCCTGGCGGCCCACCATGACGCCAAGACAGTCCATGCATTCTTGCGCATGGCCTCGATGTGCATCGTCAGCTCTTTGCACGACGGCATGAACCTGGTAGCCAAAGAGTACGTCGCCGCCCAGGAATCGCACGAGGGTGTGCTGATCTTGTCGGAGTTCGCGGGCGCGGCGCGTGAACTCGCCGATACGCTTATCATCAATCCTTATGACACGGAACAGTTCGCCGATGCCATCCGTTACGGTATGGAAATGGACCCGGCAGAGCGGCGCGCACGCATGGAACGGATGTACCGTATCGTCGAGGAGCACAACATCTACCGTTGGGCCGCGGGTTTCCTCACCGAGCTCGCCGCCACGCGCGCCGCGGCGTTGGGCGAGGCTACTTGAAAGTTGCATCGCCGCAATGGGAGAACGTGCAAGAAAACTTGTTTGATGTGGAGCGGAGCAGATTTGGTGACTCTGTCCCGCTGTAGCCGCTGCCAGGCTACGAAGAACGAAGGTCGCTGATTGGCGTTGGAGCTATTGACGATGCATAAAAGGGGTCACATTAGGCTTACCCTGATTTAACGGACACGTGATTAAGGGACAACAGAGTTTTCTTCGTATGGCTGTCTGAACCATGTTACAAACGATTAGCACAAGTAAGACGAGGTGTGTGGTAGTCATACAATGAACTTGAACCCTCCCGGACTCCTTGAGCTTTGGAGTCTGCTCGAGGCGCGTAACAATAAAGACATCTTGGACGAGGGCATGCCGGCTCAGGCTACGGCCTGACTCTTTATTGATCCAGCTTTTCTACCTTAATCAACACCCTACTCTGCTCGCTGCTGAGGCCACGAGTAGAGTAGACGATACCGCCTTCGGCCGAACTCTGTCTCTGCACCGCGCCACCGAGGTCCAGCCACTCGCCGAGCTTTCCGCTGACGGTGGTGTGTGACGCTTGAATGTCAATCTTGCCACCGCCTTCCCGACTGAGAACGGCGCGGTGCGGCGCGATTTCTACTGTCACTTCATCGCCATGAATACGCGGCAACACACTAAACCCGGTAGTGAGATCTTTATAACTGATGCTGTTGTATACAATGGGCTGCGGGGCAAGGATAAAACCGGGCTCGGCGACCGGTACCGATTCGCCGATTTCGATGAAGGCAGGAGTCCCCTCTAACACTTGCAGTTGCTGCGTGTTGCGATCGTCTCGTAGCGTAGTCGCTCCCGGCGTCCTGCCTCCCGCGACACTAATGCTTCCCTGCATGTCGTCGGTGCGGGTGATGCGCACCTCCGCTCCCGCTTGCTCGCGCGGGTCGTCTCTGCCCACGGTCGTCACAACCTTGCCGCTGCGGATATGGCCGGACACTTCGGCTGCACTGCTCTCGCGGCTTCTGTTCACGTCTTGCTTGACTGTAATCATCAGCCGATGCGGGGCGACGTCGAGGGCGGCTAGCGCCTGCTTGATTTGTTCAAGATTTCCGGGCGTAGTGCGCACGACCAGTTGATTATTCATGCCGCTGATCGCACCTTCCTTGTCGAGCAACGGCTTCAGCAGATTCACCGCCTGTTCAGAAGTCAGATGCTTTAAGCCGATGACCTCCAGCTTCGATTCTTCCGAATACGCGGGCGAACCCAGAGCACACAGCACCACTGCGGCGCAATACAGCACGGCGATTTTGCGGGAAAAAGTCAGGCCCATAAGCTAGTCCGAAATACGGCGATAGGGTATCCTATATGACCTTGCCAGCCGTGACCAGTTCCTTCCTTACACCGTTTTACCTACCCCCACCCTGTCCCGCCCCCTACATAGAGGGCGGGGACGTAGCAGGAAGTGTAGTTTTACTTATTGAACATATGAATACTTATAAGATGAGCCACCCCCCAATTCCGCCCAGCGTAGGGTCCAATCTGAAGCACTTTTTCGCGTTCGGCTTCGGCCTGGGCGCCCTGCCCTATGCACCGGGCACCTTCGGGACACTGCTCGGCGTGCTGATCTATTTGGCGGCGCAGGGTCTGCCGCTCTGGTTGTATGTAGTCCACACCGCACTCTTTTTTGGACTCGGCGTATGGCTATGTCACGGCACGGCGCGAGACCTGGGCGTACACGATCATCCCGGTATCGTGTGGGATGAGGTCGTAGGTTACCTCATCACCATGACCGCCGCGCCCAAGGGCTGGAGCTGGATGATACTTGGTTTTGCACTGTTCAGGCTGTTTGATATTTGGAAACCCTGGCCGATCGCCCTCATTGACCGCCGTATCAAGGGCGGCCTCGGCATCATGCTCGACGATGCGCTCGCCGCACTCTATGCGGGAATCCTCCTGCAAGCCGCGGCCTGGGTATGGCGATAAGAGGTTCTGCATCAATGGACGTTGAAAAATTTGAAAAGCTCCGTGCGATGGAGTACTTTACCGATGAGATGTTCAACCGCATCTTCGCATTTCAGCAAAAGCTGCATCCCGCTTGGGATGCCACTCTGCCCTTTGATGAACGCATCAAGGGCCTGCCGCTGCATTATCTGGTATTCAGCAATCCCGACCGCGACCCGAAACTGTTCGGCCCTACGGTGGCGCCCTATTACCCGCTACGCGGAGAGATCCGCACCATTGCCTACTACATACGCCAGGTGGCGAAAAATCCCGTCATCTGCGACCTGCACGCGGGGAACGGATTCATCGGCAGCTTGCTTGCGCGCGAGGGATTCAAGATCATCGGTCTGCGTGACCCTCAAGCGAAACCTAATCAGATCGCCGATTTCTATGACACATCGTGCTATGAAATGCGCACCATGGCCTTGCAAGAGGTCACCTTCCCCTTTGACGTGGCCTTCTCATCATGGATGCCTTCGGGCGTCAACATGACGCCGGAGATCGTCAAGCACGAGCCCAAGCTCATCGTCTACGTGCACACCGATCACGTTGACAAGTCCACCGGCACACCGCAGACCGGTACGCCCGAGGCCTTTACCAATTTGCCCGCGCGCTACCGGCTCATTGAGGAGTGGTCTCTCGAGCGGCCCGAGAATATGTTTCACAGCATATGGCCGGATCTCAGTCCCAGTATCGAAGAAACCCGGCACGTCAAAATTTACGCCGATGAACCCTATCACGATCTGAAGCACTGGACGAGCATGGAGGCGGGACAGGGCTACGACTGGGAAGGCGATCTCGAGATGATACTGCTGGCGCTGGAGGCCAAGTCTGAACTACAGGCGCGCGGCTATCGCATGTAGCAGATGGAGTAATTCCATTTCGTAACCAACCGTGCAGCCCATACACCCTACCGAGGGCGCAAAGAAGTGTCCAAGATAAATATAATTTACCGCAGAGGACGCAGAGGAACACAAAGGCAATTTGCCATCAAGGATACTAAGGAACAACATCAAAAGGGTTTGTTTTTTCTCCGCGTCCTCCGCGGTGAATCATTGTTTTGAATAAGAATTGGAACAAGACGAACGCTCACTCCGCCGCGCTAAAGAGCAGTGTCAAGTCCACTGCCTTGATATTTTTGGTGAGATCGCCCACTGAGATAAAATCCACCCCTGTTTCCGCGATACGACGGATATTTTCCAAAGTGACGCCGCCCGAGGCCTCTAATTTTGCGCGCCCGTGATTCTCGGCCACCGCCCGGCGCAAATCATCCAGAGTGAAATTATCCAGCAGTATGCGTTTTGCGCCCGCCTCTAACGCCTCGCGCAGTTCCTCGATCGTTCTCACTTCAATCTCGACTAAAACATCATCGGCGGCGAGATCCTGAGCGGCGCGCAGCGCCGCCGTGATTGAGCCTGCAGCGCGGATGTGATTTTCCTTAATCAGGACGCCATCGTATAACCCCATACGGTGATTGTAGCAACCCCCGCATCGCACGGCGTATTTCTGGGCATGGCGCAGGCCCGGCAAGGTCTTGCGGGTATCCAGCACCTTCACCCCAGTGCCTCGGACTGCATCTGCATAGCGGCGCGCAACGGTCGCGATGCCGGACAACGTTTGCAGAAAATTCAGCGCAGTCCGCTCACCAGTGAGCAAGGCGCGGGCAGGGCCACGCAGCGTGCATACTGTTTGGCCGGCTGTCGTATATTCACCATCGCGCACTTGCCAGTTGATCTCCATCGGGCGGCTCAGTTCATGAAATACCGCATCGAACCAGGCCATACCGCACAGTATAGCTGCTTCGCGGCTGATGACCTGCGCCTCGGCTACCGCACTCTCTGGAATCAGCGCCGCAGTGAGATCAGCGCTGCCGATGTCCTCAGCAAGAGCACGGCGCACAGCATCGTTTATTTCCGTCTCTAATAGGTTGTTAGACACGCTGCTGCGCCGTCAAATGGCTTTCCTGTTCCTTTACCAGCTTCATTTAGAGGGAGGGGAATGGAGATGGCATAGCCCTGAGCATGATCCACCCCAAGTTTCCTTAGCGTCCCAAGTATGGCCTCGCTCTCAGCACGCTGGGCAACGGTTTGAATCACCATGACATGTGCGATTTGGTTGATGGCTTCAACCACCGCCTGAGCAACGCGGTCGTCGGCGATATCCTTCACAATCGAGCCGCTGATCTTAAGGAAATCCACCGGCAGATTTTTCAGAGAGGCGAAAGTGGAAAAGGTCCCGGCAAAGTTATCCAAGGTAGTGCAGCAGCCCGACTCTTTGAGCTTGTTTAGGAAATGGGTTGCGTGGGTAAGATTGGCCAAAGCCACCGTTTCGGTAATTTCAAAACCCAGCACATGAGCCGGGACATCGTATTCAGCGAGCTGCTCGCCGATAAAATCCAGGGTGAAGTTGTCAGTCAGCGAGGCCGCGGAAAGGTTGATCGAGTAGATGGGGGCGTTTATTTCTTCGTCTTTAAGATGCATGCCGGCCAATAAGGAAATGACGTGGCGTACCACCCAGCGGTCTATAGCCGGCATCAGATTGTAACGTTCGGCAACGGGCATGAATACTTCAGGCAGGATAAGCTCTCCATTTTCATCCGCCATGCGCAGCAGAATCTCATAAAGAGGGCGATCCCCGCCATGAGGGGTGAGCACGCCGATAGATTGATAATACAGCTGGAACCCGTCTTCATTGAGGGATCGAGTGATGCGGGATACCCACTCCAGCTCACTGCGCCGATGCGCGAGCCCGATGTCATCTGCTTGGTAGAGATAGACACGATTGCGCCCTTGTCTCTTTGCCTGGTAGCAGGCTGTGTCGGCAGCGTTCAGCACGGTGGCGAGATTTTCCTCGCCCCCCCGGACCTCGACGAGGCCAATACTAACCCCCACAGCATAGGTCTTGCCCTCGCACACAAACCTGAAATCCTGAACAGCCCTTAACAGCTCCTCGGCAACACGCCATGCCTGATCCACTGGGCAATGTTCCAGCAGAACACCAAACTCATCCCCACCCAGCCTGGCAAGCGTGTCTCTTTGCCGCATCCTTGCCTGCAACATGGCGCTCAGTTGGACCAGCAGTTGGTCTCCAGCGGTATGCCCGCAATCGTCATTGACCGCCTTGAACTGATCCAAGTCTAGATAACACAGCGCATGATCGGAGCCGTCTTCACGAGAACCCGCCAAGATACGCTCCATACGCCGCTCGAATTCCCGGCGGTTGACGAGGCCGGTAAGCGGGTCGTGGGTGGCTTGGTAGGACAGTTGTTGAGTCAGCTTGCGCTCCTGGGTCACATCGCGAAATACCATCACGGCGCCTACAATCTTTCCGTCCCGATCGCGAATGGCGGATGCCCGCTCAGCGATACCGATTTCAACACCATCGCGGCGAATGAGTATGCTGTGGTTGATTAGGACCATGTCATGGCCCCCGCGCAGGCAGCGCATCACCGGGCTTTCCATCGGCTCCCGCGCGGCCTCGCTGACGACATTGAAGACCTGCTCCAAGTGCTGTCCGCGCGCCTCCGTGTTAGTCCACCCGGTGAACTGCTCGGCAACGGGATTGAGATAACTGATAACGCCGCTGGCATCGGTGGTGATAACGGCATCGCCGATAGACTCAAGCGTGACCAGCGCACGCTCCTTTTCCTCAAACAGCGCAAGTTCTGCCCGTCTGCGTTCCTTGAGCTCCTTGGCCAGATTGGCGTTGGCCGACTCCAGCAGAGTAGTGCGTTTTTCCAGCAGGGCGGTACGATTGGCCACCAACTCCTGAAGGCGATGACGGTGCTGGCGCAACTCTTCTTCCACCTGCTTGCTCTCGGTGATGTCCACAAGGATACCTTGCAGAAACAGGGGTTGGCCCGTTTCGTCACGCACGACATTGGCCTCATTGCGGAACCACAATATGGAACCATTGCGTGTAACCAGACGATACTCGCAGTTCAGGGGTTTGCCACTAGCATGGCTTAGCGAGATCTGCTCCATAACGTGCGGAAAGTCGTCGGGGTGGATCTGCTTGAGATGGATTTGCGGGTCGGCGAGCCATTCCTCCTGGGAGTAGCCCAGAGCCTTAATCTGCGGGCTGATATAGAGAGTGGTGCCGGCTTCGTCCAGCGCCGCAATATAGGCAATCGCTGGAATTTGCTCGACCAGGGTTCGATATTTGGCCTCAGCGTGACTCAGCTTCTCCTCAGCCTGCCGCTTCTCCACCGCCATGCGCCGCTCGCGCAGCACACGCTCAATGACGGTCGGGATCAATTCAAGGTACCGTCTATCTACATCTTTGACCAAATAATCCTGCGCACCTCGCTTCATCGCTTCCACGGCGATCAGCGCATTGTCGGAGCCGGTGAGCATTAAAATGGGGATCGGTATCTCACCCATGTCATCGCGCAATTCCGCCAGGAACTCTAGGCCGTCGAGATCCGGCAGGCGGTAATCGAGTAAAATACAGTCCGGTTGTTCAGCATGAGCGAGCTGCATGCCTTCCCTGCCCGTCTCGGCCTCGGAAAGTACGAAATCGTACTCCGGATGCTGCGCGAGGGCCCTGCGGCAAGCCTTGCGGTCGACGATATCATCGTCCACGATCAATACTCGGATCTGCGGCTTTGTCATAGAAAATTCCCTATACGATGTCAGTCAGTAACTGCGTGCGACATCTTCATGGCGGCATTTCACTGATGGTCCAATACGTGTTGATGGAGCGCATGACCTCGACGAACTGCCGGTAGTCCACCGGTTTCGCCATGTAACCCGCAACCCCAAGATTAAAACTGTTTACCTTGTCCTGCTGTTCCTCCGATGTTGTGAGCACCACGACGGGGAGGCGCTTTAATTCGCTATCGTTCTTAACCACTTGTAAGAATTCAATGCCGTTCATGACAGGCATGTTGAGGTCAAGCAGGATGATACACGGCCGTGCATTGCGTGTATCCCGCAGATAGGCCAGTGCCCCATCACCGTTTTCCCTCTCCACCAGCGGGTTTGTCACATGCAGATCTTTTAAAGCTCGCTTTACTGTCATGACATCCACCTGGTCGTCTTCCACCAAAAGGATGGGTTTATTGGTTATCCTCATTGAGTTCCCCTCTTATTTGCCTACCGCCACCCTAGGCAGGGTAAAGAAAAAACGGCTCCCCTCGCCGACCTTAGACTCAACCCATATCCTGCCACCGTACATCTCGACTATCTTCTTGACCAGCGCAAGCCCAACGCCGGTGCTCTCCACCCTATCACGCGGCGTCAGGGTTTGGAATAACTGGAAGATCTTTTCAAAATGCCGCTCTTCAATCCCGGGGCCGTTATCGCTCACGCTAAATTTCCAGTCGCCCTGCTCAGCCATGCAATCAATGCCGATTACGCCTTGCCCTTTGTCCATGTATTTGATGGCGTTGCTCAAGAGATTTTGAAATACCTGCTGGATACGGGTCTTTTCCATGACCACGGTCGGTAGGCTGTGTTCGATGGTGATGGTGATGTGCTCCGGCGGTGAGAGCAGATCAATCACCTCATGCACCAGGGCATTGAGATCTACTGAGACACGTGTTTCTTTGATTCGGCCGACCCTGGAGTATTGCAGTATCCCATCTATGAGGTTTCCCATGCGGTGCACCCGGCTGATGAGCAACCCCATGTGTTCCTTTCCTTCACTATCAAATTTGTCTGCGTAATCCGTTGATAGCCAGGCCGCCAACGAACCGATAGCCCGTAGCGGGGCCTTTAGATCATGAGACACCACATAGGCGAAATTCTTTAATTCCTCGTTGGCGCTCTCGAGTTCCTGGACAAGTTGGGCCTGCCGCTCTTGCGCCTGCTTGCGCTCGGTGATATCGCGCAAAATACCCGTGAACATGCGCCGCTCTCCAAAACGCATCTCGCCCACCGCAAGATCCATCGGAAAGGTCGTGTTGTCCTTGCGCAAACCGACCACCTCTCTTCCTATCCCAATGATGCGTTTTTCACCCGTTTTCAGATACCTGGCAAGGTAGCCATCGTGTTCTTCATGGTAGGGAGTGGGCATGAGCATGGAGACATTTCTTCCCGTCACTTCAGCCTCCGTGTAGCCGAACATGCGTTCCGCCACCGGATTGAAGCGGTCAATAATGCCGTGCTCATTGATCACGATGATACCATCCGCTGCGGTATTAACAATGGCGCGCATGCGCGCCTCGCTTTCGCGCAACTGCACCGCTTGTTCAGCCAGTGCCTGCTCCGCTTGCTTACGGCGGCTGATATCGTAGATAGAGGCCATGACCATCAGACCGTCTTCGGTTTGCAGTGGACTCAGGCTCACCTCGACTGGAAACTCGGCGCCATCCTTGCGCCTCCCGTAAAGCTCAAGCTCGGGTCCCATCGGACGCATGTTGGGATGAGATGAATAATTCGCGCGGTAACCCCTATGCTTCTCATGGAAGCGTTCCGGGATCAAGGCTTCGATGGTCCTGCCCAGCAATTCTTCACGCGCGTATCCGAACAGTCTTTCCACCGGAGGATTGAGCAGGACTATCCTGCCCTCCTGGCCAACAACGACCATCGCATCCGTTGCGGATTCCAGTAACCAGCGAAAGCTTTTTCCTTCCAATATGCGTTCGTTCATAGCTTGCGAGTAACTTAGCGCCGGTGGTCTTCAGCCTGTTTCCCTTGTGTCTGTAGACGAGTTTAACAATTTGCTAGTACTCGTCGCCCGGCTTAAGCGGTCACGCACAGCGAGCCATGCCTCATCCTGCGGAGGATCTTCGATGAGCAACACATCCAATCGTCGTGCATCGGCCTTATGCAAGGTATCATAAAGTTCATGGGCATAGCCCTTGGGGTCGCTGGGCAAGAGATAGTAATGCAGCCCTGAAGCGGGTTCACCCGCCTGGCGCGTGAGTACTCCGACCCGTTGACCTTGAGTAACCAGCGCAAAGGCGCGCTCATATAATTCCGCGGCAGGGACCTTGTGTAGCGGTGTGTGCGGCGCGTAATGCGAGACCAGCATGCCCGGTGTGCGCAGGGTAATTTTCTCCGCCGTCCCCGTCTCGATCTCCTCGCCCAACGCCTCGGCAAGCATGCTTCGTGAGATGGCGCCCGGCCGCAAGATGAGCGGGCGCGCATCCAACAAGCTCACGATAGTGGACTCCAGTCCGACCCGGCAAGGCCCACCGTCCAGTATCATATCCGCCTCGCTACCAAGTTCTTCCCGAACATGTTCGGCGCGCGTGGGGCTGACATGACCGAAGCGGTTGGCGGATGGCGCGGCGACGGCGCCACCGAATTTTTCCAGCAGCGCCAACGCCACGGGATGCCCCGGCACGCGCAGGCCCACGCTGTCTTGTCCGCCGGTCACGCTGTCCGGCACGATCGCTGCGCGTTTTAAAATCAGGGTGAGAGGCCCCGGCCAGAATTTTTCGGCAAGCCGGTACGCCGCGCGCGGGATGTCGCATGCCCAGTCTTTAAGATAGGAGACATCCGGCAGATGCACGATGAGCGGGTGATCGGGCGGACGCCGTTTGATGGCGAAGACACGCGCGACCGCCTGGGGATTCAGCGCATCCGCACCGAGGCCGTACACGGTCTCGGTGGGAAAGGCGACTACTCCGCCGCTGCGCAATATTTCCACGGCGCGCGCGACATCCTTATCCTTCGCTATCGGCATCATCCACCAGTGTATGCAGGGCCTGCCGGTATTTCTCGGCGGTGCGGGCCACCACTTCCGGCGGTAATTCCGGCCCAGGAGGCTGTTTGTTCCAGCCGATGCTTTCCAAATAATCGCGCACGTATTGTTTGTCGAAACTCGGCGGATGACTGCCCGGTTTATATCTCTCAACCGACCAGAAGCGCGACGAGTCGGGTGTCAGCACTTCATCTATCAAGGTGAGTTCACCCTGCTCATCCAGTCCGAACTCAAACTTGGTGTCGGCGATGATGATGCCGCGGGTGCTGGCATATTTCATGGCTTCCAGATACAGTGTGAGGCTCATGGCCTCCACCTCGCGGGTCAAATCCGCGCCTATCATTTCCTCCATCTTTTCGATGCTGATCGGTTCATCGTGTGCGCCGTCACTAGCCTTGGTGGTCGGAGTAAACAGCGCCTCGGGTATCCAGGCGGACTCCACCATGCCGGGCATCATTGGCCGCCCCCCCACCGTGCCACGATCCTGATACTCCTTCCAGGCTGAGCCCGCCAGAAAGCCGCGCACCACCGCCTCGATAGGCAACGGTTTGATCTTGCGGGTCACGACAGACCGGCCAGCGACTTGTCCGCGCTCATCATCACCTTTGATCACGTCTTCCGGCGGGATCTCAGTGAGATGGTTAGGCATCATATAACCCAGCATCTGGAACCAGAAGAGTGACAACGTGTTCAACACCTCACCTTTTCCCGGGATCGGCGTCGGCAGCACCACATCGAAGGCGGACAACCGGTCGGTCGTCACGATGAGAATATGTTTATCATCCACCTCGTAGATGTCACGCACCTTACCTCGGTGTAGCAGAGGCAGACTGGGTATATTGGAGTGAAAAACGATATCCACCGTGTCGATCCTATCCATGTGGGCTGCTCAGTAATCTTAGCGTGGGCGGGTTTTGAGCAGACTTAACACGACCGACGCTGCCAAGATCAAGGCTACCACAGCCAGCGCCAGCGCGATGGGTATCTTCACAAAATCCACAACCAACATCTTGGTGCCGATGAAGGCCAGCACCAGGGCCAGCCCATATTTGAGGAGATGAAAGCGCCCCGCCACATCGGCCAGCAGAAAGTACAGGGCACGTAGGCCGAGGATAGCAAAGATATTCGAGGTAAATACGATAAACGGATCACCGGTGATGGCGAAGATAGCAGGGATGCTATCCACCGCAAAGATGAGATCACTCACCTCAATCAGCACCAGCACCAGAAACATGGGTGTGGCGTAACGTACGCCGTTTTTCAACACAAAAAATCTTTCGCCGTGGTACTGCCCAGTGATGTTGAGGTGACCGCGCATCCAACGCAGAATGGGATTTTTTTCCAGATCAGGCTCATGCCCGGCAAAGACCAGCATCTTGATGCCCGTCACCAACAGAAATAGTCCAAAGAGATAAAGGACCCAATGAAACTTGGCGATCAGCCAGGCGCCGAGCAGTATCATCACGGCGCGCATCACAATCGCGCCCAGCACCCCGTAGAGCAGCACGCGGCGCTGATATTCGGCGGGGACTGCAAAATAGCTGAACAACATCAAAAACACAAAGATGTTATCTACAGCCAGCGACTTCTCGATCAGATAGCCTGTGAAAAACTCCAACGCCTTTTGATTAGCGAGCTCACGTCCCGCTGAACCGTCGAGATACCACCACAGGCCGGCGTTAAAAAGGAGGGCGGTCATCACCCACACCCCGGACCAAGCCGCCGCTTCTTTAGGAGAAACTTTATGAGCCCCCTGACGGCCCAACATAAACATATCCACGGCCAGCATGACAATCACCAGCAGGATAAATCCCAGCCACATCCACCAGGTTCCGATCGTCTCCGGCATCAAGCGTTTACCTTTATCTGAGCAGAAACCGTAACGTGTCTCAGTAATTGAGCTTTACTATCCAGGGCTGTCTCCAAAGCTTGCTCCAGCGATTCATCGAGACAGGTAAAGTGGCCCATCTTGCGGCCTGGACGGGGCTCACTCTTGCCGTACAGATGAAGTTTTACTTGTTTGTGCTGTAATAATTTTTCCCAGTGCGGCTCGCCGTCCGCCCACAGATCGCCCAGCAAATTTACCATCACCACCGGAGAGAGTAACCGGGTACTGCCTAACGGGAGGCCACAAAGCGTTCTAACCTGCTGCTCAAATTGACTGGTGACACAGGCGTCAAGTGTGGCGTGACCGCTGTTGTGCGGGCGCGGAGCGATTTCATTGATGAGGAGCCGGTCATCGGCGATGACAAAAAACTCCACGGCCAGCACACCGCAATACTTCAAGCGCTCGGTCAGCTTGATCGCCATGTCGGCCGCCTGTTTCGCCAACGCTTCGCTGATGCGCGCAGGCACGATGCTGACATCCAGAATGCCGTCTTGATGCTGATTCTCCACAACGGGAAAGCACGCCGTCTCGCCGTCCGCGCCGCGCGCCACGATAACTGAAATCTCTTTTTCCAGCGAAACGCGCTGCTCCAGCACACAGGGTTCGTCGCCCAACATGTGAAACGCGGTTACGGCGTGCTCCAGATTCGTGACAGGCGCTTGCCCCTTGCCGTCGTAACCCAAACGGCTGCGCTTGAGTATGGCGGGTGCTGGAATGCTACTTAGCGCTTCATGCAGTTCTTGTTCAGTGCGAACCACCGCAAAGGGAGTGACTGGAAATCCCTGCTCTGCAAGATAAGATTTTTCAGTAATGCGGTCTTGGGCGATGGCGACGGCGCTGGCAGCGGGCCGCACCGTGCAGAGTGTCGCAAGAAGCTCCAGACTTTGAGCTGGGACGTTTTCAAATTCGGTGGTGACTGCGGCGCACTGGTTGGCAAGCTCAAGCAAGGCCGCCCGGTCATCGTAGTTTGCACAGATCTGCGCGTCGGCGAATTGCGCGGCGGGACTGTGCGGATCTGGATCAAGCACGATAACGTGATAGCCCAAGACGCGCGCGGCATAAGCAAACATGCGGCCCAACTGTCCTCCCCCGAGGACACCCAGCGTCGCACCCGGCAGGATCATGAGCGTGGCGGGAGCGTCATGGCCAATACGGTCTGCTCCTGAGCCTTGCGGAAGGTGCGCAGTTTTTCGGCCAACACGGGGTCTTGCCTTGCCAGGATGGCTACGGCAAATAAAGCGGCATTCACTGCACCCGCCTCACCGATGGCGAAGGTCGCCACCGGAACGCCTTTAGGCATTTGCACGATGGACAACAGTGAATCCACCCCTTGTAAATGTTTGGAGGTCACCGGCACACCAAGCACCGGCAAGCTGGTCTTGGCGGCCAACATACCCGGCAGATGGGCGGCGCCGCCCGCCCCCGCAATCACACACGCGAGCCCGCGCATTTCCACGGATTCTGCATATTGAAATAATAAATCGGGGGTACGGTGGGCGGATACGACCTTGCTTTCATAGGGCACACCGAACTCCTCCAGCTTGCGGGCGGCGTGCTGCATCACCTCCCAATCGCTGTCGCTGCCCATCACCAGACCTACTAACGGCTTATCCACCTTGTGTGTGCCTATTCGTTGTAAGGCATGCGGGTATGTCCATAACGGATCGCCAATACCGCGAGCGCCAACACCAGGATGGCAACCGCCAGTGCCACAATCTCCCAGCCTGTCATGTCTTTCATGCCCATGATGATGAAGCGCGCAATCGCCACCATCGCTATATAAATCGGGTAGCGCACCGGCAGCTTGCCGCTGGTGAAATAAAGTCCAACCATGGTGAGAATTTCCAGATAGATAAACAGCAACAGAATATCCTGCAGCAGCACCTGACCACGTCCCGCCATGAGCAGCGTCTCTTGCCCGATAGCCACGATGGTAGCCAGTGATATCAGCAATAGACCGAGCCATTCGACAAAATACAAAACGCGCATGACCAGGCTATCGTGTGACTGTGGCGTGCGTTTCATAATGTACCCCTTACAGGTTTTGAGTGCTTGCTATAAATCTCGTTCTTTATCATTGCTTGAGACGCCGATCAAGCTCTTGGATCAGCGCATCCAGTACCTTCCCCATTACTAATCCCGCCTGATAATGGTAAAGGTGCAAGGTACAAACGACAGGTTCATGCAGGGCGCTACGATCTTTGACCTGAAAGTCCATCCAGGTCAGCAGCGGCGCCTCGCCGAGATGCAGGGCCACCCACCTGCGCTCGTCCAAGATCATGTCCACCGGCTGTCTGGGTATCTCCAAACGCAGGGGGCAAGCCAGTCTCCGCAACGCAAGACGCACCCGGTTATAATGGGCCGCCTCGATACGCTTCGGCAGTGAGCGTAATGGAGTAATGCTGCCAAAATGAATGTCCTGCATAGTACCCTCCCTGGATGGAGACGAGCACCCATTAACTTGCGGTCACCTCTAAAAATGCGTCTTTTATCTTTATGCGGCGTTGGAATTCTGCTCGAAATGCTCATGTACTGGCGTGTACACTCCGCTTTCTCGCAGAATTCCGCCTTGCCTAAAGACAAAATCCACTATTTTTAGAGGCGCCCTTGTCCAGTTTACTTGGAAAATATTGCCTTAGCCAGCCTGCGGCAAGCACCTCAAGAAAGGTAAGCCAACCTGCGTGAAGACTGCGACCCCTGATCTGTGGCCCCACACCGTCCAGGAGGCCATTGCCATCCAAAACGCCTTGCGCGACAAGGTCATTACGCAAGACCAGCTAGGCGAGGTGCGCCATGTCGGCGGAGTGGATGTCGGCTTCGAGAAAGACAATACTGTGGTGCGCGCCGCGGCGGTAGTGTTGAATTTTCCTGGCTTGGAGCTTGTGGACTCCGCGCTCGCCCGAGCGCCCGTCACTTTTCCTTATGTGCCGGGGCTGCTCTCCTTTCGTGAGCTACCCGCCGTGCTGGAGGCACTCAAGCTCTTAACAATAACACCCGGTCTGATTCTCTGCGACGGGCAGGGTATCGCGCATCCGCGCCGCATCGGCATCGCCAGTCATCTGGGCATACTCACCGATATACCCACCATAGGCGTTGCGAAATCCTTATTGGTCGGCACGCATGAACAATTACCATCAGAACGCGGCGCCTGGCAACCACTCAGAGATCGGGGCGAGACCATCGGCGCGGCGCTGCGTACACGCGCCAACGTCGCCCCTGTTTATGTCTCCCCCGGCCATCGGGTGAGCCTCCCCACCGCCATTCATTATGTGCTGGCCTGCACGACCAAATACCGCCTGCCTGAAACCACGCGCCACGCGCACCGCCTGGCATCAGTTTTAAAGTGATAATTCGGATAGAATGAGTTACCCGGCAAATGACAAAAACACTATGAGCCTGTTCAACATTCCCATCGAATTCGTTTTTTTCGGCCTCACGCTGATAGGCGTGGCGGTGTTTCACCATCGCACGCTGGAAGTCACGCTGACGGGGTTGGCGCTGATCCTTGCCTACAAGTTCCTGTACACAGGCTTTGAGCTTCTCCCCCATCTAGCTCACGAGTGGCACCTGCTGCTCAACCTATTCGGTCTGTTGATCGGCTTTGCGATACTCGCCAGGCATTTTGAGGACTCCGGCGTACCTGAACTGCTGCCGCGCTGGCTGCCGGATGACTGGAAGGGCGGATTCATGCTGTTGGCCCTGACCTGGCTGCTTTCCACGTTTCTCGATAACATCGCAGCGGCGGTGATCGGCGGGGTGATGGCGAAAAACGTATTTAATGGCCGCGTGACGGTGGGTTACCTCGCCGCCATCGTCGCGGCAGCCAACGCGGGCGGTGCGGGCTCCGTGATCGGCGATACCACCACCACGATGATGTGGATCGCTGGCGTACCGGCGCAGCACGTGGCCGATGCCTTTATCGCCGCCGTCGTCGCACTGCTCTTCTCCGGCGTGATTGCGAGCCGCGCCCAGCATCGCGTGCAGCCCATACGCAAAAATCCTCCGCGCGGTGCCCATGTACACCCTGAGGAGATCGGCGTGTTCGGTGTGCTGGTGCTGGCGCGGCTCGCCATTGTAGTGCTCATTGTCAGCGGGCTCATCACCACCAATGTGCTGCTGGATTTTCCGGCCATCGGCGCCTGGCTCGCCATTCTGGTGGGCGGTTTGTTTCATCCCATCCCCTGGGGCGAGGCGCGCAAGGCGCTCAAGGGTTCGTTGTTTCTTGTCGCGCTAGTGCTCGCCGCCTCGCTCATGCCGGTCGAGGCGTTGCCCGACCCCTCCTGGCAGACGACGTTCGGCCTGGGCTGGATCAGCGCGGTATTCGACAACATTCCGCTTACCGCGCTCGCCCTCGACCAGGGCGGCTATGATTGGGGATTGCTCGCCTTTGCGGTGGGCTACGGTGGCTCCATGATCTGGTTCGGCTCGTCGGCGGGCGTGGCGATCAGCAATATTTTTCCCGATGCAAAAAACACGCTGCGCTGGCTGAAAGAAGGCTGGCATGTTCCGGTGGCCTACATGCTGGGATTTTTTGTCATGCTATGGCTTCTGGGATGGAAGCCTGATCCCTTAATTGGAGAGTAGGGCATGGATGCGGCGGAGCTACACCGCTTGCCACTTGAGAGCTCGAACAACCCCTTTCTCGAACTCCACAATCACGTAGACCGAAAGCGCAATCAGCATAATGCGCAACCAGGCATCGACTCCCAAGGGCGCGGAGTGAAACAGGGTCTGCATGAACGGCGCGTAGACATAGAGCAGTTGCAATAACACCACCAGAAATATCGTCAACGCGATATACGGATTTCCGGAAAACGCCCGCTGCGGCCAGGCGGCGTCAAGCAGGCGGCGGCTGTTCAGCAAATACACGGCCTCGAACATGACCAGGGTGGTGACCGCCGCGGTACGCGCCGCTTCCAGACTGGCGCCCTGCGCCTGTTCCCACAGGAACATGCCCAGCGTCCCGGCGGTAATGAGGGCGGTGACCAGCACCGTGCGCCACAAAAAATAACGGGAAAAGATCGGCGCGCGCGGATCACGCGGCGGACGCCGCAGCACATCCGCCTCGGCGGGTTCAAACGCCAACGCCAGCGCCAGCGTCACCGCCGTCACCATGTTCACCCACAATATCTGCACCGGCAGGATGGGCAATACGATGCCCAAGGCGATAGCGGTGACCAGGGTGAACGCCTCGCCGCCATTGGTGGGCATGATAAAGAGCAGGGTCTTGCGCAGGTTGTCATAAACCGTGCGGCCCTCCTCAATTGCGCTGACGATGGAGGCGAAGTTGTCATCCGCGAGCACCATCTCCGCCGCCTCCTTGGCAACCTCAGTCCCGCTCACCCCCATGGCCACGCCCACGTCGGCGCGCTTCAGGGCCGGCGCGTCGTTCACGCCATCGCCGGTCATCGCTACGATCTCGCCGCGGCCCTGCAAGGCCCGCACCAGACGCAATTTGTGTTCCGGACTGACGCGCGCGTACACATCTATCCTGGCCACGGCCTCCGCGAGCGCCGCTTCACTCATCGTTTCAATCCCGGCGCCGGTGAGGACGCTCACGCCGTCGCCGATACCGACCTGTCCGGCGATGGCGAGCGCGGTGGCGGCATGATCGCCGGTGATCATCTGCACGCGGATGCCCGCCGCATGACAGTCCGCGACCGCGCGTACCGCCTCCTCGCGCGGCGGATCCACCATGCCGCATAGGCCAAGCAGCGTGAGGCCGTCGGCGACATCGCTGAACCGCAACTCGCGCTGCCCCGCCTGCGCCGGTTTGCAGGCCAGCGCCAGCACGCGCTGACCCTGCCCGGCCATGGCGCTTAATTTTTCATGCCAGTACTCGATGTGCAGCGGTTGCTGCGCGCCATTGATGCGCTCCCGGCTGCACATCTCCAATATGCGTTCCGGCGCGCCCTTGACATAGATCATCCCGTGCCCGGCATGATCGTGATTGAGAGTCGCCATAAAACGGTGTTCGGATTCGAACGGGATCACGTCCGTGCGCGGCCAGCTCTCGGATTCCAGCACAGCTTCAAAACCGGCCTTGCGCGCCGCAACCACCAGCGCCGCCTCCGTGGGATCGCCGGTGATGCGCCATTGGCCATCGCGCTGGTCGAGCGACGCATCGTTGCACAACAACCCCGCGCGCAGCAGTTCCGCGACGGCGGGATGTTCCGCGACGTTGACGTGCCTGCCCTCCAGCGACACATAGGGACGCGTTAGTGTCGCGGGAGGCAGGACGCCGGGAGCGACCAAAAACTCACCGTGCGGTTCATAACCCACGCCGCTGACATGAAACAGCGCCGCGCGCGTGGCCACGGTCTGCACGGTCATCTCGTTGCGCGTCAAGGTCCCCGTCTTGTCGGAACAGACACAGGTCACGCTGCCCAGCGTCTCCACCGCGGGCAACACGCGGATGATCGCGTTGCGCCGCGCCATGCGCTGCACGCCGATGGCGAGCGTAATGGTCATGATGGCGGGCAGACCCTCCGGGATGGCGGCGACTGCCAGGCTGACAGCGGCCATGAACATGTCCACGGCGCTGTAATCCCGCACCCGCACACCGATGAAGAAGGTGATCACGGCAATCGCCACAATGGCCACACTCAACCATTTGCTGAACTTGGCGATACGCCGCAACAACGGCGTCTCGATGCGCTCCACCTCTGCCAGCAACTCTGAAATACGCCCGATCTCGGTGCCATCGCCGGTGGCCACCACCACGCCGCTGCCCTGGCCGTAGCGCACCAGCGTCCCGGCATAGGCCATACAGGTGCGGTCACCCAGAGGCGCGTGCAACGCCACCGGTTCAATGCCTTTTTCCGCCGGGAGCGACTCGCCGGTGAGCGAGGCCTCCTCGATGCGCAGATTTTTCACCTGGAACAGGCGCATGTCCGCCGGCACCCGGTCACCGGATTGCAACATCACCACGTCGCCGGGCACCAGTTGTTCGGCGGGAATCAGCACCTGCCGCTGATCGCGCCACACCATAGCCTTGAGCGACAACAGGCGCCGTATCGCCGCCAGCGCCTGCTCCGCCTTGCCCTCCTGAATAAAACCGATCAGCGCGTTGAACACCACCACGCCCACGATGACGCCCGTATCCACCCAGTGTTGCAGTAGGGCGGTAATCGCGGCGGCGCCCAGCAACAAATAAACGAGCAGATTGTGAAACTGCTGGAGCAGGCGTTGCAGCGGTGAACGGCCGCGGCGCAGGGTGAGTTGATTGGGACCGTAACGCTTGAATCTCGCCCCCGCTTCGGCTGAAGAAAGTCCAGCCTCGCTCGACTCGAAGTGTTGGAGCACCTCTCTGTAACTGATGTCATGAAAGAGGGTTTGTTGAGACTTTTCCATGTCCTAGACTATCCCTAACCCCGGCTTTTGTTTATCTAAACACCATCGTTCGGCTGCCGTGCACCAGCACGCGATCCTCCACATGATAGCGCACGCCGCGTGACAATACTGTCTTCTCGACATCCTTGCCGAGACGGATGAGGTCTTCCACTGTCTCCGTGTGATCTACGCGGATTACATCCTGCTCGATGATGGGTCCTGCATCGAGTTCCTGGGTCACGTAGTGACAGGTAGCGCCGATCTGTTTGACGCCGCGCTCGAAGGCCTGATGATAGGGCCGCGCGCCGACAAACGCCGGCAGCAGGCCGTGATGAATATTGATGACGCGGCTGGGATAGGCTACACAGAAGAAATCGGGTAATACCTGCATATAGCGCGCGAGCACAATCGCATCCGCTTGATGTCGTTCGCAGAGCCGCAAAATCTCCTGATGCGCGGCAAGTTTATTCTCCGGGACAATCGGGACATGGATATAAGGAATCTCGTGCCATTCGACGATACTCCTCGTATCATCGTGATTGGAAATCACACATGGAATATCGAATTCAAATTCCCGGCTGCGCCAACGATAGAGCAGATCGGAGAGGCAATGCTCCTGCTTGCTCACCAGGATAACCACACGTTTTTTGACCGCAGAATCGGCGATCTGCCACTGCATGTTGAATTCATCAGCCAGCTTAACGAAGCGCGCCCGTAACTCTTCTAAACCGAAGGGTAAGGTTTGCGCAAGAATCTCCACGCGCATAAAGAAATGGCGAGACTGGGTTTCGGTGTGACTGGCGCTTTCGCCGATGCTGCCGCCGTGCGCGGCAATAAATGAACTTACCGCGGCAATGATGCCGGGGCGGTCTGGACAGGATAGAGTGATCGTGTAGTGGCGGGGCATGATTGATGCTCAGTTTACCCCATTATGAAGGCTGCTCCAAAACTTCAAAATGGTCTGTATCGGCGCTATAGCACAACAGTTCACCGCGATCTATATCGAAATACCAGCCGTGCAAGTGCAGCGCCCCCTGCGCCACCCGTTCGCGCACCCAGGGGAAAGTAGACAGGTTACGTAACGAAACTTGTATTGCGGCCTGCTCACAAGCACGCTGCCGCGTTACGTCTGACGCATCCGTGTACAGCAGGTTGATCTTCTGGCGCGCCTCCTCGGCGATGGTCATCCACGGAATGATGAAGTCGCCCTGCGGGGCCTTGATGCCTTGCAGCAGCGATTGAATCCCGCCGCACTGCGAGTGACCGAGGATCACGATATGCTTGACCTCCAGCGTGCGCACCGCGAACTCCAGCGCGGCGCTGGTGCCGTGGTAGCCGCCGCCCATCTCGCAAGGCGGCACCAGGTTGGCGACGTTGCGCACTACGAACAGATCGCCCGGATCGGAGTCGGTGATGATGGCGGGGTCTACGCGCGAGTCGCAGCAGGCCACCACCATGACATTGGGGGATTGTCCTTGGCGTGAAAGCTGATCGAACAGCTCGGGATGCTTTTCGAAATATTTGTCACGAAAGCGCGCGAAGCCCGCGGTTAGTTTTTTGATTTCTTCCATGCGCTCCTTGTCGTTTTTTGTTTAGAGAAGCTGAAAAAGAGTGATTGCTTCCTCTCCCTCATCCGGCCCTTCGGGCCACCTTCTCCCGCAAGCGGGAGAAGGTGCGTTGGTGCGGCCTTCGGCCGCAGATTCACGGAAAGGGATCTTAAACCTTTTCCTCCGTGTCGGGCACTCCGTCACTGAACACGCGGCTCGCCAGGATATCCTCCGGCTCGATGGTGACCAGGTCTTTCTTGGTGAGTTTGGCGCCGGGCTTGGCGAACAGGCGATTCGCCTGGCGCAGACGCGCGCGGTCGAGGGCGTTGCGTGCGCTGCGTGCGTTGGCGAAGTGCGGCATCTTCATGCGTTTCACGATGTAATCGGCAAACGCCTGCTCGGCCTCTGGGCTGAAACGGTACTGCTGCTCTTCCAGCATCAGCTTGGCGATGGACAGCAATTCCCCGGGGCCGTAGTCCGGGAAGTCAATGTGATGAGCGATGCGCGAGGACATGCCGGGATTGCTCTGGAAAAATTTGTCCATGCGATCCTTGTAGCCCGCGAGGATCACCACCAGATCGTCGCGGTTGTTCTCCATCACCTGTAACAGAATCTCGATGGACTCGGCGCCGTAGTCGCGCTCATTTTCCGGCTTGTACAGGTAATAGGCTTCGTCTATGAATAATACACCACCCATAGCTTTTTTTAATACTTCCTTGGTCTTGGGCGCGGTGTGACCGATGTACTGGCCGACCAGATCGTCGCGCGTCACCGATACCACTTCGGCGCGGCGGATGTAGCCCAGGCGGTGCAGGATTTCCGCCATACGCAGCGCCACCGTGGTCTTGCCGGTGCCGGGGTTGCCGGTGAAGCACATGTGCAGCGAGGGTGCGCCGGAGGTAAGCCCCAAGCCTTTGCGCAGCCGATCCACCAGCAGGAGTGCGGCGATCTCGCGGATGCGAGTCTTGACGGGCTTCAAGCCGATCAGTTCACGGTCGAGCTTGTCGAGCACCTCTTGCACGTGCGAGTCCCGGAACGCGGCCTCCAGATCCACCGGGGTGGCATCGGGCACGTTATGCAGGGCGTTCACATCGGGCTTGGGATCTTGCTCGGCGGCTGGCTCAGTCATGGATTACCCCTAATAAAACCTCCCCCTTGACGGGGGAGGGATAATGAAAGAGAAAAAACGGGGCGGCCTTGCGCCGCCCCTGGTACAACAAAACTACTTGCCGTAACGCTCGCCTTCCGGCTTGTCGGTGGCGTAGGAGTGCACGGTGTAGCGGATGTTGCGGCCTTCCGCTTCCTGGCGCACCAGACCGAAGCCCGGCTCAACCTTGGGCCGATTAACAATATACGACATGGTCGGACTTTCCACGCCGCGCGTGGAGTCAAAAGCCGTTACGCGGATATAGTGATTCGGGAAGGTCTTACGGCAACTGTTGATCTCCATCAAAATCCCGGCGGGATCTTTAAGGTCGAACATCGGATTGCCATACATTTCCCAATAGGTATTGCGCGGGTGAGGATCGTCGGTGTATTCAATGCCTATCGCCCAGTTGTTGTTCAACGCGTACTTGATCTGCGCGGTGATTTGCGCGTCGGTCAGGTCGGGCAGGAATGAGAACTGTCCCTGCGTGACCTTATTGCCTGGATTGGTCATCATAATCGTTTCTCCTTGATATCAATTAAGCACTGGCCGTGGTGGTCGGCACAAAGTCAGGGGTATCGGTGGAATCGTAGTTGAAGGTGATGTCTTTCCACGTATCCAGCGCGGCTTTGAGCGGGCCGCACCATTTGGCGGCATCTTGCAGAATCTGCGGGCCTTCATTCCAGATATCGCGACCTTCGTTACGTGCCATAACCATGGCTTCGAGTGCCACACGGTTAGCCACCGCTCCTGCCTGAATACCTTGTGGATGACCGATCGTACCGCCGCCGAATTGCAGCACCACGTCGTCACCCAGATAAGTCAGCAACTGGTGCATCTGTCCGGCGTGAATACCGCCGGACGCGACCGGCATAACCTTGTTCAGCGAAGCCCAGTCCTGTTCGAAGAACAGACCTTTTTCCAGGTTCATCGGGGTGTGCGTGTCGAGCAGCGTGTCGTAGTAGCCACGGATCATGAGCGGATCGCCTTCCAGCTTGCCCACAACCGTACCGGCATGGATGTGATCCACACCCGCCATGCGCATCCACTTACAAATCACGCGGAAGCTCATGCCGTGATTTTTCTGGCGCGAATAGGTCGAGTTACCGGCGCGGTGCAAGTGCAGAATCATATCGTTCTGGCGTGCCCAAAGCGCCATGGACTGGATCGCGGTGTAACCGATTACCAAGTCAATCATGATGATGACCGAACCCAGTTGCTTGGCGAATTCCGCACGCCTGTACATTTCTTCCATGGTGCCGGCGGTGACGTTGAGGTAGTGACCTTTAACCTCACCCGTGGCAGCAGACGCCTTGTTTACCGCATCCATGCAATATAGGAAACGGTCACGCCAGTGCATGAACGACTGCGAGTTGATGTTCTCGTCGTCTTTCATGAAATCCAGACCGCCCTTCAGCCCTTCATACACCACGCGGCCATAGTTGCGGCCGGACAAGCCCAGTTTGGGCTTGGTGGTGGCGCCCAGCAACGGGCGGCCAAACTTGTCCAGACGCTCACGCTCAACCACGACACCGGTAGCGGGACCTTGGAAGGTCTTCAAGTAGGCAACCGGAATGCGCATATCTTCCAGGCGCAGTGCTTTCACCGCCTTGAAGCCGAACACGTTGCCGATAATGCTTGCTGTCAGATTGGCGATGGAGCCGCCCTCGAACAGGTCAAGATCATAGGCGATATAAGCAAAATACTGCGCTTCGTTTTTGGTACCGGGGCCGGTATTCGGCACCAGATCCACGCGGTAAGCCTTGGCGCGATAGAGTTCACACGCGGTCAGGCGATCAGTCCATACCACAGTCCACGTAGCGGTGGAGGATTCACCGGCAACGGCAGCAGCGGCTTCCTCTGGATCTACACCTGCCTGCGGTGTAAGACGGAACATCGCCAATACGTCGGTTTCTTTGATGTCGTAATTAGGCTCCCAGTAACCCATGTTTTTGTAAGGTAGGACACCTGCTTTGTAGCGGTCCTTACCTTCTTTCATTGTTCCACCAGCTTCTGCTTTTGCCATAACAGCCTCCTAAAATAAGGGTGAAAAGAAGCCTCGCACCTGTATCAGAGCGAGACCGATGCTATAACTGGAGTGTACTTTACACAGCCAAAATCATAAATAATATTCAGTAATTCTAATTCTTATTATAAACTAGAGCTTATGATTAATTCAGCTCAGGGGGTGCCTATGAGAAGCACTACTATACGCCAACTTCGGGTGTTTGAGGCCGTGGCGCGCCAGCTCAGCTACACGCGCGCCGCCGAGGAGTTGTACTTGACACAACCGGCGGTCTCCATGCAAATCAAGCAATTGGAAGGCACGGTGGGGCTGCCGCTGTTCGAGCAGGTCGGTAAGCGCATCCACCTTACCGAGGTGGGCCATGAGCTGTACGCGACTTGCCGCGAGATCTTTGGCAACCTGGAACGCTTCGAGATGGCGGTCGCCGACCACAAGGGCCTGAAAAAGGGCCGCTTGCGCCTGGCCGTGATTACCACCGCAGAGTACTTCGCCCCGCGCCTGCTGGGACCTTTCTGTCAGCGCTATCCGGGCATTGACGTCTCACTCAAGGTCACCAACCGGGAAAGCGTGTTGGAACGGCTCGCGCAAAATCAGGATGATTTATACATCCTGGGTCAGCCCCCCGAAAATCTGGACGTGTCTTCCGAGCCGTTTCTGGAAAATCCGCTGGTGGTCGTAGCGCCCCGCTCTCACCCTCTGGCGGGCAAAAAACGAATACCCTTGGAACGCCTCGCAAAGGAGGTCTTCCTGGTGCGCGAGCCGGGATCGGGTACCCGTATGGCGGCCCAGCGCCTGTTTGATGAGCACGGCATCCCGGTTAATATCAGCATGGAACTCGGTAGCAACGAGGCCATCAAGCAGGCCATCGCCGGCGGACTAGGCATATCCGTATTGTCCCGCCACAGTCTTGCCCTGGAGGGCGAGCAGGGTCCGCTCGTCATACTCGACGTACAGCACTTCCCCATCCGTCGCCACTGGTACCTGGTCCACCCGGAAGGCAAGCAGCTATCGGTAGTGGCGCGTGCGTTTCACGATTACCTAAAGGATGAAGGGCGACGTATCGCCGAGTCGCCGTTTGCCTCTGGTAAAACCCGGGGCGGCAGCTAAACCTGGCATCAGCCCTTCAGCAAAATCTCTTCGGCGCGCTCCAACGCATGCGCACTGCCGTAGAGTATCAGAACGTCGCCCGAGCGTAATTGGGTGTAAGGCTCGGGTTGCGGTCCGCGTATCCCGCCGCGACGCACCGCCGTGACCACCACATCCAGCTTGTCCAGGCCGAGTTGCTCCAGAGTGCGCCCTACCGCATACGCGCCTTCAGGCAGCACGACCGAATGCAGGCGTTCGCTCTGACTTTCAGGTTGACCCAACGCGTAATGATCTTGTCCGGGGAAGAAACCACGCAATAAGCGATACCGGTCACCGCGCACATCGCCTACCCGCCGCACCACAGTGGAAATGGGTACCTCGAGTAACAGCAATAACTGCGATGCAAGCATGAGACTCGCCTCCAGCGTCTCCGGCACCACCTCGGTCGCGCCGGCATCCAGCAAGCGCTCCAGTTCGGAATCGTCGCGGGCGCGCACCAGCACGGGCATATCCGGACGCAAGCGGCGGAC
>Ga0184616_10000011_pt1 | contig 42638 bp, 52 predicted proteins | sample PLM4_90_coex_FD_133145 | JGI IMG/M metagenome (GOLD analysis project Ga0184616, IMG submission 133145) | Groundwater sediment microbial communities from an aquifer in East River, Colorado, USA - PLM4_90_coex | ecosystem: Environmental > Terrestrial > Soil > Riparian zone | place: USA: East...
CGCAACGCGACGAGACGATCCTCGAGTGTCTTCGTCACGTTCGAGCAATCCGGTCGGGACGTGTGCGGTATGCGACCTTGGGCCTTCACCTTCTTGGCGTGGCCTTTCAGCCAGGGCCATGTGAATTCCAACGTCATCGCCACGGCGCCCACGATCGGCGTCACGGGCTGGTGAGGAAGCAGGATCGAGTCGAGCATGGCCTTTGCCGCCACGAGTTCGGGTTTGTCGGCCAACCGTGAGAACTTCCCAATCCGCACGATCCGCTTGCGTTGGTGGTTCGCGGTTGGCGGGACACAGGAGACGAAGAACTGGATCACCGTCGGATCCTCCCGGCCTGTCGCAGGCTGTTGAACCGCGCTGATCGCGATACCTGTGCCGGGGTCACGAAGTCCGGTTGACGCAGCACATCCAACGGCAACCCTGGCGCCGGAACGACCAGGTGTTCTTCTGGGAACGTCTCCGGCGGATCCTCTTCGAAGATCCTCTTGGTGCACGGGGCGCACCTGTCGAGGCGTGTCGCGTGAATTGTGATCTCAAGCGCCGGCGCACCCTCAGGGATCTGTTTCCCGCAACTCCCACACGACCGGCCTTTCGGCGAACGGACCCACGTCCTCATGACGAGGCCGCCGACACCGTCTTCCGAGGTTTGTTCGCAGCGGTCGCATTCCGGCAAATCCACGCGCTCGAACACTCGACCACGTGGGGACAGACCCACATGGGTTCGTCACTGACGAAGTCCGGCACCTGGCGACCGGGCGCGGTCTCGTCGTTCCAGCGCTTCTGGTTGAGCCACGTTCGCGCGTGCGGGATGAACTGGGGATCGTCCCAGCTCTTCGCCTGCACCTGGACGGCCGCCAGGATCGCCGCGATGGTCTGGGAGTTGGGCTTCAGGCGCAGCCATACCGCCAACGCCGCGTCCTTCGCGGTTTTCCGTGGATAGACCGCCCAGAACCGATCGAACGACGCGCGGAGCGCGGTACGTGATCCATTCCCTTCCTGGATCTGCTCCCTGATCCGGATCAGGGGTTCTTGAACCGGGCTTGCACCGGGCTTTTGATCACCGTCGGTAAGTGGTGGTGGATATTCACTTTGCTGCTCTTTGACGTGCGGTTGCTGATGCTTCGCCCATGTCCGTATGGAGATGAGCCGCAGACCATTCCCTTCGTACCTGGTGATCAGATTGGCGTTTGCCAGACAGCCCAACCCGTCGCTGACGTCCAAGTCGTCATAGGGGAAGATCATTGCTTTCAGCCTTACCGGTCGGTCCTCGAGTCGCCCTTCGCGATCGGCCTGTGTCCACAAGCCAATGAATAAGAGTCGCCACTGAAACGGAAGCGCCGCCACCTCCTCATTCAGAAAAAACTGCGGTTTGATACTGCGAATACGTGCCACGTCAGACGACACCCACCTGTGTTCGTTGCGTTTCGGTCCGTTATTTGAGGCTATTCCTCGTTGCGGCCCCACTCAAACACGGCTTGCTTTCCGTGAATCGTTGGCGTGGGTAGTACAAGCGTGCCGTCAGTTCGCATCCGCGCCATTTGCTCGTTCAGGGCTACCTGAAGACGTGGCCATGAGACGCTACAATTTCGCGTGATGTATCCATGATTTGGAGCGTCGAGCGGGTAACACCTACGTCCCTTCTCATCCTTCAACGTCTTCCACTTCGCGAGGTTCTCGCGTGACGCCAACCGCAGAAGTTCAAATGGCAGGAGGTAGCACTTTCCGATCGCTGGAATGGCGTACGCGACGTAGTCGCAATGCTTTTTCGGATCAAGCGTCCACCCAATTTTGTTCTGGACGTGCCGATCGCCTTTGAAGACGCTGAACTCCTCGATCAGAATATCCGTGTACGGATCACCGTCCCGGTCTTTAGCCCTCTCCGGATCGCGCACCTTCTCATCGATCGCGATCATCTTGCCGTGAGGGAGATAAATATGCCGATCGATGCCCCACTCCTGATACTTGGAATTGGCGTCAATGCGAACCAAGAGCGTGGCGTTCGGCCAGACGTCTTGATAGAACGCTATCCACGCGGGCTCTCCACGCATCTGCTTGGAAAAGTCGTCGCGTTCGTTGAAGTCGTGAATGAGGCCATTCACGCCGGCACCGCCTCCGGCTCGTTGCCCCACCCAGCCCACCCTGCGCGAAGTTCGCGCGTGAAGAGTTCCACGCGATCTTTCTTTCCGAAGTCCGGATACATGGATTCCAATAACTCGATCACTTGCACCGGTTTTCGACTGTGAAACCCGTCTCGCTTCATTCGGATCACTGAGGACACACGGTCTGACGGCTCAGGCACTGGGAGCGTGCCCCTGGCTGCCACCAGGAGCAGCTCGTGCTGTTGGCGAAAGTAGTAACCCATCCCGATCTTTTCCTTGTCCCAGACAGCGCACGTGCGGTAGGTAAACCCCCACGACTCGATCACGCGCATCGCCTCAGCGAGTTTCGGACTCGTGGCCCACAGATAGAGCACCGCGTCGTCAGCGATGATTTCCCTTACCGATCTACCGTCGCTATCTGGGCACTCACAGATCCAGTCAAGGCTCTTGGTCGGATATTGGTTTTCGATCGCGCGGGATTCCGTCTTGACGTGCTCGTACGTCCAGGGCGGATCGGCATAGAACAACCGGAACAACCCTTTCGGAAATGGACGAGACGGTCGTGCGTTTCGGTTGTCCTCGCGTTCAGTTTCCCGCTCGGCGTTCCGCGCGTTGCGCTTGGCGTCCTTCGACGGATCGGCCTTGGTGTTGAACCAGGCTGGATCGTTTTCTGGTTGATCGGCCTGTGGCGCATTTGCGCCAGTCGCCTGCGGGATCTCTGGAGTTTCTATCTCCCCCACAGTTACAGGCGGCGCATTTGCGCCACGCTCACCGAGATCGCGCGCAACGGTGTCCTTGCCAACCCCTAGAACTTTGGCTGTCGCCCTCTGGCTTGCCTCTATCGCTTGAAGGCGCTTCGCTAATTTCTTCCGCTGGTCGATCGCTATTCTGAATTCAGAGAAGTCGATCGTTCCCAGGAATGAGTTGATGTCATCGAAGCCGCCACCGACGTATTTCCAGCGATCCTCATCGAGTAGCCATTCCAACTCACCACACGCCCGTTCGAACGTGTAGCCGCTGATGTGAACGGCTTCAAGGAGGCGGCCGTGTACTGTGTTCGGAGTTTCTACGATCGACAAGACAAGCACCCCACATTCGGATTGGTGGCGTAGACGGTTCGACGGCAGCACAGCCAGGACACGAGCACGGCTTCGATCTGCTTGTCGTCGTAGGTTCTCATTGGACAGTCACCCTGCTCGCGAGATTGCACGACACGATGGCAGCGGCCAGGTGCGGCGGGACTGAATTGCCGACCAGGCGTGTCTGGGTGGACTTCGTGAACGGCTTCGAGCGCCCAGCTCCAAGGTCGATAACGTAGGACTGAGGGAACCCCTGGAGCGCGAATAACTCGCGCGGGGTCAGCATTCGCATTCCGATGTCGACGAGCACGTACTCCTCACCGGCGACGGTGACGAACACGAGACCCATACGTGGCTTTGTGGTGAGCGTGCCGGCCGGGTCGAAGAGCGAGCGTGCGACGCCAGTCCCGAAGAACTTCACCAGGAAGGCTCGGACCTCGGCGACGTGCGTCCCCCCGGCGGTCAGCGTCGGCGCTGGCACGCGGAGGTCCTGGGACGTATTGACGTGGTCCAGGAGTCCGCCGCGCAGCTTCACGAGATGGGACGTCACGAGCGCCTTGGTATCGCGAGCGGTGATGGTGTCGACGGGTATCGTGAACCTTTGCCCAGTCGCCTCGTGTCCACCGTTGTGCTTCGCGAGGAACGCCGCGACGAGCGCGCCCTGACTGCCTACGGCCGTGATGGTGTTGAACGGCTCCTGAATGTCGAACACGCGCGGGGCTTGCCCGAGTCGTTCCCCGTTCCGCGTGTTGATGAGCGTCGGCGCGACCAGGGCGAACTCGCCACGGTGGGAACACGTCAGGGTCCGGATGGGCTCATGGACCGAATGCACGCGGTCGTCGCCCTGGTGGAGTACCGGCACGATGAACGGGTCCGCCGTGTCGAGCACATACCGGCCCACGCCGCGCGCGATGCGTCTGAGCGTGGCCGTGGCGAGTGGGCGACGTGGCGACGGAACGCCGTACGCCTGCCCCCACGCCTTGGCCTGCGCGGGTGTCAGGAAGATGGACGGCACAGGGAGGCCGAAATCGATGCACTCGGCCGCCGTGCGGAACGGCTGTGCACTCCGCGGGCCATGCGTCTGTTCCGGCCACACGATCGGCCGCCCATCGCAGCGGGCGACCATGATGAGACGTTGCCGAGACGTCGGCGATCCGTAGTGTGACGCGCGGAGTTTCCGCCATTCAATCTTGGTGTAGCCGGCCGCGCGCAGCCGCGCGACCATGCGACGCCAGTGACTCCCGCGCTTCGAGGGGTCCGGCCGGAACTCCCCCGGCGCGACCTCGACGAGCGGGCCCCAGTCCTCGATCTCCTCGACGTTCTCCATGAACAGGATGCGAGGCTTGGCGACTAGGCTCTCGGCCCACCGCACCATGACCCAGGCGAGACCCCGGATGCGCCGGGCCTTGCGCTTGTCGCGGAACGGCATCCCTCCCTTGGCCTTCGAGTGATACGTGCAGTCTGGGGAGAACCACGCGAACGCGAACCGTCGGCCGTTGGCGACCGTGTCGGGGTCGTAGTGGTAGACGTCGCCCTTCAGATGTCGCGTGGTCGGATGGTTGACCTCGTGCATCGCCAGCGCGTCGGCGTCGTGGTTGATGGCGATGTCGGGTGAGCGGCCAAGCGCCATCTCGATACCAGTGGATGTGCCCCCACCGCCAGCGAAGAGGTCGGCGCACGCTTCATCCGCGTAGAGCCGTATCAGTGGTGCGCGTGCCATCAGCGGGCTACCTCTTTCGCCGCGTCTTCTTCGGCCGACAAGCACCCTTCACAGATGAACGAGGGATTGGTCGTCCCGTTCGGTAAGTGGAACTCTGGACAGATCACGTCAGGGGTTCCGTCGTAGTTCTCTTCCCAGGTGCCAGAGCACTCGGTTTTCGTCCCGCAGACGGAGCAGGGATGATGGTGAGGTTTCACGCGCGGCATCAGTCTCTTTCCCAGACGCCAACCGACGACTCACGTCCCACGAGGAACTCTCGGCCCTGTTCGTCCTTGCCCCACACTTCGATCGGACCGTTCGCCTGTTCAGGCGTCAGGAACTCCACGCTGAGATCGTTGGAGTGCAGCGACCACACGCCTTGGTGGTGGAAGAAGCAGGCCCGCACCATGAGCGCGGCATCGGTGCGGTTGCCGTGATCACCGCCCATGCCTTTGTTTTCCAAGTGGGCGGTTTCGTGGAGCGTCTTTTCCTGACAGCGAGGGACGAGTCGGCAGTAGCGCGAACCGTCGCGCGCCACTACCTTGGACTTCTCGTTCTTCTCGTGCGTCTTCAGATCGGCCTTGGCTTGCCGGCGGGCGAGTTGGGCAGCCTCACGGCCTTGCTTGCCGAATGGCAGGGCGGACATGTCCATCGCCACTTACTCGTCCACGTCCCCGGTGACGCCGAGACGTTCCCGCATGGCCGCACGACTCCAGGCCGGAGGCTCACGGTCCACGTCCATCGCGTTACGTTCATTCCCATACATGGCGTCTTCTTCGGCCTGACACCGTGGGCAGAGATCGACGTAGGCCTCGGTCGCGGTGAACAATTGCTGGCAGCGGAGGCAGCGCGATTGCCAGGTCAACAGTTGCGGCATCACGCAGCCTTGGCGATCGCCGCGTCGATCAGTTTCAGCACGTCTAGACGTTCCTTCTCGACTTCCTGCAGGAACTCGGAGACACCAGCCACGAACAGATCCATTGACGGACGCTGCACCGTGACGACATGCAACTGGATCGCGGACGGCATGTCCGGGCAGTAGCTGACGAAGTCCGTCACCGGCGCACCTGAGACGTCGAAGTGCATGAGCACCTGCGACTCGTACTCTTCGGGGAGCACTTGGCCAGCCCGGATCCACCGAAGGTGTGTCGCGGGTTTCGGTACCTTGAACTCCAGCACCCGCTCGAAGTTCCCGACGACGCCGTCCAGGCTGCTCCCCACCTTCAGCGTCCGGTGCGCGAGGAACCCAGGCGTCCAGACCATGCAGGCGAAGCGAGCCTCATACGCGGCCCTGGCCTCCGCTTCGAGCGCCTTGCCGCGTTCCACCCACGGCCCCTTGTACGCGTCCATGTCCTCGGCTGGACGTCCAGTGATCTGGCCGCACACCAGCTCCAGCCGGTAGTCCCTGCGCTGGACGGACTCCTCACCCTTTTTCCGCCCCTTCGTGAAGATCGCGTCACACTTCGACGAGGTGACACGGCCCACCCTCGCCGTCCACCATTCCGGTGAACGCTGCGAGACGTTGAGCACGTCGACGTTAGGATTGAGCGGCATCGGCGCCCTTCTTCACGGTGTCGGCTTGCATGGCCGCGGCTTTCAGAGACTCCCAGGTGGCGTTCTGGTGCTTGGTGAGGTATTCCCGTTGCTCAAGCGTTCCGGCAGCCAGCGCCGCTTGCAGTGCCTCTGCCCCTTGCATGGCCGCGACGCGCATCAGATCGGTGAAGGCCGCGAACCCTTCCGGCTCGGCTGCACCGGTCTTCGGCTGCACTTTCGACGGGAACGCCTCTTCCACCGTCGTGTCACCGTCTCGGAGCGCTGTGGCGAGGCCGCGCAACGTGGCCAGGTGATCGAGCGTGATGTCCTCCACGCCGCCGATACCGAGCTGCTCGAAGACTTGCTCCCGTCTGACGCCGAGCTGTTGGAAGTGCGCTAGCATCTTGTCGCGTCGGCTCACGAGCGTCTGGACGTCACCCACCGCCACGCGCTTGCATTCCAGGAACAGCGGACGCCAGAACGCCGACGGGATCACCTTGAACACCGCGTTGCGAAGTGCGATCGAGCTCGCCGCGTTAGCCGTCACCGTCACCATGTCGTCTGAATACTTGCGGCCGTTCCGTCCCGTGATTCGGCGCCGCACTTCGTAACCGATCGCGACGTTTGTCTGCACGTCCCAGGCTTCGCCACGGGCCGTGATGAACCGCTCGTCCTCTGAAATGATCCGGCTCTGGATCCGCATGTGCCCCCAAGCACTCGCGCAGATCTCCGCCAACCGTGCGCTCGGCCCTTCCACCGTCTTGCCGTCTCGTGGCAGCGCATAGAAGCAACTGGCGGCCGTCTCTTCGTCGAGGGTGGCCATTTCCTTGGCCGCATGGAGGAAGGCCTTCACCGAACGCGGCCACCGCCGTGCCGTGGCTACCTGCATGTCCACTTCGCCACGAACCACCGATCCGACGACGTCGAGCGCCGCTGATACTTCCTTCACTTCTTCCGGGTCGAGCACGGCCGTTCGGTCGTTGGTGTTAGACTGAGTCATTGGATGCGCGGCTCCTATCCGCGTGTTCATGGGCCGCCCACCAGCGGCCCTTCGTGTTTTTAGGCCGTCACCTTCTCAGGCACCGCACGCGGACGCCTCGCAGCCGGAGCCTTCCGCTTCTGTTCCTTCAGTTCAGCGATCGCCGCGTCCAGCGCGTCGCGCTTGGCTTCGAGCGCCGCGATCGCCTTGTCGAGTTGGTTCATCTTCGCCACGGCCCTATCCCCTTTACGTCTATGCGCGTAGTCGCCGATCCGAGAGCAACATGGCGTTCTGGCAGGCGTCCCAACAGTCGGCCGGGTATTCCTCCCGGATGCACTGCTCCACGCTCCGGTTGAACTCTTCGAACTCGTCCTTGTTCATGTCCGTCAATGACGTCATACCGTCCGGAAGGAAGAGCGCCTTCATGTCGGCCTTCAGTTCTGTGACGGTGTAGCCTGTGACGTCGGACGTCGGCTTCAGTAGGTGGCCGTGGAGGTGCTTGTAATGCCCCCAGGTGGCCGCTTCGTCCTCTGGTTCGACGCGAATGCGCAGCGCCGTGCCGTCGCCCCAGGCCTTCGCCGCTTTCTGCCGGCGCGTCTTGTAGAAGCTGTCGGTGACGTGGATGTCTCCGTCCCGCACAACCGCCTCCACAAGCAAGGCCGAGCCGCTCACCGCTGCCCCTCTACGCGCGCCGTGCCGATGAGTGACGTGCTCTGTCCGTACTCCGACTGCCGATCGGGGGCCCCCAGGCGCGGCGCCGCCGTTCGGGATCGGTATGGGCCTCGCGCCCCAGACGTCGGTCCTGCCGTCGCAGTTGGAGATTGCGCAGGAGGCACCCAAGCCGCGAGTCGCTCGACTTCTCGGTCCACTTCGCGATGCATTCGGCCCACGTCGGCATAGAGAAACTCCTGTGGATATTTCGCGTTGCGCCGCCGCTCGTGGCGTTCGAAGGCCCAGCCCACCACGCGATCGATGATCGCGAACACGATCCAGACGGAGAGCAACACGACCACGAGCACGCCCACGAACGTCATTCGCTGAACCACTGATCCATCGCCTTGAAGGCGAGCGCGAACACCACGACGACCAAGAGTGACCCCGCCCCCACGACTCCGATCATCCAGATGGCGTCCCACCACGTACCCATCAGGCACCCACCTTCCGTTCCAGCTCGATCACCGTTCGAATCGTCGCGCCAGGTGTGACTTCCGCTTGCGCCGCAATCAACGCCGGGCCAATCAGGGGGTGACGCTGGAACCGCCACACTTGCGGGTTCTCCTGCCCACCGAGCCACCGCGCAAACTGCGCCCGATCCACGCCCATCTGTTCCGCCGCTTCCTTCTCAATCAGTCCGGCCAACTCAACCGCCCGCCGCAAAATCTCGCCGAAACCCTTTCGCGCCTGCGACTCCTCAACTTTGTTGAGAGACGCCTTCGCCATCACCAGGGGCACCTCATCAAACTTGATGAGATGACGCCCAGACGGTTGCGGTGCGAGACTCTCAGCCATGCCGCGCATCCCGCCGCCCCGTCGGCTTCCCGTAGAGCAGTTCAGCAAGTTCCCCGAGCCCCCACTCCAACGCGATGACTTGAGCGGGACTGACGACAATGGGCCGCACCTGCCCCGCCAACCTGCCGACGCCTGCCGGGAGCGAGCCATCACGGACTGGCGCTGGTGCCTGCAGCTCGTCACTGGGGGGAACCATGTGACTACACCGCTGGGTTGGCGATGCTCTCGCGCAGCCACGCGACAAGGAGATCGTCCAGAGACGCTTCAGCCTTCCAGCAACCACCGACATTGATGTGCATGACTCGACTACCTTTCATTGACGTGTTGATCCGGAGAGTCCGACGACGCACGCGCAGGGCTATGCGCTGGCGTCGTTGGGCGAGACGACCGTGATTCGTATTGCCGTCGCTTGCCCTTCACGAGCATGGAGACAAAGCCCTTGGACACGCCGAACCGCGTGGCCGCATACACCTGGGTATGGCCGCTTGCGATCAGGGTGAAAATTTGGGAGACTTCCGCGTCGCTGACTTTTTGGCGCTTTGGACGGGGAACGTGGAGCCGACCCTTTCGAGCGGCGTCCTCCATGTTCTGCCGGTGCGTTCCGAGGAACAGGTGGTCCGGCCGGACGCACAGGGGCACGTCGCAGGCGTGCAGGACGTGTTGACCTACCGGGATCGGGCCATTGGCCATCTCCCAGGAGACACGGTGGGCGTAACGTGGACCCTGGGATCCACGCTTGAGGCCTCGGGCCATGCTGAACGACCCGTACCCGTTCTGCCCGAGCGTGGCTCCGGTCCAGGTCCAGCAGGTCGATGACTTATCGACTTTCGCCCAGAAACGGGCAACGTCATCCGCCGAATACAGTAAAACTTTCGGATTTGCGTCAGGGAATGGAACGTGTATTATACGACGTTGCGAATTCCCCAACGAATTACGCGGCATGGCTAGGCCCAACGACCAAAGACTTATCCAATTCGGAAGGTTTCGCCCACCGCATCAGCCGCCGCACCGGAACACCCGTCACAAGGTGCAGGGCTTCCGCATTCGCTCGTGAGCAACGTCGCGATCCCCGAACAATAAAGCTCATCGCCGTCTCAGAGATGTCACGGCCGGTCTGCCGCTTGACCAGCGCAATCAGGCCCCGGCTACTGGTGCCGGTGCGATCCATCCACTCATGGAGACTGCGCGGCGCGCGTAGGTTCTTGGAAGTCATGTGACGCAACGAGGACTAGTTTACCCATTTTCGATAACTTGTAAAGTATTAATTTATCCGCCCGTAAGTCTCGCCGTTTCCGTGGTTTACTAGTGACCGCTATGACGGCGACCGATGCTCGGACGCGCGTACGGCAACGAATTCGACGGCTGTTAGACGACCAGGGCAAGACCAATAGAGCCCTGGCCAAATGGATCGACCATCGCGAGCAGTGGGTGTCCAACATGCTCGCGGGTCGGTTCCCGCTCTCACTGGACGAAATCGATCGCGTCGCGCTTTTCCTTAATGTTCCGGCGAGTGAACTGATCCGGCATTCCGAGGATCCGTGGGAGCTGTCGCCGACCGAAATGCGTATGGTACGCGCGTTGCGAATGCTCCCGACGAGCGTGCGCGATCACCTCGTCATGCTGGCGGACTACCTGATCGGCGTGACGCCTGCCGAAGTGGACCTACTGACGCAAATCAGGCAACTGACCGAGGACGAGAAAGACGGTATGCAAAACTACTTACGGGCCATGAAACTCACCGCCGAAGGCCGGAGGCAGAGATAGCCCATGCTCGCTTTAGCCTGCCTTGGCTCACTCATTTTGATTCCCTGGCTGGCCGTGCGCGGCGAAGGGTATCGCGGCGTCTACGTCGGCGGGGCGCTCGTCGCGCTGCTCTTCGGATTCTTTGTGCTCAGCATGCCGTCCGGCGTCCCGCCTGGAGCGTCACAGGCCGTCGTGAGGGGCGCGGAAGTGATGGATCAATACTCACCAGCCGTCGGCGGATGGCTCGTCGTCACGGCAGTCGGCTTCCTACTTGGTGCCTGCCTGTTTCGGTCGAAACTCGGCCGGGAGTAGAATCTGGCGCTATGATTGATCTTGCCTGCGGTCACGCGATCGACTTGGCGTGGTGCCCAGACTGCACTTCGCATCGCGACGGGCAGATGAGCTGGCGTGTCATTGACGAAGCCCCGAAGGATGGGACGCCCATTCTGGCGTGGGTTCCAGCATATGACTTCACACCAGCGAGCGCTCATCGAGTCGTGTTCGCTGCTGACACATGGTGGCTGATTGGCCTCGGCACGATGAAAGAGTTCGGCTCACGTATTCAGCCGACCCACTGGATGCCGCTGCCAAGTAGCCCCGGCTTGAACCCGCAAGCCTGATACTCGGCCGGGAGTGAGCCACCAACCTCGCAGACCGGGGTAGCCTGCGTTCCCAGCGGCCAGGTGCTCACTCGCCGGCCTTCTCGATCACGGCGCCGGCGGCGCCGTCACAATCGTTCGAAGCTTTCGAACTGGGGGGGCGGCAACCCACGTCTCGTACCGCTCCCGCGCAGGCAGGATCCCGAGCTTCGTCGCACCGGTGGGGTCCACCCACGGCCAGGCGTGACTCCCGAAGAATGAGGGCTTTGCCGAGAGGTAGAGCGAGTTCGGCAGCGCCTGCGCTGGACGGTCCCACTTCACCGTATTGGTCAGGTAGTCCCAGTTGCCGTCGCGCAGCACGGTCGACAGCACCTTCGGGTCCTGGGCTTGCTCCCAGTGCGACGGCGCGTAGCCGAGCTTGAAGATGTGGCCGGTGGCCGCGATCCACTCGTCATACAGCCACCCGGTCATCTTGCCGCTCTCGCCAAGGACGTTCCCGATAAACGAGTGCCACCAGGACCCGAACATGAGCCCCGCTGCGCGGCCGTTGACTTGGCCCGGGTAGTCGCGCCGGATGCCGACCAGGTGGTTCCGGAAAATCGTCATCCCGAAGGAGCTGCCGTGCGTGTCGTCGCTGTCGTAGTTGTGCGACTGATTGCCCTCGAACAGCACGTGGTGCGGGCCGATCATGTGGCTCGCGTTGATGCCGACCTCGACCCAGTCCAGGTAATTCCCGATGAGCGAATTATCCATGTAGTTGTAGCCCACCACGGAACCGGCTCCGCCAGACTTCGCCGCCATGACCTTGTTCACGCCCAGGACAATGTTGTTTTCGATGAGGGCTTCAGACGAGGCCCATGCGAGACCGATCCCGTAGCAACCGCCACCCGGATACTGATGCACGCAGTCGTGGACGTAGGAGTCGCGCACTTCGACGCGGAACGACCCATTGACGATGACGCCTTCGCCGAGCCACGCCGTGCTCTCGACGTTCTTCGCCCACGCATACGCGGCGGCTTCGAACCGCACATTGCTGTCTGATCCGCCGGTGACGGTAAGGTCTTCCAAGCCGCCGCCCCTCAGGTGCGGCCCACTCCACCGTGTCACCTGTGCCACTTTAGCGGTGGGATACGATGTGTGCAGTGGCGTCGTGAACGTTATCGTGTTCCCGCTGACCGATGCGATCTCTTTCACCTCGTTGACCGGTCGGCCGCTGCGACTGAACCAGACGAGCGAATCAGGGAAGGGATCGTCTGCAGGGTCGGGCGGGTTGTGCTTGGCGAAGACGACGCGATCGGAGGCCCAGATCTTCGCCGTTGTCGGCGCGCCATTGCGATTCGGCAGATCGATCCATGTCGCTGTGTTGTAGTCATCTGCATCGAGGAACACGAATTGACCGGCGACGTAGCCCGCTGCGCTCGTCACCGTGATCGCGTGGCTGCCCTTCGCGCCATCCGATGACAGATTCACCGTCGACGCCGTGTCGAGACTCGACCAACGTGCCGGACCGATGATCACGATCGGCTCGTATTCCTCCGCCATGTAGGAGCCCTGGACCGCGCCGTTGGTCTTCCGCAGCGTGGTGCTGCCGGCGCCGGCGCCGCGCAGCGTCACCGCCTTGTTGATCAGGATGTAGTTGTTGACGAGGAACGTGCCGACCGAGAGCTGTACCGTCTGTCCGGTGGGACACGCCGCGAGGGCGGCCTGAATCCCTGCCGAGCTCTCCGACGCGCCGTTGCCATAGGTGGAGGCCTGAATCGTGGCGCAGACGGTCGCGCGCGCGGGAATGCCAGTCTTCACCCCAGGCGCCCAGGTCGTGCGCCCCTCGGTCGGGACGATACTGGTATCCACCTGGGCGGCCGCGGGCACGGCGCAGCCCATCACGAGCGCGAGGACGCTGACCCACCTGCTCACTTCGTCACCCCGGTGGCCTTGGGCTTCGCCGGCTTCCCCTTCGGGGCCTTCACCGTAAACGTCAGCACGTCCGAGGGGTCGCTTACCTGTTCAGTGCCTTCATCGCCGATGTTCACCACTTGCACGAACACGGTATGCGAGCCTACCGACCGTGTCCCGATCGAGACCTTGAACTGTGCGTAGCCTTCGGCGTTGGGCGGGGCTTGCTCAATCGCGTCCGCCTCGGTGAACGACGTCAGCGGGCCGTTGTCGACGATCACCTCCGCCCGCACCAGGTCATCGCTGGGCTTCGCGCAGAACAAGAGCCAAAGCGGCGAATTCCCGATGACGGAGACTGCCGTCGGCGACGCGTCGCACGGGTGGGATTGGGCCAGCGCCGGCCCTCGCGCCACGACGATCGCCACAATAAACAGAACAATCATCCGCATCAGTCCCCTCCAACTCTCAATCCACCTTGATTCGCATCCAGCGTAGGAGTCGTCGATCTGTCTCGCTCAGGTGATAGACGCGCCTCGGCTTCGGACACCGCTCGCACCGCACGACGCGGCCGTGGTCCACGGTGTGGCGGACGGTGCGGTCGACGTCGCGGCCACAGTTGCTGCATTTGCTTGGCACGGGCGATCACTGCGCCGCCGACCGCTGCAGCGCGTTCGCGTAGGCCACTTGAGCGGCAATGAGCGCGTCTCGGGAGACCGTGAGCTCTGGCGTTTCAATCACCCGTGGTTCGAGTAACTGGATCCGCTCGGTGGCCGCTGCGTGCTTCTCGGCCCCACGACCACGGCCCGGCATGATCGCCTCAATCGTTTGCAGGATCTCCGGCAGCATCCGTAAGAATTCCAGCGCCGCACGTCCCCACATCGCGTTGGCCTCCTGCAGCGGTCGCGCGAGCGGGGCATCCGTATCGCCGTAGCCAGGCGTCACTTCTTCTGCTCACCAGAGAACGCCGCCGCCGAGGCTTGCGCCTTCTCGATCTTCTCCAGCCTGGGAATGATCTGGAGCTGCACGACGCGGTTAAACTCCCCTCGCGTGATCGTTAGGCTCACCTGTTCGTTCAGGCCCTTCGCGGTCGCGGCCAGCGTCGCGTTTTCCGTCATCAGTTGATCAACGGTGCCTTTGTATTCGGCGGTGATGACTCGATGCTCTTCGATTTGCGTCTGCATCGCGATCGCAATGGCTTCGACTTCGGCCTTGGTCGTGGCCAGGGCTTCGACCTGACGCTGCAGATCGCGGAACTCGCCTCCGAATTGCCAGACCAGGAGCACCGCGAGCATGAGACGTTCTGGCGTCGCGATCTTCGTGAGATAACTCGGCCATGTATCGCCGTTCTTCCGCAGACTGAATTGATGGTCCAGTCTCTTCGCGAGTTGCTCAACGAGATCATCCTTCGGCGGTGGTGGCATGTCGTCCCTTTGGGTCGTTCATCTACGCGAGCAAGTTATGGACGTCCCACGTCGTGAACGTCCGCGTCATGTCGTCCAGGTCGTCTTCGATCCTCCGCACCTGTAGCCGTCGTGTCGTGTAGCCGGTCGCCGTCGCTCCGGCAAAGTGCGTGAGCTTGATGACCTCGCCGAGTTCCACGCCCGCCCCGGCGCCGAGTGGCACCGTGAACGACACCTCTGCGCGGGGTCGCTTCCACCACTCCCGCCGTTGCCGGGCGACGTCCTCCGCGGTATCGGTATCCCGGATCAGGCCGTACTCTTGGACTCTCGATTGACGCAGGCCGAGCGGCCGTCCACCCATCTCCGTGATGACCGTCTCATCAGGATCGGTTTGCAGGCCCGAAAACCACTTACCATCATAGGGATCACGGTTTGGCCTTGCGCCTACGTTCGGGACCAGTGCGTGCAATGCCTCTGCGTAGTTGCGTTTATAGACGAACTGGATCTCGTTCTGCACCCGGTCAGTCATCGGCCGGATGCGCAGCGAGTTTTTCAGCACGTGATTCTGGTCGGTGAAGATGGTCGCGCTGCTGTAGGCGCTGGTCCGATCCAGCATGGACAGGATGATCTGCCCGTGCCGGTTCTCGCCCCAATCAAAGTCAAAGTTCCGGCAGAACACTTCTCCGAGTTCCGCCCAGTCCAGTTGTTCCCCGTCCGCGCCGATGATCCCGGCGCACAGATACGAACGGGCTGCGCAGATCGTCGCCACCGCCTCGAAGCTCGTCATGTCGAGCAGCGTGTAGGAACCGAGGCTGAGTTGCGACAGCCAATTCGCCGTCGCTTCCTGCGCCAGCCGGTTGTTAAGCACGAGCGCGAAACAGCGCGCCGGGTTGGACAGCATCGTGCCGGTCGCGTCGCCGGTGGACTCGAGGCCGCAGACATTCAGGAGCAGCGGAATCCGCCCAGACCGTGCGAGTTCCACAGCGAGATGCGCGTCAAGGCCGTAGACGTAGGTATACCGCTCGTCGTTTTGGTCGGTGTACTCGCCCGCGCTGAACCATCCCGGCTGATGAGGCGACCAGAGAATCGTCCCGTACGCGCTCTCAGGCGCCGCAATACGTGTCGTCGGTTCATCCCCTCCGCTCACGTAGTTGGCGAGATAGATCGCCTGGATATTCTTCAGCGCGTGCCCGCACACGAGGAATTTGTGCAAGTTGTCGTCATAGTCCTCAGGCGTTTCTGACGCGATATAGAACGCGGGGACGACGCCCCTCGGGTCGTCTTCGTTCTCATCCGAGCACGCGCCCAAGATGATCGCGACCGGCATCCCATTGACACGCTCGATGGGGTTGCTGTCGGAGATGGAACTCGTGACGACGCGCGCCGGGACTTTCAGGTTGGCGGCCGTGGCCGAGACGGAGAAGCGCCCCTCGGCGTGGAGTTCGAATTCCAACTCGGACACCGCCTCGAAGGACTGCACGAGCCCAACGAATTCACGCCACGGTGCCCCGGCCGCTTGGATCGTCGTGAGGTCCGACACCCACGCCGAGAAGGCCGCATTGATGAGAACTTCCGTCTCTATCCACCCACGCAACAGCCGGTCATGGTCAATGAGACGCACCGTCATGGACGGTGACTCGAAGCGCCCGTCCCCATCAGAGAGCCCGCGCGCACATCTCCCGAACGACTTCACGCGCGGGGCTTTCGGTGTCGCGTCATTGATCGCCGTGCCTGCAAAGCGATGCGTCGTGCCGTCGACCACGACTTCAATCCACGCGAGCGGCGTGGTGGCCGTGGCGAGGGATGTCCCGGCTGAGGGATTCGTCCCAGAGGCCACCGTGCCGGACCCGGAACAGGCCGTCACCGCCGGCGGGTCGTCGGCTTCTTCGTCGATGAGCACTTCCAAGACGAGCTGCGTGACTTCCTGTGCGTAGGACGTCCCCGCCCCGGCCAGCGCCACCGCGACATCAATGAGGCGATCTCCAGAGGTCGTGTTATTGCTCGCGGCTCGTGCGGCGAGCCTCGTCGAGGTTGGAATATACACCTGGAAGCTATGTGACCGCTCCTGAAAGAACTCGTCCCCGGAATCGACGCCGACCGCCACATCTGGAAGCAGCACGACCTCTGAGGCCGCCGCCCCGGTCGCAATGTCCACGGACCAGCGCGTAGAGATGATGCCCGCGGCGTTCGATTGCGACGTCATCTCCACCACGATCTGTTGACCGACTCCCCCGGTGCCGGACGTCAGTTCGGAGTACGCGCCTTTCGCGAACTGGACGGCGCCGGGGTCGACTTCGGTCCCGCCGCTGTCTGCCGTGTCGGCCCCGTAGGTCAAATAGCTTGCGGGGGTGTTTTCGCTCCCCGCCGCAATCAGCGTGATGGCAGTCTCCGCTTCGCGTGCCGCCGTGCTGGACTGCTGGCGCATGGCGATCCGGGTGCCGGAGGCAATCGCCAGCGGGAGCGAGAATCGGCCACCGTCTTCCTCGCTGCCCGTGCCGAGACTTTCGCTGATCAGGTTCGGCACAATGACGGCTTCGGCCGCTGCCGCGCCGATCGCGACGTCGATCAATACCCGAGCCTGCCCGCTGCCGACCCGCGTGTGATTGACTTCGGTCCAGTTGCAGGTAAAGGGCGACGAGGCGACTAATTCTTCATAGGCGCCCTTGACGTTGTTCCCTGAGCCTTCGGGCAAGAACTCTGTGACCGCCGTGGGCCCGACGGGATACGTGATCGCGGCCAGCCCCGTGGCGCTCTGTGGATAGAACGTATCCGCGCTACCGGTGGCGCCGAGTAGACACAATTCGAAGTTGCGATCTTGGACGTCGGCGGTGTTACAACTCGCACGAAAAGACAGGCGCGTGCTGGAGGCGATATACGTCGGAAAGGTGTTGCACTTGGGGAAAATCGAGCGATGCTGCTCAGAGCGTGTCCGCACGAGGTCAGGAATCAGGACCACCTCGGCCCCGCCCGCCCCGGTCGCGATGTCCACGCGCCATGCGGACGGATTACCCGGTGACGAGTTACTGGCGACACTCTGCACCGACAGCAGTTGAATCACGATGCCCGTGCTGGCCTCGAGTTCGATATACGATCCTTTCGTGTTGGGTGTGCCGCCAGGGTCCACGGCTTCGCCAATGCTGGCCGACGTATCCACGCCATACGCCGTGTAGCCCGTCGCTCCGACGGTCGTCCCCGCCGCCCAATGATGGATAAAGGCATGGTTGAGGACTTCGCCACCGGCCGTCGCGCTTTGGCACCGGAGCGCGATGCGCGTACTCCCCGCGATGTCCACCGGCCACGGCCCATACCGTCCCGCTGGGCACAGCGAGCCGAAGGAGTTACCTTCCGTGGGGAGGTCCGGAATGAGGACGACTTCAGAGGCCGCGGCGCCCGTCGCGATGTCCACGAGCATCCCCTGGGAACTCGTGATGTTGGTGCTCGTAATGGTGAGAGACAGCCAGTTCGTCGCCCCGGCCGTACTCGCGACCATCTCCGAGTAACTGCCCTTGGCGTTCGCGCTGGCGCTCGCGGTGACCGACAGCCCGACGATCCCGTTGGACGGATGCTGATAGTACGCGAGGCCAGAGGCGCTCGAGGGGTAATAGGCCATACGGAGGGACTACGCGCGAGGCACAAACCGTCGCGCGTTCCGGTCCCACTCCTGCCCTGTGGTCTCGCCGACCTCGATCAGTTCCACGCCGCTCTCGGCCAGATAACTGTCAGGCGCGATCCCGTGTGCCGTTCCGCAGTGCGGGCAGTGTCCCGCCTTCCGGCATGTCGCCTTGTGTGCAGGGTCGCCACAGTTGCGGCAGTTCGGAAGACCGTCCGGGCAATCCGTCTCCGCGACGGTGTGGAGTTCTCCGGTGTCCCGTGGCGGGCTCGTGCGGGCGCGAATCGCCCGATCGATCCGCGTGGTCAGGGCAGCCGTCTCCTGCGGCCCGATGTTGCGCCGAGTCGAGACCTGGTGCGCGAGATTCGCTTTGACATTGCGATCAATCTCGGCGGCGTGGTGCTTCTCAGGGTCGGCGATCACGATCGCGTAACGTGGCATAGGTTCCTCTACGTTTGGAGTTGGCCGCCCCATTCCGCGGCGTTGATCCCATCGACGGTCCAGGGCTCTTCGGTCTCGGGATCGACGTCCCAGACCTTCGTCAATACCCGCCAGTCCTCCGTCACCACCGACTGCCAAGTGTCGACGAAGGAATTTCCACCAGACATGACGACAAGTTCATGACTCGGCGACCCCAGGCCGCTGCTCGGCAGGTTCCTGGCCATCGCGGAGAGTTGCGCCCCGTAGATCGCCAGCGTCGCCGCGAGTGTTGACATCGACACCGTGTAGCGCGTGCCAACAATCGCCGGGCTCACAATGCGCGTCGCGTCGGCATCGGGGTCCGTGTCGTCGATGGCTTGATACGCAGACGCGGCGCCGAGCGGCGGCCAGGCGGTGTGCGTGCCGTTGGCGTCTGGACCGAACACCTTGACATAGGCCCCGTGAATCAGGCCAGTCTGTGACCCTGAACCATCCACGATGTAGAAGTGACTCGCGACCCAATCCTCGTGGAATCCGACGTACACCCCGCGCCACGTGTTCGAGGTTTCCTGGGCCGTGTCTTCGTTGTTGATCCGGATGAACACTTCGCCATTCACGTAGATCTCAAGGTCGCCGCCGGAGTGATCGACGGACCCCATGAACCCAACGCGATAATCTGTGCTCGTGTCCAGCGCGTCCTCCGACCGCACGAGTTCGCTGTCCATGGTGCCGCGCCAGATAGACATCGTGCCGTCGTCGTTGATCGACGCGGAACACTGCATGTTGCCTGCGTCATCGACGGCGGCAAGGACGACTGTATCGACCCCTGGCAGGCTGTCGAGGTTGACCCGTATCCCGACGGCAAAGCTCCGGTTATCGAGTACGGCCCGCGGGTATTTGATACCGTAGGCAGCGGGGTCAGACGACCGCCATCCGGCCGTGCCGTCATAGCCGTCCGTCGGCTCCACGGTGACATCGGCGTGGAGCTCGCCCCCGCCGAGGGTCCAGAAGAGCGGCTCGTCGGCCGTGCTAGAGCGGTCCGGATTCCGCATATAGAGCAGCATTAGTGCGGCGCTCCGGGGTTGCACTCTTCGATCTGATCTGTGAATGGTGTGTGGAGCGGCGTGTGGCGAAGATGCTCCCACTCAGGCTCAGGGAACCAGGCGTACGCGGGGTCGTTCACGGTGTAGTCCGGCACCCACAGGAACGGCTGCGTCGGGCCTTCTGACCCTCGACGGAGCGTCGTCCAGGCCGCGCGCTGGGATTCGCGCCCGATCTGCACCCGCCACTGCCGGAACCGCACCGCCTTCCGATACCCGAGCGCGACGTCGTAATCCGTGCGATGGATAATCGTGGGCTTGCGCTCCTTCACCCCCACCGACCAGAGTACCTGGATCTCGTCGAGGTCTCGAATCAGGAGAATCTTCCCGACGGAGATGTTGGCGCTGGCCCCGGTGATCGCAAAGTTCCACTGCGTGCCGGCCGTCGTGACCGCGCGCAGATCGAGGAACGCATTGAGTTGCACGCCGTCCGGGTACACCGACGGAATCACCAGGTTCTGACTCGGCATGGCGCCGTTATTCGTGACGGCTACCGTGAGGCCCGCGAGACCAGCCCCGCAGTTGATGAATGCGACGCCCTTGAGCGCCGTCGAGGCAATCGTGCCGCGGTAGGTGGCACTCGTCCCGGTCGTTTTCGAGAGCAAATGGGCGTAGGGGCTGTTGAGGTTTGTCAGCGGGTGCGCACTGTCTGCCGTGCCACTTGTCAGCGACCACGTCGCGCCAAGATTGAGCAGGCCAGACGGCTTACAGATGAGCGACTGAATCGCCATCAGGCCACCCCCAACGCGACCCGCATATCCGTGCGCGTGCCCTTGAAGTTCCGGCGGATCTCGTCCACCAACCGGACCGCGACTTGCTGCGCGACGGCTTGGGGATCCTGGGCGCCCTGGACGACAATCGCTCCTGGGGCAATCGAAATCGACACCTCACTGTTACCGCCGAATCGCTTGTTCGCCCCACTGAACGCGACGTCTTCCGATCCAGCTTCCCCGGCCAGGAAGAGCGTCGGCTTCGTGACGCGGCCGTATCCTCCGGACGCCATCGGGATCGGCTCGCCGTACATCTGCGCCGTCTCGCCACCGCTGCCACGCTCCCCGCCAATAAGTTCTCCCAGTCGCTGTCCCACCGTAGGCGTGTCCTGAAGCGTCGACGTCAGGGAGATCGCCGTGCCGAGACGCTCGATAAGCTCGTCCAGTTTGCCGATCAACCGCTCGAAACCAAGCCACATCGTTTCCGTCACAGTGAGTTGCGTACGCCCGAGACGGTACATCGCGTCATCGCTATCTGTGAGGCTCAGGGTGAAGTCGTCATTGGCCTCTGCGACGCCGTTGATCGCCGGCGCCAGGGTGTCGATATTCAACTTGGCGTCGCCGAAGAACTTCCGGATCAGGGGCTGCGCCTCGTCGAAGTCCGCCTTAGTGTCCCCGTCAGTGAAGGCATTAAACAGCCCACGTGCGACACGGGTGAATCCACTCTCGGTGATGACCGGCTCGATATAGAGTTTGGCGGTCTCCCCGCCACTCGCACGCTCGCCGCCAATGGGACCGGCATCTTGCAGCGTCGAGGCCAGCATCGTCGCAGCCGTCCCCAGTCGCGCGATCATCGCGTCGAGGGTGGCGATGACACGATCGAAGCCCGCGATCATCGCCTCGGTCACGGTCGCCTGCGTCTGTCCGAGCTGCTGCAGCGCCGTGTCGCTCGTGGTGACGCTCGCCCGGAAGCCGTCATTGGCCGTCGTGGCTTGACCAAAGGCCACGCCAGACGTCTGCTGGAAGGACGTCACTTGTGTTTCGAGCCCCTCGGCGCTGGCGGTCGTCTGCTGAATGGCGGACGAGGCTTGGCGCGCGCCGTTCGTGAGCGACTGCCCCGGCGTATTCGTGAACGCCTCCGGAATCCGATGGACGTCGCCAGGATTGTTCCTCAGGAACTCGTCGATCTCGGCTTGCGTGGGCGGCGTGAAGCCTTCCTTCTCGGGCCAATCGATCTTGTCGACTTGGGTGTGCACGTTCTGGATCTGGGTGGCCATGTCACGCATCGCCCCCGTGGAGTCGTAGATCGTGCCCGTGGCGATCTTGGCCGCATTGGCGTTCGCCATCCACATATCGGCCAGCTCTTGCAACCCCGGAATAACCTGTCCGGTTTCCTCCTGCAGCGAGAGATACCGCTTGACCAACCGTTCCAGGATGATGTCGTTCGACAACTGCTCAGGCGTCAGGCTCGCAAAGGCTTCCTGGAGATCTTGCATGTCCTCGAAAAACTGCGTGCCGAGCAAGTCATCGACGACCCCAGTGATCCGCTGCTGTCGCTCCAGCTCGTCGTTGAAGTCGCCGAGCAGCCGTCGGAAGTGCTCCAGCCCTTCCCGGTTCTGCGACCCCCACGCCGCAGCCAGTTCCTGGCCGGCCTCCCCGGCCATGTTCCTGATGTTGTCCAACGAGCCATGCGTCTTCAGGAGTTGGTCCTGCAGAATACGGATCTCTGCGTTCGCTTCCTCAAGTTGTCGACGGCCCTCAGACTTGCCAAGGCCAAACAGGTTCCCAATCTTCGAAAGTCCCGCCACGATCGCGCCCGCGAACTGGCTCAGGATGGGCCCCACCATCGGCACGAGCGAGAGCAGGCTGGACGCGAGGTTGGTCGCAAGCGACTTGACGGCGCCACCAATGCCGCCGCCCCCTTCGAAGGCCGATCGGAAGATGTTATTGAGGTCGCCGAGCGCACTCCGGCCGGCATCTTTCAATCCTTCGAACACCCCGCCCCAGTTCTTCGGGACCAAGTCCTCGATCGACACGCCGGCGTCCTTGGCCATCTGCTTGAGACCGGCTTGGTTGTTGATGTCGCTCAGAACCTTCTGGTATTCCTTCGCCGCGGCCGTCTGCAGTTGCCAGAGTTCGACCGCCCCGCTCTGCGACAGCGTCATTTCATACTCTTCGTACGACTGCGACAGCCGCGCCATGTCCTCGTTCTGGCGATCGATCTCCAGATTCATGTCGAACAACGCTTGCCGATCGCGATCAGCTAACTCGTCGACGCGCTCCAGTTCAGTGAGCCAACCCTTCAGCGATTCCGACTCGGTCAGCTCGATGAAGCGCTGCTGTTCGTCAGCTAACTCTTTCGTGCTCTTCGCGAGCGCCTTCGCGGCCTTGTCTCCAGAGAGGAATGCTCCAGTCGCCCCAGTGACTTTAGCCCCCGCCGCCCCAGCGGCCGTACCCACGGCTCCTAAGGCGGTCGATGCCGACGCAGCACCGGTAGCCAATGTGCCCTGCGTGCCACGCGCGGCTTCCATCGAGGCAACCATCTGATCCAGGGTCTTGATGTAGGTGCCGGAGGTGGTATTGACGTTGGCTTGAGCTTGGTCGGTGTCTTTCAGCGCTTTCCCGCGCGCCACCATCGTCACCATGAGGCGCTGAATCGCCTCATCATTCTTCCGATAGGCCTCTGTGCCGATGCCGATCGCGTTGGGGAGCGCCAGTTGCGCTTTCCCGAGATACAACGTGGCGACGGTCACCCCGTCGATGATTTGCCGGACGTTGCCGAAGAGTTTATAAATGGCGTAATACTCCGTGACGAGGAAACCGGCCGACGTCACCGCCACCTTGGCAAAGTTTGCCAACGCAATCGCCGCGTCATCGATCAGATCGGCAATCGCCCGAACGAGATTCCCCTTCTCTGCCCCAAACGCCTGAGTCAACGCCTCGGAGATACCATCCAACCCGGCCATAATGACGGGCGAGGTCGCTACGAGGCGCCCGAGTTCGTTTTCAAAATTCACCCATTGCGCCCGGGCTTGTGCGACCTTCTCATCCAGTCCATCGGTCTGAACGCCGAGCCGGGCAATGGCACCGCCGACACTGTCGAGAATTGCCACCCGCGCGGCTTCCAGCTTGCCTTCTTCGGACAGCTGTTCGCGCGTGGCCCCCAGTGACTTCGCGAAGGCGGTCTCGGCTTTCTCCAGATCGATCTTGCCGGTCAGGAGCGCCAACGACCGTGTGCGGCCCGTCAACATCGCGTCGTTCATGGTCTCGAGCGCGGTCGCCACGTCGCCGCCTGTCGCTTGCGCCAACGCGAACGCCCCTTGAGCCAACGTGCCAAATTGCTGATCGGTCAGGTTGAGGCCCGCCGCGAGATCCTGCGTGGCGGTCTTCATGAGATCGAAATCCGAGATCGTGCCGTGCGTCCCTGCACGGAGTTCGCCCAGGAGCGTCGATCCGAGCCGTCCTGATTCGTTCGTCAGATGCTCAAAGTTTTCCGCGACATCTGCGACCGTGGCGCCATGGAGGGTGATCGTTTTGAGTTCACTCACTAACCCAGTGACCGCAAACTTGACGGCACTGAATGCCGCCTGGGCCGTGACGAATCCTGCCGCAGTCGTCAGGATGCTTTTGCCGACTCCGGCAAGACTCAGTCCTAGGCCGCTGGTCGCCGTCTCGGCCTGCTTAGTGGCGGTCTGGATCGCGACCATATCCTTCGGCGCTTGTTGGCCGAGCGCCTTGTATTTCGCGATGGCTTCGGTGACGGTGGCGTTGAGGCGCTTCTGTTCCGCCTCGGTGAGCTTGGTGACGCCGCCGAGATCGTTGACAGCCTTGACGGCGAGCGTCGCTTCAGACAGCACCTTCCGGCCGCTGAAGGAATCCCCTATGCGCGTGAGCGCCTTCTCCACCTGGCCGGCGCCAGATTGGAACGACCTTAGTTGTGTCTGGGCTTGATTGACGGCGGCGGAGAACTGCTGGAAATCGGCCCTAAAGGTCGCACTGATAGCCATGGTCAGCCTACCCTCGCACCCTTCGACAAATTGCAGAACGCGTGTGTCGCTTGGATGTTGTCGGTGGTGTGCGTGCCCCCGCGTGACAGCGGAATCTTGTGATCGAAATGGATGCCGAATAGATCGAATGGCTTCGCGCAAATAGCGCAGAGACCATTCGACGTCTTCAATACTTTCTTGTAGTCGATATTTTCTACTTTGGTTTGCTGTTGAAGTGCTCTCCGTCGCGCCACGTATTCTCTCTTTTTAATGTGGTGGACGGAGTTCCAAGCCTTCTTGTACGCCTTCATGTAGACAGATAGTTCAGCGCGTTTCTCAGTGGTCTGCCTTGCTCGATAGGCTTTCTTGTACGCACTAATCCGATCTTTATTAGCCGCGTGATAAGCCCTGCCTTGCGCCCTAATTTCAGCGCGATTCGCCTCTAGATACGCCGCGTTGTACGCTTTTTTCTTGTCTTTGTCGTAACGATCTTTGGCTCGTGCTAACTGCTGTTCCTTGTGCTTCGCATACAACGCCTTACGTTTCTCTGGATGAGCAAGCCAGTACGCCTTCTGTTGCGCAAGGATTCGCTCCCTGTTAGCCGCATATCTGATGCGGCTGCGAGCGTTCTTCTTTTCTCTGTTCACGGCCATCTGGTTACGTGTGGCGCTGCTTCTGTTCGTCCTCGATCATCTCCATGAGGACGTCGTACACGTCGAGCGGGAGTTCAGCGACCCACTCGTATTTCCATCCGTTCATCCAGCGACAGACTCGGAGATCACTGGCGATGTACTCCCGCTGGTTCGGGCGTTTTTTCGTTCGTCCCGCCTGATCCCGACCTGCTCGTCGTGCCACTCGATCGCGGCCGAGACTTCGCGAAAGCTGTCCGTCTCCAGGTGGTTCAGCGCAGCTACCGTGAAGGGCTCCGATCGGCCCTCCGCGTTGACGAACGACCACGCCACGATGTACTGCGCCATCTTGGTCAGGCCGACTTGATTCGGATCGAGGACGGCTTTTTCGCCCTCGTTCAGTTCCTTGACGATGTCCGTGAAAATGCGTCGCGTCTCGCCGGCGTTGAGTTCGGCCTTGACGTCGACCCAGTCCCCGTCCGCCGCAGACTGCTCGACCATCGCTTCAGCGTCCGCGATGGCATCCGGCGGGGCCTTCTCGTCGATCAGTTTCTGGAGGGCTCGTTTGTGGACATCCACGAGATACAACCGGACTTGGTCCGGCTGGACAAACCGACACCGCTTTCCCATATACACGTCTCCTTGAAACCCATTGGACTCGTCTCCACGATGCCGGTCAGTAGACCGGCGGTTCTAATGTCGCCTGTATGCGGGTCGTCCCCACTTGGATCGTCTTCACCGGGAAGGCCCAGAAGCCGTTTCGCCCCGTGCGCGGCGCCGTGAACAACAGCGGCTTCTGTCGAGCCTGGAAACTGTCCACCCGATCGACGATGGCGGACAGGATCCAGGCCCCCTTTTCTCGCTTGGCGATCTGCCAGCGACGGAGGACGACCGCTGGGCGATACCCCCAGACGATCGTGGCCTCCGTCCCGTGCAGATTGACGTTCTGGAACATCGACCCGACCTATGGCGATCCGACCGGGATCGTCCACGGCCCCGCCGCACGGAACTGCGACGCGACTTTGGGCGCCCCGTTCACCGAGCAGTCGATGTCGACGTCCAGGTAGGCTAGGCCGCTGAACACGAACCCCGGCTCGGTGGTGTTCGGTTCCAGCTCCAGCGTCCCCGGTGTCGTCTGTTCCGTCGCCTGAATCAGATCCACATCGTCCGAGTTCCAGAACCCGGTGAGCGTCCCGCTGACGTCACGTAGGCCAGGGATGTAGACCTTGTTCGTGTCCTGGAAGCAGCTGACGTCCTCGTAGTCTGTCTTGAGCGACAGCGTCCAGCCTTTCATGCTGATGAGATTGGTGGGCGAGCTCCCGGCCGCCGACCACATCACTTGTCCGAATCGACCCGTCTTGATCATCGTGTTCTCCTTCTCCTATCGCAGACTCATCTGCACCCGGTACTCGCCACCCCGATGTCTCCACCGCAGACTCGGATCACCTTCATCAACTTCGGTGTAGCGCACACGCCGCTCCCGATGGCACGTCATCCACTCGTACCCCTCAACCGAGACTGGAGACCCCAGCCCGATCGGTTGGTCCTCCAGCAAGGCGTCGATGCGTGCCGCCGCCTCTTTCAGATTCGCCGCCGTGGTCGAGAGCCCGACCGCCTTGACGAGATACAAGTGGTCCTCGATGGCACGCCCACCGAAGACCGCCTCGTCGACTTCGTCGATCAGCGACACGATCACGAACCGCTGCGCTCCCGGTGGCGCTTCATCGAAGAACACGCCATTCGGCATGTAGCCGAGCAGTGTCGAATCCGACCCCAGCATCGCCACGAGCGCCGCGTCGATATTCGAGCTGTCCGCCACTACGGCTCCCCGCTCACCGTCGCCCCGTGGCGCACGAGCATCGCGCGCAGCCGGTCATACATCCGCCGCCGTGCCCGAATCGACATCGCCCGGAACGACTGACGACCGCTGGCCGGTGGCATCCGTCCGCGAAACGCCCCAGCGGAGTTGTACCGGGCCTGCGATCCACTCTCGTAGATGTGCGCGTGTTTGGCGGTGTTCTTGAGGACCACCACGGCCCCGAACTCACCACCGTTTCTCGTCTGGACTTGCAGATGGTCCGCGAGGTTCCCGCTCACCCGCGGATACTCAATACTCGTGCTCGCGTCGTTCGCGGCGTTCAGCACGATCCCGCCTGCCTCATCCGCGAGCTCCCGAGGGAGATCGCGCAAGTCCCGCAGCAGTTCGTCCAACCCGTTGAACGTCACGGACGCGCTCATGCCACGACCTCCACCGCGACGACCTTCATTTCCCTGGTGCGCCCGTCCACCTGGTGCACCCCTGTGACATTAGCGCTCCGGACGCGCCCCGCCTGATCCGTCCAGCGCAATCGCGTCTGCATCGTGACGCCAGGATGGAACCGCATCCGCACGATCAAGGCGTCCGTCGCGATGACCGACCCTGACCGAATGCGCTCCAAGTCGCTCGGCGCTCCAGACTGAATCTCTGCCTTCATCGTCGGTGGAGACAACGGGGTTTCCGTGTCCTCGTGACCCCCATCGTCATCAGGGCTAGTCGTCACATGAAACAGCGACACGCGCTCGCGGAGGCGGCCGATGTTCATGCGATCACCGGCGCCCGAGTCCGAGCCAAGACACGCCCGATCGCCTGCCAGACCTTCTCGTCAGGCTCCATGTCGTCGCCGCGGTGTTCCCAGAGGTGCGTCAACATCAGGAGCACCGCCGATCGCACGCGCTTCGGGACCGTGTCAGACGTCCAGGTGTCATCGGCCAGCTCTGCGAGGTAGTCCGTGACGATGTCGCTCGCCTCGAGCACCTTGGCGACAATCAACGTGTCCTCGGCGTCCGTCGTGATCTCCAGATGACGCTTGGCGTGGCTGAGATCGACCAACATCGGCATCAGGCCAGTCCTTCCGGTTGCCAGGCGCGTGACGTGAACTGCGCATCGTTCACGACTGCGCTCGCGGTATAGAGGCCGCTTTCCACCCCGACGTGGCGCACCATGTGGGGCTCACTGACGTATCCGAACCGCGACGCCGGCCAGCGGTCGAGCGCCCAGTAGCCAATCAACTTGTCGAACCCCTTATCCGGCTCGTTCTGAAACCGGGCGCTGCGTGGTCTCCAGTGCTTGCCTTTCACCGCCGCCCAGGCCGCACAGTCTCGGGCGTCCTCAGCGCGCAGGGCGATGGCTTGCGATCCCCGCTGTTCCTGAAGGTCGTAGAGCGCCAGACCAGGCGCACGGCCTGGGCGCCTTCCGCGACCGAAGGCGCAGAACCGATACACATGCACGTCCTTCCGCTGGTGTCGGTCGAGCCACCGCAGCACCGACCCTGGGAAGTCATCGCAGACGTCGATGTCATCCTCCAGCATCAACAGCCATTCCGCCGGGGCCGTGTCCAGGACCGCGATCTGCGCCAGCCCGTTCGCGTTCGGGGTCCGGCGCGCGGTCGGCACATGGCGCACGACGGGATGGCTGCCTATTTCCTTCGACAGCCAGGTGTCATCCGGATCCGTGAGCACGAGATGGACGGACTCGGCCGCGACGCCATGCGCGAGCAGGCTTCGCACGGTCCGGCCCAGATAGTTCTTTTTCTTCGGGGCTCGGTTCACCGTGCGGATCGTGATGGTGAGCCTACGCATGGGCGTACACCTGGTGCGGAGCGTGGAGCGCCCGAATCGACAGCGCCCCATAGCCTTGCTCGCTCAAGAACAATCGCCTCGCCGTCTGGACGTGCCGCCGCAACTTGTCGATCGCGGGCTGGTCGCCATAGACCGTCTTCGCGCGGACCCCGAGGAACGGCGGCAGGTAGGCATACCCGCCATACGTGCCGACGAACTTGGACGCACCGGCGATGGCCCGTGTCTGCACGTCCAGGTTCGTCTCCGGTGTCAGGCGATGCGAGATCCGATGCAAGTCCGGCGACTGCACGTCCAAACAACTGAACTCGTGGTGGTCGTCGCACTGCACACCGGTGTTCAGGAGCACCACGGGGCTCTCTTTGAGCAGCCCTCGGACCGTGGTGGAGACGATACGCCGCGCGTCCGGGGTGTTCGGACAGATGGCGCTCGTGTAGAACCGGACCGCGACATACCGATCCGGTAACCCGTCCAAGGGCGTCACAGGCTTGAACGGACGAGGCCGCAGATACGCCCGGAATTCCGGCGTCCACGGACGGTGTGCCCAGAACGCCTGATACATCAGCGACGGGTGCAAGATCTCCACGTCACCACCGAGGTCAGACGTGAGCCGATGCAGGATGTCCCGATCCAACTGACTCATCCAGAAGTGCTTCATCGCCCCGGTCGCCGCGATCCGTTCTTGGTTCCCGCGTCGGAATTCCTCGGGTGTCATCACCGACAAGATGTCGCGATACCGGCTGCACAGGTGCGCGTACCACGTCCGCGCGCCCCCGCGCGACACCACGATCAGACGATCCGGGTCGAGGGCATACTCCCGCTGTGCCCACGCCACGAACGGGATCCAGTACAGCAGCTCATACCCGACCTCCGTCAGCCACGGGCCGACGATGATCGGACCCGTCCCGTCACGCATCCGCTCCAGCGTGGCGCGCAGGTTGTGGATCGCCTCCTGGGCGATGACGGGATCGACCCTCATGCGTAGGCCACCCATCGCCGAAAGTCGGGATCCCGTCGCTTCTGCTTTTTCGAGCGCGGCACGTCAGCGGGATCGAGCGCGGGCAGGAGTCCGGCCTGGACGAACACCAAATTCGAACGGGTCGAGGCGGTGAGGCTGTAGCCCTTCCGCTCCGCGAGCGTGGTCAATGCCAGAACGCTGGCTCCGTAGTAGTTCGTACCGTCCCAGAACCGATCCGGGTCGTAGGGCACCGCGCGCGCTTTGGTCGGTCCCCACTTGGGGTTGAACTCGATCACGACCACCCGAGGCCGGTGCGCCAATGCCTGCCACACCCACAAGTCGTTCCCGTCGATGTCGATCGACAGCAAGTCAAACTCGTAGGGCACCCGGTATTGCTCGAAGACGTCATTGATATTCTCGGCGGTGATCTTCACGCCGTGGACGATCGAGGCGTGTGGCGCCACATCGAACAACACCACATCCCAGCCCGTCAGACGGAAGTGCGCGGTATTCGAACCGTGCAGGCCGTCGATAGCCCCGAACTCCACCGCGACGCGGTTCGTCGTGCCGATCTGATCGAAGATCCGGATCAGCACCCGATCCTCTTTCCCTTGCGCGAGCATCGTCGTCATCGCGCCTTGCTCAATCCGCCGGTCTCGTAGGCGTAGCGCTTCTTCGGTGCGCGATACCAGCTCGGCTTGAGGACCGTCACCCGCACGCCGCGCCCGCGCGCGAAGCCGATCCAGTAGAGAATCCCCCGGTGATCGAGCATGTGCGCCGGCCGTTGGCTCACGCCGTGCCCGTGCAGCACGATGTGGTCGTAGCCGCGCAGGATCGCGTAGGGGATCATGTAATCCACCTGGCACGTCCAGTGTTGGCCGTCTTCTGTGGGGTCAGGCGGAAACGCCGCCTCCACGTCCTCGATCGGAAACCGTCGCGAGGCAGGAATGGACGGGTCGACGGTCAACATCCAGATCGGCCGGCCGTTCTTGGGAAGCGTGCGATACCACGCGAGCGTGTTCGGGCGCTTGATCTTGACCCCTTCATAGAAGGGCGTCCGTTCCACCGGGTGCAGTTCGAACCATTCGTCCCAGTCGTCGAGCGTCGCCTTGTGCTTGGCGTACTGCTGCTGCGTGTGGGTGCAGACCCAGAGATCCGCGTCGGGGAATTGCACCTTCGGCGACACGGGCTCGATCACCTTGCCGTGGATGACGACGGTCTTCATGAGGCCACCGCCGTCTCAGTCTTCACGATGGCTCCAATGAGCAGCCCTGGATACCGATCCGCCAGCACACGGAGCGCTCGCTGGTCGGCGTCCACATGCCCGCGAATCGTCTGCAACTTCGGCAAGTAGTGATACCCGGCTGACCACGAGAACCCGACGAGGCGGACCCGTGACGCCCCGCTCCACAGCGCCAGCGCCGCGGTGAAGATCCCCGCTGAACAGGCCGTGTTGACGCCTGGACTGTGGTCCTGACGGTCGCAGATTTCATACTCGAGCCACCGCTTCACTGGCTTGTCGATGACCGACCACGACTCCAACGACGCGCCACTCTTCCGGAGCCGTGCCAGTGACTCGTCCTCGGTCGGTCGGATCGGGCTGCGCAGGAACGCGACGTGTTTCACCGCGCGGTTGGCACCCTGCCGGCACATGGTCAGGTGAAGGCTCGCCGCCGACGGCTTGCTGTTGAGCACCCAGACATCCGGCACGCCCGAAACGCTGCTGATCGCGCCGTTGACACAGATCACGACCTCGCTGGGGTCGGTCCTCGCGTGCTTGGTTGGCAGCGGCGCAGACCCGACGACAACACAGCGCCGATTGGCCACAATGGCCCCGAACGCCTGCAGTTGCGCCTTGTCCGGCGTGGTGGTCAAGGGCACCATTACGACGCCACCGCCATGCGTTCCGCGAAGACTTCGGCCAGCGGACGCATCGGGAACGACACCAAGGCGCTCCCGGATGTGCAGTTCACGATCTCGACGCCAGCCTCGGCCAACGGCTTCACGAGCGTCTTGAACGCCGTCAGGCAGGCCGCAACAGGAGGCACGGTGTGATCGGGGTGTTGCCCGAAGAAGTGATCGCGGGACCGCTTCTTCTGGTCTACGCGCATGTCGTAGCCGAGCAGGACAATCCGACTCGGCCCAAGATGGACTGCGAGGTTGATCGCCTGATACCCGCTGTTGAACCCCGTTCGAACGGCGGACGGGTCCAGCTCCAGCCCGTAGTCACCGGTATAGCGAAGCAGCCGCACGCCGGGATACGGCTTCAGTGTGTATTTCTGGCCGGTCTGATGCGCCTCACAGCTCGGAAACGTCGGATGGTTGCCTTTGTAGTTCTTGTCCGCCCAGCCCCACCACTTGTTGTCGCAGGCGTAGAGGACGTCCGCCCACGGCGCCAACTTGTAGGCGTCGTTGACCGCGATCACGACCGCCTTCCCGCGGCAGGCGTCGACATCCTCCGCACGGAGCGATGGACCGCTGCCCAAGCAGACGACCGTCGACCCTGTGAAGAGACGCGGCACGGTGGAATAGACCCGCTCCTTCATGCGTCGGTCCCGTTCCGCCCGTCCTTGCCGTCTTTCCCGTCGCGTCCGTTCCTCACGGCGAGCCGCCAGGACTTCGCCTTCACGTCACCCGGCCAGGTTGCCGTCTCCGTTTGTGCGATCCAGAACTTGCCTTCATAGGTCACGCCAGCGCCTCGTGGATAGGTGCGGCCGCGCTGCCAGACACCCGCGTCCCACGGGATCGGAATGGGCTGTTCCTTGACCTGATCGCCACGGCTGAACTTGGCGACGAGTCCGCGCGCCTCATCGAAGAGGAAGTCCACATCATCGAAGCCGAGACCGTCGACACCATCTCGCCCAGGTGCGCCGTCCTTGCCGTGCAGGCCGTTTGAGCCGTCCTTCCCGTCGATCCCAGGTGCGCCGTCCTTGCCGTGCAGGCCGGCCGCTCCGTCGCGCCCATTGAGGCCCGCAGATCCGTCCTTGCCGTCGCGTCCGTCACGACCTTGGAGGCCGTCCTTGCCAGGCGCACCCTCTTTGCCCTGGAGTCCCGCGGCGCCGTCCTTCCCGTCGAGACCGTGGAGGCCGTCTATCCCGTTCAGCCCGTGCGTGCCATCATCGCCGTCACGTCCCGGCGCGCCGTCTTTCCCGTCAAGGCCGGCGTGCCCATCCTTGCCGTTGACGCCGCCCGATCCAGGTAGCCCTGGTGCACCGTCCTGACCATTCAGGCCATCCTTGCCGTTGAGTCCAGCGGCTCCGTCCTTGCCGTCTAATCCGTCTCTGCCGTCCTTGCCTGGCAGGCCTTGAGCTCCGTCCTTCCCGTCGACACCGGGCAGACCGATCTCGCCACGAGGTCCAGGAATCACCGGCCTCGACTCGATCGCCAACAGCCGCGCGCGCGTATCAGCGGCGAAGTCCTTCAGTGCGTCCACAGCATCAGGCGCCACGACAGGACGCGCCTCGAGGAGCGCAATCTTCGCCAGCAGTGGCGCCGTAGCGTCGTGAATGGCGATGGAAATCACGTCCGCGAGTTCCGCCGTCAACGTCATACGTGGGCCATCTCGGCCACCTTTCGACGGATGGTCATCAGGAACTCTCCGGCCGGCATGGCTTTCTCTTCCGGCTCTGGATCGGGCTCAGGTTCGGGTGGCGGCGCAGGCTTCGCGCCGAAGGCCTCATCCGATGCGTCTCGTCGAGCGAGTGCGGCGATGCTGTGGTACTGCTGCTGCGCGAGCGGGGACGCCCCGCCTTCGACGGGACCGAGATCCCAATACCGTTTCCGCACCTCGTCGTAGGACATCCCGGCGCCGACGGCTTTCGACGCGGCTTCCGATTTGCCTGCGGTGTCCATCTTGAAGAGGCCATCCAGGTCGAACTCCACGCCGAGCGTCTTGCCAGGCACCGTCGTCAACTCCAGCCCTTCGTCGAGGCAGAGTTCCAACTTCTCGATGTGCGTCTGGAGACAGTCCGTGTAGTACTGGAGGTTGAAGACTTCCGCGTTGTTGTGCGTCGGATCCGCGCCGATGCCCACCTTGTGCCGTGGCATATGGAAACACTTCGCGATGTCCTCGTCGGTCATGTGCAGTTGTTCGACGAGCTGCGACTGCTCGGCCGTCATGGCGATCGTCGTGAACTTCATCCCGCCGGTGAGGACCGCGATCGACCCAGGTTCACGCTCATTCCACCGGAGCAGGAGTTCGCTGGCCTGCTCTCGGGTGATGTCCATCGGGACTTCAAGAATCCCGGCCGGTCGCGATCCGCTCGCGAGGAAGGAATGGGCCGTCCGCCGACTCGTGAGGCCATCGATCGCGGGATACCCCGCCGCGTAGATCGGTGAGACACCGACCAAGGGATGAAAGAGCGGACAGTGTCGGTCGTGGATGATCTCCCGTGCAGGCACCACGATCGACTGCTTGATCATGGCCAGTTCATCGATCGCCAACTGGTAAAACACGGATCCATCTGGAGCGACGAGTGGTGTGATGCGATGCGGGTCGAGAATGTGAAGGGCCCGGACGACTTGGCTCTCGCCTCGCTCCTTGAGCACGTAGGTATTGCCGTGCCCAAGCTTGGACAGCATCCACCACTCGAAGAACTCGATCCGCGTCTGATAGTCGTTCGGCTTCCGCAGAACAGGCGCACACTTACCGCTGTCGGTCTCCGTCCAGATACCTTCGTCGTCACGCTCGACCAGCTTCGGGCGGAGTTTTGCGATGTCACCCGCGATCAGCGTCAGGCAGGCGTAGAGCGTGGGATTCTGAAAGGCGGTATCAACGGCGACGTCTTCGTTCCGCTGCCAAGCGCCGGTCGTCAGTTCTTGGATGAGCGGCCACCAGCCCCTCGATCCGGGCACGGACGTCAGGGCCGCGGCCTTCGTCCGGGTGATCGAGAAGCCGAGAATGTTCACTCGGGATCCTGGACAGCCACGGTCCGGCGGCGATAGACGCGCTTCGGGCGGACAGGCTCGACGATACCGGGTTCGTCTAGATGGCCGTCGGGACCTTCGGGACAGGTTGTCCCGTCGCGGTTGCGACGGCGAGCTTTTCCGAGCAACACCAACACGCGCGCGTGATCCTCGCTGTACGCCGAAAAAGACGCCCCGATGGCGTACCGTTTCCCGTCGTATTCGCACGGTGCCGTGGCGATGAGGGGTACCAACAAATTGGAGACTCCAGACCGAGAGAGAGGCCGGCGCCCACGCCGTTGTTCGTGGGCGCCGGTTCAGAACGACGACTATGGAGAAGCCAGGCTCGGGCCGTAGGCGGCGGTATCGATCACCGCGACCACGGTCGGCCGACGCTTCTGCCACCGGATCCACCGCTCGGCGCGGATGCCGATACAGTTGCGCTGCCAGAGGTTGAACGTCGGCGCGCCAGGCGACCCGCCCATCATGTCGAGGGTGGCCTGGTTGCTCGCGTCGAGCGTCACGCGACCGTCATCCGCCAAGAAAATCTCGGACGGCTTGAAGATCACGAGGTGCCCGGCGTCAACTGAATCGGACACGATCACCTGATACCCGAACAGCGTGCCACCCGTCGGGGTCATGGCGATCCCGGTGGGCTGCTGGCCGAGGGCGTTGGTGAACATGCTGAGACCCAGCGCGATCGTCGGCGTCGTGACGACTACGAGGCCCATCAGGGAGATTTCCGCGGCCACCAGCGTGGCCAGGGCGGTCTTGAAGTCGTAGAGGAACGACGCCAGATCCGCGCCCGTCGCATTCGGCGCACTCACGCCGTTGGTGATCGACGCCGGGTTATTCGCACCGGCCGACACACCGACCTGGATGAACTGTGCATCCAGGAACCGCGCGCACTGCTCGACCATATCCGTTCGAACCGTGGCCTCGGCGTCAGGGCGCGACAACCGGACCAACTCCTCGGTGAGCACGATGATCCCGGCCGCCTTGCTCTTGCCGAGCGTGTCGCGCTGAAACGAAAGTTCGCTGACTTGCTTGGTGCCAGCTTCACCGACCCACCCGAAGGTGGATCCACCGGTCTGCGTGATGATCGGGATGTTGAATGGCACCGGACGGAACCCGGAGACCTTGCCGATGATGGTCTCAGGCCGCAGGAGTTCGACGAACTCGGTCTCGATCGTGTTCGGGTACGCAAGTTCACCACCCCACGACGGGCTGGCGACTTCGGTTGTGCCAGGATCCGCCTTGAAGTGCATCGCCTTCGCGTAGGCGGCGACTTCCGGCGTGTCCGTGAACCGTTTCGCATACGCCAGTGTGTCCGACAGGCTGCCGCGACCGGCGGCCACGGCCATCGCGTAGCGGGTAAAGAGCTGGCCCTTGATACGCGGTAGCACTTCAACGACTGGCTTTGCGGTTCCAGTCCGCGTGGCCGCAGGAATCAGGGGACGCGACTGGATAGCCTGTGCATCCTCGACCGTCTGCAGTTGCTTGACGCGCGAGGTGAGCGCCGGCACTTCCTTCAGGAGTGTGTCGCGTTCGGTGACGTCGTCACCGTCGAGACCGCCGTTGGTTTCGTCTTGTGACATGAGCGCCATCAACCGATCGTTTTTCACTTGTAGATCGGTCTTGGCCCCCGTCAACTGTTCGGAGACATTCATGGTCTGTGCTTTCGATGAAATCCCCAGAACACCGGGGGAGGAAGACGGTCGCCCAATGCCGGACACGGCGGGAGCGGACGCGTCAAACTGTTTGACGGCGGTGATGTTGGCCTCGACGTTCATCGGGATCGTCACGGCGCTTAGCTCACCCCAGAACCATTTGAGGTGACGAACGGCCTTGGAACCAGCGACAGGGACGAACTCGATCGGTTTCCAGCCAATGCTGAGACCGCGCACGAGTGGAGGGCTGGCCGTGAAGGCCGCCCACGCATCGTCGACGAGGCTTTTCAGGCGCCCAGGTGTCGTGACCTTCGAGACGCGCGCCTTGATGTGGATCCCGTCCGGACGGACCTCGGCGGCGAACACTTCACCGATCGGGGCTTGTGCGTTGTGGAACCAGAGGAAGGGCATCGGCAGCTTGAACTGCGCGCCCTTGGACTCCATGATGTCGCCGCCACGATCGAGGCTCGGGGTCGAGGCGATGCCTTCGACAATGCGCTGCGCCTGGTCGATGGACTTGATTTCGAGAAGGCTGTACGCCTTGTTGAGCATGGGTCGGTTCCCATGCTCAGGCCTGGCGTGTGGAGATGTAAGGGACTACCGGGAGGAATGTCCGCTATTGTCCGCAGATGCCCGGAGTTTGACGTGATGAGGGTCCGTGATTCGGATGGATCCGCCGGGGGTTCGACGAACCTCTACGGCGCCCTTCTCCACCCACCGTCTGACTGTACGCTCGTGCACGCGCTCGCGCGCGGCGAGTTCCTTCACGGTGAACACTTCGGGCTGTGCCATCACGAATCCCCTTTGCGACTATTGCAGGCGCGATGGGCAGGCTGCATATTTTCCAACGTGTGTGGACCGCCACGCGACACCGGAACAATGTGATCGATGGTGAACGTCTCAAGGCTGACAGGCTCACCGCAGATGCCGCACAGCCCACCATGCTTGGAGTACACCGTGCGTAAATCGATCAGATCGTAGGGAATGCCAAGACGTCTCGCGCGCACCTCGTGAGCCAACTGCATCCGCTTAATTCTGGGAGGAGGAGGCCCCCCGACGTATCGGTGCTCCCTGTGGTTAGGGGGTGGATAGTCCTCCAGTTCAGCATGGAACTTGTGACGACGATCCCAGTCGCTTTGCATCATCAGTGGAGCCGCCCCTCGTCGGCGATGAACGTCAGCGCGATGGTATCGGCCTCGGCGAGTTTCACGATGTGCGCGGCCAGGCGCCGCATCTCGTCCGCAACGGACGCACTGATAGACGGGTCACGGCGGCAGCGCACGAACGCCTCAAGGAGCGCATTAGCCAGCGCCGAGCATCCGATCTCCGAATCCGCGTGTTCACGTGCCAGCAGCTTCGTCAACGCCTTTTCGATCGCTGCGATCCGTTCTTTCCTGCTCATCTCGCCCCCAGAATGATGATCTGACACGTCGCTGCGACCTGTGGCTGCATCGCCCTCGACAGGCAGGTAAAGAACGCCACGGCCCCGTCAATCTTGTTCGGGCTGTCCTTCCCGCCCGCTTTCCTGGGGTAAATCTGCCCCTTGTGGTCCCGCTCGACGGAGACGTTCCCGACCATCCAGGCCATGGGCTCGCTCCCGTCGTGCTGGAGTTTCTTCCCGAGGATCAACGCCTCGGCCGTCTTCATGGCCGGATCCATCGTGTCGACGTTCTGGGGAATGTCGAGCACCATCCGCTCGACCTTGTCCCGGCCCAGGCTCGGTTCCAGCTTCAGCCGGATCTCCTGCATCATCAGCCTGGCCGACCGTCGATCGAAGTCGATCTCTCGGACGTTGCACGTCTTCACCAGGTCCAACAGGTCGTCCTGAATACGCCGATAGTCCGCTTCGTTCCCAGGCGTCACGATGATCGCGCCCGTCCTGGCCCACCCGGGCATCTGCGCCGTCGGTGACAACCGAACCACCTCTTCGGGCACGTAGATCTTCGAGATCAGCGCATACCGCTCGGCGTCCAACTTGAAGAGCAACGACAGCGCCGACGGGTCGCGAGTCTCCCCCAGGTCCACCCCGATGAACAGCGGGAACGTCTTCAGCGACTCCAGCGTGAGCCCTGGCGCCGCACACGTCTGCCACGTCGAGGCCGGCATCCACGACGCCTCGCTCCGGATCCAGACGTTGAAATGCTTCGTGAGGAGATTGTTCATCTCCGCTTGGTTCACTTGCGCCGCGGCGATCTTGGCGGTCAGGTCCGCCGGCTGCACACTCACCCCGTAGTTGGGATTCGCCTTCCGCTGGACGGATTCGAGCCGAATGTCGTCCCCAGGGTCGATCGTGTAGTTCAGGCCGAAGAACGTCTCGTCCTCCACGTCCCCGTTGAGAATCTTCTGCAGGTAGTCGAGTTTCTGATGGCAGATGCCCCCGACGTCCACGCCGGCCGTCGTGATCCCTAGGAGCCATGGTTGCAACCGCGCTCCGGTGCCCGTGTCCAGGACTTGCCAGACCGCCGGGGTCTTGTGCGCGTGCAGCTCGTCGATCACCGCGCAGGACACGTTGAGCCCGTCCAGAGAGTTCGCATCCGCCGACAGCGGCATGAACTTGGACGCCGACTCCGGAATCGCCAAACTACGCGTCGTCTCAGACCCGACCCGCACCCCGAACGCCTGACAGAACCCCGGCGAGCGCCTGGCCATCTCCCACGCAATTTCTGCCACGGCTTTGGCCTGGTCTCGAGTCGTCGCCGCCGAGTAGCACTCCGCGCCGCCTTCCCCGTCGACCGCGAACATATACAGGCCGATGATCGCGCCCATCGTGGACTTTGCGTTCTTCCGCGGCACGAGGATCAGGCCCACCTTGAACCGACGGAGACCGGTCTCCGCATGGACCCACCCGAACATCGTGCAGAAGATCCAGCACTGCCACGGCTCGAGCCGGATCGGGTTCCAGATGTTCCGGCCCTGCTCGTCCTTCCCGATGATCTTCGCCAACGGCCCCTTGATGTGCGGCAGGAGCTCGGCCATCTGACAGATTTTCCGGGCAGGTTCCGGCTCGAAGCGATACGGGAATCCCTCGGACTGCTGACGATCGAGATCCCGCCGGTTGCGCTCACATGCCAACTTGACCCACCGGCACGCCAACTGGGCCCCCGACAGGACGTCCGCCTGATACTGCGCCGCGAGCGCGATGTAGTCCCGATCGCTCATGCTTTCCCGCCCAAGGCCGCCCAGGGGTTCGCCGCGGGCTTCGGCTTGTCACTCACCGCCGGCTTCCCGAGTGCCGTCAACTTGAACCGCGCCAGCGACCCATCGAGCCGCTGTGACAACTGCAGGAACGTCTTCAGGTAGGGTCCAGCCTCTTTCGTGTTGGCACCAAGATGTCCGATCTTCGAGACCACCTGATCGAGATATGCCCACTGTTGGCAGAACTGCCGGAACCCGGCCGCCGTCGCCGGCGTCAACGTCCGCTCGGCGACCGCGTGCTCGGCCCACCGGTGCCACACCGCGCGTGCATCCTCAGGGAGATCCTCCGGAGCCTTCAGCAACCCGGCGCGCTCCACGGGATCAACCGGGGGCAACTCAGGTCGCACCGGGGCCCGATGCCCCACCATCGGCACCACGACCCGATCGCCTTTCGGCTTCCTCCCGGCTCCGACCCTTGCGCCACCTTTCGGCATTGATTTATCTCTCGTGTTCCCTACAACTTACTGAATCAAATGTTTAGAAAGATCTGATTTTGTCAATTCGAGACTGGGCTGGTTCGGGAGGCATGAGGCCAAACTTTTTTGAGGCCCCCCCTCTATTCCAAGACGGAACTGTCCGCCTATCGTCGCGCCCTTTCTCGCGTTACATCGACGACAGAGGCACTGGACGTTGGACCATACATGCCCGGGTGACTCTGGGTGCGCCAAAGGGATGATGTGGTCTATCTCAGGTGCGCACGGGTCGTATGTTCCACGCAGCCGCCTGGGAGTAGATACTCCGCAGATCTGGCACCGCCACTTGTCTCTGGTTCCGACGGAGATAGGCCCACATCGTTCGTATGGCAATCCTCTTGCCCTGGCGCGCTCGCACGGCTTGGTTCCGTGGCGTTCGCGCATCCTTCTACGGGCAGCTTTCATCGCGGTAGCGCGACAATATGCCGAGCACAGGTCGCGGAGTCCTTTACCTAATGGCTTGACGAACCGCCCACCGCACACGCGGCACGACACCTCTAGTCCCATTCGGGCCATTCTTCGCCGCGATATTTCAGACCGTTTACTCAGAAGGTCTCGTTCCCTCTCTTGTCGCTTGTTCTCACGCTGAGCCTCAATGCGAGCACGAGAAAGGGCGGTCCGCTTCGCTCCACTACATTTCTTGTTACAGAACCTAGCCGCGTTCTTGTCGTGATTGTTCCTGGTGAACGTACGCCCGCACCATTCACATACGCACGAGCGATGTTCCGGTGGACGTCCCTTTAGAGCGCCAACCACGATCCGGGCACGTACGCACTCCTGAGAGCAACACAGGCGGAACCTAGAATGCTCGAATGACTTACCGCAGTGATTGCATTTTCTTACCATCTATTCACCACGGTTAGTCTTGGCCTGATGGCACGAGCGGCATAGCGGTTGGAGTCCATGGCGATTAAAGAATTCGGCATCGTTGCGCGGCTTCTTTACGTGGTCGACTTCCAGGCTTGCAAACGTGCCTCCACATTGCGCGCATACATGAGCCGAATCTGTTAGAACTTGCTCCCTAAGCCTCTGCCATCGGATTGTTCTGTATCGACGCCGATCGATAAAGTTCCTGCGGTTATGTTCCTGATCAACAGCACCATCGGTGCACCGTCGTTGCCCTGGTGGTAGCAGTGCTTGGCAGCCACAGGCGCACGGGTGAAGGGACGCACTGGGCATCCGTCACCCCTACACGGCTGGCAAGAGTGAACGCGAGAACGTGATGAACCCTTGTCCGACCGTAGCCGTGGCCGTATCGGTATCGTCGATCTTGGCTTGCCATTCGTAGGTGCCCAGGAGGTCGGCGGTGTAGTTCCCTGCCACGGTCGCATCGAAGAGCCCGTAATCCGGATCCGTGAGGTCTGTTTCTATTGACCCACCTGGCGACCCGCCTTCCGTGGAGAGAATCACTTCGTGGGTCTCGACATCGCAGATCGCCACCCTGATCTCGACACTCGCGATGTCAGCCGGGATCCCTTCTAAGTCCGTCACCGTAAAGGACAGGCGGATGTCGTCGCCAGCGATGTACTCGAAGCTTCGATTCGCAGTAATAGCCATTCGTTATTCCACTGTGCCGGTCAGGCCTACATCACGAACGGACCCAGACTTCCCGATGTCCACGATGACAGATGCCCTCCCGTTGTCGTCCACAGTCCCGGTGAGGCCGACGACCGAGATGAACAGACCGGCCAGGAAGTCCGCAGGCGCACCCGTGACGAGGTAGACGCCTGGGCTCAGACTGAAGATGCGAGCCGCTTGCAGTCCAGCGTCAGCACCCGTGAGGGTATAACCCCCAGGTGAGGCCATGAGCGCCCTGGTGAGATGGAACGTCGCCGCGGCGCCCGTGAGAGCATACGCGCCGGGATTGGCGACGAGGAACCGTCCCACGGCCAGATTGGCCGAGGCACCCGTAATGACATAGGTGCCAGAGTTCGCCCGCAGGAGGCGCGCACTCAGGAGCGTGGCAGATGTGCCGGTGAGCGCATAGACGCCAGGTTCCGCCTCGATGAAAAACTCACCCGCGCCGGGAATGATGTGCTCGAAGGTGACGTCGACGCCGTTGATGACGTAAGCGCCTGGCGAGGCAGCGAGAATTCTTGCACTCAGGAGCCGCGCATCGGCGCCAGAGAGCAGATAACTACCTGGGGAGGCCGTGAGAATTCTCGCCGACAGAAGCGACGAGCTCGAGCCCGTGAGGCTGTAGGCCCCAGGACTGGCAAGCATGACACGCCCTTGGGCGAGCAGCGCAGACGACCCGGTAAGGCTGTAGGCGCCAGGGCTCGCCAAGAGCGTCCGACCAGACACGAGCAAGGCACTCGAGCCCGTCAGGGCATACGACCCCGAAGACGCCAACAACGTCCGAGCGGAGAGCAGCGTCGCATTCGACCCAGTCAGGGCATAACTGCCAGGGTCCACTGACAGGAAGAACGACTGCGCCAGGGAGAAGGTGACGTCGACGCCGCTGATCGTGTAACTACCAGGGCTGGCCGAGAGACTCCGAGCGGACAGGAGATTCGCGGCGGACCCGGTGACGGCATACGCGCCAGGAGCGGCCTGGAGAGACCGTGCCGAGAGCAGCGTCGCGCTCGAACCCGTGACCGCGTAACTGCCAGGCGAGGCGGTGATCGTGTGCCCGAGGGCCAGCGTGGCACTGGACCCGGTCAAGGCATACGCACCGCTCGCCGCCAGCAGCATGTGCGCCGCGACCGCCATCGCCGCCACGCCACTCACGGCATAGCTCCCAGGTGCACAATCCAACTCGTACGAGACGGTCTCGCGCAGAAGGATTTGCTCCCCATTTTCCGCGAGGAGATGGTCGCCGTCTTCCTTGAGGA
>Ga0184616_10000012_pt1 | contig 37378 bp, 37 predicted proteins | sample PLM4_90_coex_FD_133145 | JGI IMG/M metagenome (GOLD analysis project Ga0184616, IMG submission 133145) | Groundwater sediment microbial communities from an aquifer in East River, Colorado, USA - PLM4_90_coex | ecosystem: Environmental > Terrestrial > Soil > Riparian zone | place: USA: East...
AAGATCGCCCTGCTGATCGGCCTGCTGCGTCACATGGACCCGAAACGCACCATCCTGTTCGTCAACACCAAGGCCGTCGCCCAGCGGGTGTGGAGTTATCTGGAGGGCAACGGCTTCAGCGCCGCAGTGTTGTCCGGCGACGTGCCGCAGAGCAAACGTCAGCGGCTGCTCGGCGACTTTCAGCGCGGCGACCTGGCGATATTGGTCGCCACCGATGTGGCGGCGCGCGGCTTGCACATCCCGGCAGTCAGCCATGTATTCAACTACGACCTGCCGCAGGACGGCGAAGATTACGTGCATCGCATCGGCCGCACCGCGCGCGCCGGAGCGAGCGGCGATGCGATCAGCTTCGCCTGCGAAGAATACGCCTTCTCCCTGCCTGACATTGAGGAGTATACCGGGCACAAGATCCAGGTCACCCGCGTGACCGACGAGATGCTCGCCAAGCCCCTGCCGCCGGTCAAAATCGAGCGCAGCGAGTTCGTCCAGCCCAGAAAAACATCCAAACCCTCACGCCCCCGGCGCGGCGCAGGCGACCAAAAAGGCCGCAGTCACGGTTCCAGCCGCGGACGTTAGAAAAATGTGAGGGGTGAGGGGTGAGGTGTAGAGACTGCTTCTCCTCACACCTCACCGGCACTCTAATGAGTAAGGAGAAGTTTGCTATAATTTGGTATTACTTGCCCTAGCCCCTAGCCCCTACATCATGGCCCGCATCATTTCCCCCGACGGTAAAGAAACGCGCGAACTCCCCGCCATACAGGCGCGCCTGGCCGACATCGGCATCACCCTGAGAAACTGGCCGGCGCCCGCCGACGCGCGCGCCCAATCCCTGCTGAACAAGCCCGTGCTCGATGACGCCGAAAAGGAAGAGCTGCTCGCCGCCGTGGATCATCGCTTTCAGGAACTGAAGCGTGAGGCCGGTTACACCACGCGCGACATGATTGTACTGCATGAGGACATTCCGTGCCTCGCCGAGATGCTCGGCAAGTTCGACAAGGTGCATTATCACACCGACGACGAGGTGCGCTATATCCTGGCCGGCAAGGGCTATTTCGGATTCGTGGACAGCGACGGCGGACAATTCATGCTGGAGGTCAGCGCCGGCGACTACATCAACGTCCCGGCCACCACCGAACACTGGTTCACCCTGGGCGATTCACCGCGCATCAAGGCAGTACGCTACTTCATAGACACCAGCGGCTGGACGCCAGTCTATACTCAAAAACAAGTCGCAAGTTTCGAGTAGTAGGGCCGAATTCATTCGGCCTTGTGTATTTTTTGTAAATGATCCAAGTCACCTACCGCTTCCCCGCCTCTGTGGACGCCGCCAAACAGGCGCAGGTCATCGCCATCGGCCAGACCGTGGGGACATGGGGCACGTCATTCTCCCACCGTGAGCAACAACTGCGCAGTCATCTCGCCGAAGTGGTCGAGGTCGTCGCACAGCCCGACGGTTCATCGCTCGCGCGCATCGCCTTCCCGGCCGCCAATACCGAAGGCGACATCGGCTCCCTCCTTACCATGATCTTCGGCAAATACAGTTTGAGCGGCCCCGCGCGCGTCGTGGATGTAAAATTACCCAATGACTACGGCACACGTCCGAAGTTTGGCTCGCAAGGTTTATGCCAGCGCACTCAAATCTTTGACCGCCCACTGGTCATGGCCATCTTCAAACCCGCACTAGGACTCACAGCAGCAGATCATGCCGCTTTGCTGCGTGAAGTCGCATTGGCCGGTCTCGATCTCATCAAGGACGATGAAATATTGGGCAACCTTCCCGGCTGTCCGACTCTCGAACGGGTGCGCGCCTGCCGCGCCGTGATAGATGAGGTAAAACACACCAACGGCCGTGAAATTCTTTACGCCGTCAACGTTACAGGTCGCGCCGACAAACTCAACGGATTCGCACGGCAACTGGTGCAGGAAGGCGCCAACGCCTTGTTGTTTAACGTCCTGAGTTACGGCTATTCTTCACTGGAGGCGCTGGCCGCCGATCCCGAACTCAACGTACCCATCTTCGCCCACCCTGCGCTGTCCGGCGCCTTGGGCGGACCGAGCGACGGCAGCGGCGATTACGGTATAGACTACAGCGTCACCTTGGGCACGCTGATGCGCCACGCCGGCGCCGACGCGGTGTTATATCCCGCGCATTACGGTTCTCTGCCCTTCAGTGCTGCCACCGAATTTCGCATCCGCGATATTTTACGCAGCGAAGCGGGCCGTCCTGCCCTGATGCCCGTACCCTCGGCGGGTGTCAACGCGAACGTCGTGCCGCGCATCCTGCAAGACTACGGCAACGACGTGGTGCTCAACGCCGGTTCGGCCATCTTCGATCATCCGCAAGGTCCGGCGGAGGGCGTGCGCGCGATGTTCGAGGCCATGCACAGAGCAGGTTATGGCTAACACTTTGGATCATCTCGCACCACGCACGGCGCTCATCGAGATCGCACGCGACTTTCACGCGCGCGGCTGGATGGCCGGCACCGCCGGCAACCTCAGCGCACGCGAGGACGACGGCAGTTTTTGGATCACCGCCAGCGGTAAACCCAAGGGCCGCTTGGAGGAAAACGATTTTCTGCTAGTGAGTATCTCAGACGGCTCGATCATCGAGTACACCGGCAACGCCAAACCCTCGGCGGAGACCGCCATACACCGCAGCCTGTATCAGTGTTTTCCGGAGGCGCGCGCCTGTCTGCACGTCCACAGTGTGGACGCCTGCCTCGCCGCAGCGCGCACACCTGCCACCGACTCACTGCCCTTGCCGCCCCTGGAAATGCTCAAGGGTCTGGGCGTTTGGGACGAGCATCCGGAGGTGAGTCTGCCGCTGTTTGAAAACTTTCTCGATGTCGGCAAGATCGCCGAAGCGATAACGGCGCGCTTCCAGCAATCGTCGCCGCAAGTCCCCGCCCTGATGGTGCGCGGCCACGGCATCACTGTGTGGGGCGGCAACTTGCAGGAGGCGTACAATAGGGTCGAGGTGCTGGAATTTATCATGAGTTACATGGCGCGCGGCTAACTATTTCCCCTCCCCCCTTGCGGGGGAGGGTTAGGGTGGGGGGATGAGCACGCTTCGAGCCAGGCACCTGAGAAACCACCCAACGGAAGTGGAGGTAAAACTCTGGCGGCATCTTCGATTGCGCCAAATCGGGGGTTACAAGTTCCGCAGGCAGCAACCTCTTGGGCGGTATATCGTTGATTTTGTCTGTTTAGAGAAAAAAGTGGTCGTGGAACTCGATGGTGGACCGCACGCTGAACAAATTAGTGGGGATGCGCAACGCACCGCCTGGTTGGAGTCTCAAGGATTTCACGTGTTACGATTTTGGAATCATCAGGTACTGGAGGAGATGGAAACGGTCAAGGCGGTGATCTATCAAACCTTGCTCGATTTTGACCCCCCACCCTGACCCTCCCCCGCAAGGGGGGAGGGAAGATGGTTATAGATCACGAGATGTTTTTTTACCCATATGAAAGTCGGAAGAACCTTATCATGAACATCATCCTCGCCAATCCTAGAGGCTTCTGCGCCGGCGTCAGCCGTGCTATAGACATCGTTGAGCGCGCCCTCGACATCTTCGGCGCGCCGATCTACGTGCGTCACGAAGTGGTGCACAATAAATTCGTGGTCGAGGGTCTGCGCGCGCGCGGCGCCGTGTTCGTGGACGAACTGGACGAAGTCCCCGACGACGGCCGCGTCATCTTCAGCGCCCACGGCATCTCGCGCGCGGTGCGCGAGGAGGCGACGCGGCGCGGCCTCAAGGTGTTCGACGCCACCTGCCCGCTGGTCACCAAGGTGCACATGGAGGTGTTGGGCCATTACCGGGAAGGACGTGAATGCATTTTAATCGGCCACGCCGGCCATCCCGAAGTGGAAGGCACGCTCGGGCAATACAACAAGCCCGAAGAACTGGGCCGTATGCACCTGGTGGAAACGGTGGATGATGTAGAGAAACTTCAGGTGAAAAATCCCGACGCGCTCGCCTTTGTCACCCAGACCACACTCTCGATGGACGACACGGCGCGGGTGATAGACGCCCTGCGCGCGCGCTTCCCCCGCATCCTCGGCCCCAAGAAAGACGACATCTGCTACGCCACCCAAAACCGCCAGGACGCGGTCAAGGAACTCGCCCAACGCTGCGACGTGGTGCTGGTGGTCGGCTCGCCCAACAGCTCCAACTCCAACCGCCTCAAGGAACTCTCCGACAAGCTCGGCACACCCGCCTATCTGATAGACAGCGCCGACGACATCCGCCGTGAGTGGTTGAATGATTACACGACGGTCGGCGTCACCGCCGGCGCCTCCGCGCCGGAGATCCTGGTTGAACAAGTGATCGGACGATTACAGGAGTGGGGTGGAAGCGAGGCGCAACAAATCTCCGGCCGCCCGGAGCATGTGGTGTTTCCGCTGCCGAGGGAGTTGCAGACCTAGCAGGGTATTGGAAAACTCGTTTTTCAATACCCTGCGGTGCGGTACATGGACGTGCCGCCATTTTTCAAACACACAAGTGTTCGAAAAATGAAGCCCAGCAAAAATCACATTTTTTTGCTTTGCGTAGTTGAAAAAGTCCTGGATGGACTTTTTCAACATCCTGCCAGCAAATACCGGTTACGGTGGTGTTGGATCCGTCTGGTGGATAAAGCTGATCAGACACACCCGGGTATCGGCGCTCGCGGGTTGAGTCGCGTCAGTAGGTAAACCACAGTCAGCGGGTAGCGTCCCGCTCTTATCCGGCCATTTAATAGTGACAACGACTTGCTTCAGTGGCGGGTAAGCAGGAGCGGGGCTAGGCGCGGTAAGGGTGGCCGGGTTATTAACTGAGGTGGCAGCGTTACCGTAATACCAGCCTTGTACCCGCCAGGTGCGGGTATACTGCACGTTGCTATTGTCCAGTTCTGTGCTTGGCACCGTACCGCTCGGCAGCGCCAGGTTGCCGGCGTTGTCCATTCTCCCCCCTTGATTTGTGACTATGGCCTGATAGCTCGCGAGCGGCGGGATGGCGGTTTGAGGATTGGGCGTCACTAATATACTGAAATTGCGCAGATCCTCCAGCTTTTGCTGGGCAAGATGAATCGCCACGGTGCGCTCCTTGCCCATGCTGTTGTCCTTCATCACCGTTCCCTGGAATTTGGAGAGCGACATCAGCCCCATGCCCAGTACGATCAAAGTAATCAGCACCTCAATCAGACTTACGCCTTTTTGTAAAATTTTTGGATTTCTCATGGCCTTCCCCTACATCTCGTCCGCCCAGCCGCCGGAGGTGGGACGGAGGGTGCCGGTATTGGTGCTGGCGCGCAACAACACCTGGGCGTCGTACACCATGCTATTGTTGCCATTGGCCCGGGTGACCGGGCTCTCCGAGACCAAAGCCCCTTGAAACAGGCCGCCATTCATCCTCGCACTTCTCCCCGCACCTCTTACGTAGATAAGCCCATAAAACTCTGTATTACTAGAGCCTACGTCTAGGTCACCCTCCACAATCACCACAAAGGGTTTTGCGACAGTCCCCACGACAACGTTCCTGATGGTGCAATTCCCGACCACCCAGTAACGCGCTGCCGGGAGGTTGTGAATTGTGTTGCAATCGGAGATAAGGGTGGACTGATTTTTGATTTCATCGGAGCGAGCGCTAGGCACCCCGAAGGTATATTCAAATAAATCGTTAGCAAAGGCTGGACAACCTACCGGATTGGGGGTCGCCAGTGTAGTGCCAGGGAAGGGCTCCAGGCATATCGTCCCGTCCGCCAAATAGGCGCTGACTCGGTCTGTTGGTGAGAGAACTGTCGATGGGATGAGATCCGAGCCAGCTGCTGCAGTACCCGAGACTCCACCGCCACCGCAGGCGCTACCTATCCCGCCGGTCCCTGAAATGACTAAGTTATTATTAGGATTCCAGAAAAACGGTACGCAGGTCTTGGTGCCATTGCTTCCTTGGCTGATACTCCCCGATGCCCACACAGACAACGGGGTCCCGGTAGTCGTCACCGTGGTCGTGGTCAACCCCGTGCTAATGGTCATGGTACTGGTACGGGTATAAGTAGTATTAGGGGGGGATGGCGGGTTATTAGGGTCTGTGTAGGTGATGTCGCTGTTGGATGCACCACTGGCCGCCGCTGTAGTCGTCACCGGGTTGGCGGTACCTAACGGAGGTGCCTGCAAGAAACCCGTCGCATTACCCCAGATATCCATGGTGCCCAACAAATTAACTGTACCGGCTGCCATGATCGGCGCATGAGGTATCCGCCCCAGGCCCGAGGCGCTGCGCACCACCCGCTGAGAAATCGCGCGAGCCGCCAGTGGATCATTGGCGTTGGTCGCCTGAGCGATCACCACCACGGTGGGATCCTGTACAGGTATTATGTTGTTGCCGGTGCAAGGATTATTGGCGCAAGGACTCAGGTAATGCACTGTATAGCTGTAAGCGTCGCTCGGTTGCACCAGCTTACCCGTTGGCACGGTATAGTACAGCCAATTGGTAAAGCCCGGCCCCGCCAGAGTGTAGAGGTTATGGCCATCGCCGTCACCGCAAGGCAAGGCCGTTTGATTGGTGCAGGGCTGCCAGGTCGCGCCTGAGCTACCGCCTGGGCCCCAGCCATTGCTGCCCACCACGTTAATCAAACCATGATTCTTATTAAGATACGCGATGCCATACTCCACCCCGGCGTTGGCCACGTCCTGGGCGGTCTTGGCGCGCATGTCATTGGTTGAGGTGCGCTGTTCGGTCACGCCCACCCGGGCTGCGGAGAAGGTGACTAAGGTAATCGCCAGCAGCAAGATGAGCGAGGTCACCAGTGTGGCTGCGCCGCGCTGGTTGTTGAGTAGTGTGGTGTTGATATCTTTCATGATGTCGTCCTCGTCAAGTTTCGCCAGCTGCTAACTGTTCACCATCTGCACTGTTTCGGTGATGGTGCGGTTAATCGCGGGATTGGAACCCCTGAGCTGACCGGTGAGGGTAATAGTGACATTGCGGATATTGCGGGTAGCGCCGCTGGGGCCAGCCGGAGAGGGGACACTTACCACGTCAAACCGCAAGGTGGTAATATCCACGCTATCGCTGTCGGTGAGATCGCCCCAGGTCCCCGCCGCGCAATCCGTGGCGCCCGCGCCACCGTTGCGGCTCTGAATAACCCCGACAGCGCCTACCAAACCGCGCCGATAGCCGAATCGGTCGGCGTTATCCACAGATCCTGCCGTGACGGGAGGGCTATCGAGTGCAGTGCTGTCATAGGTAAATGAAATACAATCATTTGCCACATTTACGGTCCTGGCAGTCAAATCGTCTCCATTGGCGGTGGAAGTAAAGGGATTGGGAGTGGTGGCAGTGGTGCTATCGCCCCTGTATCCCGCGCGGCGGATGTCTTGCACCATCACATCCATCACCGCCCGCAGCTCCTGGTTGAGGCGCGTCATCTTGAGATTTTCGGCGTTGCTGGTCACGGTACTCACAAACATGCCGATCACGCCGCTCACCACGATCAGGCCGACGGCAATGGAGATCATCAGCTCAATCAGGCTGAGACCGGCCTGTTTGAATATAGGTAAATTCATTTTCGCCCCCTCTTTATGGGCCTGGACATGTCGGATATCCCGAGACGTTCTCGTTGCCGGATGGCGAGCACATCTTCACACGGCCCAGCCTGCTGACTTCCAGACGCAGTTCTTTTTCGTTGGAGGCACCATGGTTTGAAGTAAATTCGATCTCGCCAGTGACGATAGGCAGGGCGTTGTTGTTCATGCTCACCAAACCTCGCCGCGGCTCGAAATTGAGGTTGTTATTGGTGATGTTGCTGACACCTAAGCTTACATTTCTGAACCCGGTCTGATTGACGACCTTTTCCACACCATCGAGCGCGCAACTGTTGGCGGTGGTGCAATTGCAAGTGGCGGTGGTTGCGGACATGCCATAACACCAGGTCGTGCCCGAGCCGGTGAAGGTGACAAATACGTTGGCGTTGCGCTTGATCGCCTCGCCGCGGGCGTATTGCAGGTCGCCATAGAGCTGTTCGGCCGCGCCGGTCAAGCGGCGCTTGTCTGTGGTCTCCTGAAACGAAGGGATGCCCACCGTAACCAAAATGGAGAGCACCGCCACTGTCGCAATCATCTCGATCAGGGTAAAACCGAGCGGTATTTTGTACGTCCTCATGTATCGCCTCTAAGGTCAGACTATCCTTGAGGAGATTATCGGGTTACCCGCACGAAACTTGACTACCGCACATCGGCCGTACGCTACCGCTGGTCAGGATAGCCGGACTAAATGCCGTTCATCGGCAATAAGCTACCGCTGGTCGGGTACCGCGGTGAAACGGCCGATTAAGGGCGTGACAGGAGTTGCTGGGAGGGGAGGCTAAAGGGCCGGGGAGACGGCCGTGGCGCGTATTAGCGGCTAGGGTCTGAGGCCCCCTGCTGATGAAGGTTGTGAGGCAGACTCGTGTGTCCGATGGCACAGGCAAGGCAGGAGTCTGGGTGAGGGTTCTCGATCCCTTCAGATTCGCGGAAAACCCATTAATGGGGATGATGCTTTGAGTTTGTAGAGACTATCTCTCTGGCGGAGATTTGCTGATGATTGTATTAAGGGTAACAGTCTGGGCCACACCGTCTTGATCTGTCCACCCAACAGTAACCGTTACCATCTTGAAGTCAGGAAGACCAGCCGGACAGCCGCCACTTACAGCAGGTGTATTGTGCCCGCCAGAGAAACAATAATCGCTTACTGTCCAGGTACGTGTGTATGGTACATTTGAAATTGTAAGGGCAGTACCACTGCTGATCGCAGCAATACGGCCACCCATATTGGGAGTAGTGATTGTGCTATAAGCGTATCTTGTTGGAGAGGGGGGAATGGGAGGGGGAGGTACCAGTGCATCATAAGCACGCAAGTCATCTACTTTTTCCTCGGCGAGGTGAGCCGCCACCGTACGCGCCTTGGCCAGGCTATTCTCTTGCAGCACCGTGCCTTGAAATTTGGCGAGCGAAACGAGTCCCATGCCTAGCACGATCAAGGTGATCAGCACCTCAAGCAGGCTCAGCCCTGTCTGCAGGGTCCTGAGATTCAGCGTTGCTTTAATCATGGCTGCAACTGATCACGCCAGCCGCCGGTGAGCTTGGCAAAACCACCGCCTGAGGTACTGCCGGCCTTTCTTAAAACATCGTAATCGTAATGGACGTCAAAGCTGCCTCCAATGCCTATGTTTCTATCTGAAACTAGGGCTCCATAGAGGTCGGCGCTACCAGTAAGAGTTATGGTGCGATTATCATTAGGGTCTCTTACATAAATAAGGCCATAAAACTCGCTGGTGCCACCAATCTCCAAATCGCCATCTTCTACTACCAGAATCACAGGTTCGTCTACTGTGCCTACATTTGAACTTAAGATACAGCCGCCCGTCACCCAATAACGGCCGGCTGGCTGTGTCGGTAAATCGCTACAGGTGGTGGGTGTGAATTCATTTTTTATGATCTGAAATTTTGTGTCGGGAACACCAAATACGTACTCGAACAGGTCTGTCGCCAGGGGCGGGCAAGCTGGATCAGGAGGCGGTATAACCAGATTCCCTGGATTCCCTGGAAAAGGCTCATTGCACAGGATGTTGGGTGGTAAATAGGCGCTCTGCCGGAGAGGATCCCCACCGTCCCACGTTGGTAGGGCAGTACCCCAAGTAGTGAGGGTGGTCATCGTGTTGCCACTAACCGTGGTGATTGTAGTAGAGCTAACTCCACCAACTCCACAGGGAGGGGGTGGGGGTATAGGTGTAGTTATGGACCCACTACTAGGCGGAGGGGGCGAACCTGTTTCTGGTGTAATAACAGACACAGGGTTCTGGGTAACCGCTAAACAGGGGGGTATACCTGCGGGGGGTATAAGTGTACCTGTGGGATTGACATCGATAGCACCCCCCCCCGGCACCACCGGGCTTATCGCCATCAATGGTGCGGGAGGGATATTAATGAGCGTAGAGTAGCCGCGCACCGTCATCCTGGCGGTAGCGCTGCCGGCCAGCGGGTCTACGGCTCCCGTAGTAGGGTCGGGTGTGGGTGTGGCGGTAGAAACGATAATAATTATTGGATTATTGTCGGGGCCCAGCGTCACGCCCGGTCCAGGGTCTATGTCAAAGCCGGGAGTAAGATAAGAGACATCATACCTATACTTGCTTCCCGGAAGCATCTGTACTGCCTCCACATCATCAACGCTGCTATAAGCCAGCCAATTGCCATTTCTACCCCCGACCTGGGGATTGATTGGATCGTAAATATTATTAACACCATCTCCGCAAGGTAGTGTGTTAGCACTACATGCTGCCCAACGGGGGGGGGGGAGTGGGTCCATCCATCCGGTTGGGTTGGTTGAGCTGATTTTAGGCCTATTTTTTTCCAGATAAGCCAAACCATGCTCAAGACCCGCTAAAGCGACCTCCATGGCTTGTTTGCTGCGCATATCGTTAGCCGAATTTCTTTGTTCACTCACGCCAATACGGGCAGCGGAGAAAGTAACGATGGTAAGCGCCAGCAACAGGATAATGGCAACAAACAGAGTCGCCGCACCACGCTGCTTACCCGCCTTAGTCAAAATCGGGCGGAGGCTATCAGGAAGGGAACCAGTCTTTAGCACGGGGATGCTCCGCCTCCGTCAGCGATTTCGTCATTTTGTACGCGCACTGTTTCCTGCAAGGTGCGGCTGACACTGGAATCACTTCTCAGTTCGCCAGTGAGTGTAATCTGTACGGTACGGATAATACGGTATTGCGCAGCTGCGGTATTAGTAACGAGCAGGACGGTTCCGGTACTATTGGCCAGTGGACAAACACTGAGAATAGTAAAGGTGAGATCGGTGATATCAACGGTGTCATCGTCAGTGAGAGATTCCGTGTTCGCTCCACTAAAACTGCAATTGTTAGTCGCTGCGCCCCCCGCCTCACGAGTGCGCACTACACCTATTCCACCAACATCTACAAGGCGAAAGCCGCGTTTTTCGTCGTCTTGAAGCCCATTAATTCCGTTTTCTTCATAGGCATAGAGGATGCAGTCTCCCCCTGTCCCGGCCGCACCGAGATTCGGATTACCGGAAGATCCCACTACAAGCCTATTAGCACCCGTATTGAAGGGATTTGTACCTAGGCTTAACGCATCCCCCCAGTAACCGGCACGCCGAATGTCACGCACCATCATATCCATGACCACACGCAACTCCTGATTGAGCCGGGTCATCCTGAGGTTGTCTGAATAGCTTTTGATAGCGCTGGAAAAAATACTGATAACCCCTGCTATCACTATCAACCCGACCACGATGGAGATCATCAGCTCCACTAGGCTGAAGCCCGTAGTGTTGCGATAGCACCGCATAGCTACACAGCATGGAGCTGTGGAGGGATGACTACTAACAGGCCGCATACCCTGCTACTTTATTAGTACTAGGTGAGCAGAGCCTAATGCGCCCCTCGGGGCTCAGCACCACATCTATTTGCCCCGTTGGAGAAATAAAGCTGACAGTCCCCTGCGCCCCGCCACTCGGAACTCCGCGGCGGGGCTCAAAGCCGGTGTTCGCTCCGCTCCCCCCTCCAAAGGCCGGAAGGGGCATAGTCACACCCCGGAAACCTTGGCTGGTGAAGACCTTTTGTACACCGTCTATCGTGCAGTCACTGGCAGCGGACGTGTTGCAATCGCACACAGTAGCGGTCGGGGTATCATCCATACCGTAGCACCAGGTATCAGTACCGTTGGCTGTAAAATTAACCCCCACCACACGATTCCCCTTAATCGCCTCGGAACGTGCATATTGCAGGTCGCCATAGAGCTGTTCGGCGGCGCCGATGAGGCGGCGTTTATCAATCGTGCTTTGGAAGGAGGGAACCGCTATCGCCGCCAGGATGGCGAGCACCGCGACCGTGACGGCCATTTCGGTCAGGGTGAAGCCGTGCTGGGGGGTGACTATCCGCATGGCGCCTCGGTTTGGGGCTTACAATCAGGGTAAAGCCAGTTTATCTATTTACTGCCGGGTATTATAGTAAACGTACTACCGTTCGTCGGCCGGATGCTACCGTCCGTCGGAACCGGCTCAAGATAAGCGGTTGTTGGCCGATAATGGTACGCTAACCTTATAACGAGGACATCCTATGCGTCAACGTAAAACAGGTTTCACGCTGATCGAACTGATGATCACGGTTGCTGTGGTCGGCATCTTGGCGGCGATTGCTTATCCGTCTTATATTGACTATGTGCGAGCCAGCCGACGTGCGGAGGCTATTAACCAGCTCAGCGCCATTGCCCTGGCCCAGGAGAAATGGCGGGCAAATAATACTAGTTATACAGGCACACTGGGAACAGGCGGGTTGGGATGGGCCTCTGCGACAACACAGGGCGGCTACTATGTGCTTACGATTAGTAACCCCAGTGGAACTTCTTTTACCGCTACAGCAACGGCGCAGACTGTGGGTGGACAAAATAATGATAAGGCCAGCGGTGTAAGCTGTGCCACGCTTACCATCGATCAAAACGGCCCTGTTTTGGGAAGCCCAAGTCAGGCGCCTTGCTGGAAACGCAACTGATTTTTTCTCACTGAGGCTCTTGCCCACCTCTTTGGGACTCGTTGATCTATAATTCCCTTTTCGTGCGAATGAATTCGCACCTACACGTGTAGGGCCGAATTCATTCGGCCTTTAGACGTCAGACAGCTTGCGCAGTCTGACCTGCTACAGCACCACCGATTCGCGTGTTACAGTCCTCTAGCCCCTAATCCCTAGCCCCACGTTGTTAAATGTCAGACTGTCTCATCATCGGCGGCGGCGTCATCGGCCTCATGACCGCCCGCGAACTGGCCCGCGCGGGGCTGCGGGTCACCCTGCTGGAGCGCGGCAAGACCGGCCGGGAGGCATCTTGGGCGGCGGGCGGGATTCTTTCCCCTTTATATCCCTGGCACTATCCCGAGGCGGTCAACACGCTGGCCCTCTGGGGTCAACGGCGTTACGCCGCGCTCGCACGCGAACTGCTGGACGAGACCGGGATAGACCCGGAATATATCCGCAGCGGCCTGTTGATCCTGGACGAAACGGAACAATCCGCCGCTCAGGATTGGGCCGGTGAGCACAACGCCCCCCTGGAGACCCTCGACACCGGCACCCTGCATACACTCGAGCCGGAACTGGCTCCGTCTCCAGGGTCTGCATTGCTGTTTCCCGAGGTGGCCCAAATCCGCAATCCGCGTCTGTTGCAGGCCTTGAAACAGAGCGTGTTGCAGCAGGGTGTGGTGATCGAGGAAGACGCCGAGGTCGGCCGTTTGTTGACCCAAGCGGGGCATATAAACGGAGTCGAAACGGGACGCGGGCGTTATCAGGCCGGCCGGGTCATTATTGCGGGCGGGGCGTGGAGCGGGACGTTGCTCGCGGGCCTGGGGCTGGGAGTACAAGTCACCCCCATGCGCGGCCAGATGTTGCTGATGCAGGCGCCGGTGGGACTAGTCAGGCACATCCTGTCTTCCCAACAGCGTTATATCATCCCGCGCCACGATGGGCGCTTGCTGATAGGCAGCACTCTGGAACAGGCGGGCTTTGATAAATCCGTCACGGAAGAGGGCCTGCTTCAGCTCAAACAATTCGCCGCTACGCTCGTGCCCAGCCTGAAGGATTACCGGGTCGAGCGGCACTGGGCAGGCTTGCGCCCTGGCTCCCCTAAAGGGGTGCCTTACATCGGGGAGCATCCGCGAATCAAGGGCTTATACATCTCCACCGGGCACTTCCGCAACGGCATCATCATGGCGCCCGGTTCGGCGCACCTGCTGGCGGATATCCTGTTAAACAGGCCGGCCATACTCGACCCTACTCCCTATTCACCTCTGTAATAAATCCGCCATAAAGGGATAGACTACGGTTTAACCCATGCTTATACTGTGACCCTATGTTGGACTATTCCTCCCCCCAAAATATGAGTCTCGACAAGGTAACCGAGCTGCTGCGCAGCCACGGCGTCAGTCTCACCCAGCAGCGCGTGGAGATTGCCCAGCAGTTGTTCGCCCAGCCGCAGCACCTCTCGGCTGAGCAAATCCTGACCCTGGTCAACCGCAAGCACAAGCGGGTCTCCAAGGCGACGGTCTATAACACCCTGGCGCTGTTTGTGGAGCACGGTCTGCTGCGCGAAGTAATCGTGGACCCCTCCAAGATTGTTTATGACTCGAACCTCAGCGCCCATCATCACTTTTATAATATAGATACGGGCCTGTTGCAGGACATCCCCTCCGAGCAAGTCACCGTCGCAAACCTGCCGACCCTGCCTGAGGGAACGGCTGCGGCGGGCATAGAGGTCATCATCCGCGTGCGAAATAACGCTTAACCCCCTCCAAGTCTCAACATTCCTTACTTTTAACCTGCACAACCTGACGTCCCGCGTTGTTTCACGTTAGAATGCCCGAAGCTAGCGCCGGTGTAGCTCAGTTGGTAGAGCAACTGATTCGTAATCAGTAGGTCAGAGGTTCGATTCCCCTCACCGGCACCAATAAATCAATGAGTTACAAGATTACTCTTTTCAAAAAAGTAGGCACATAGATCGTACCTGCATCTATCCTCGCATTCTGCTGGCGTTGCCGGCAAGACGGCTCGTTATCAAACCGCCTGTTTCGCAGACTTTACCGGAGCGATGTGCTGGTAGCGCTCCGGGTGCTGGGCCAATTCCCATACATCCACCGCCTGTTGCATCCTTAGCCAGCTCTCCGGTGTGGTATTCAAGAGCTTCGCCAGGCGGGTTGCCATGTCCGGCGACAGGGCGCGCTTCTCATGCAACAGCTCACTCACAGTGAGACGGCTCACGCCTAGACGGCGCGCAAACTCACCTTGAGTCATGCGCAGCGCAGGCAATATATCTTCACGCAGTACCTCTCCGGGGTGGGTGGGCTTGCTTTTGGGGCTTCGTAACGTACGCATTAGTGATAATCCTCCAAATTCACATCCAAGGCATCTTCGCCCTGGAATTTAAACGTAATCCGCCAGTTGCCAGATACTGAAACTGCATAGGTGTCCGAGCGCTCTCCCTTAAGCCGGTGAAACCCATACCCCGGCAAATTCATGTCTTCAGGTGCCAATGCTGCATCCAGCCTGTCCAATAGCCGCCGGATACGGGCGGCTTGCCCAGGCTGAATACCCCGGTGGTCACGGTTCTTAAAGTAGCGCCCTAAACCCCTATGCCGGAATGTACGTATCATGTTGTAGATGTAATGTTATTGATTACAGTGTAATCCTATGAATTACAATGTCAAGCCAGCAATGGGACCGCCGACCCTTTAACCCACCAAGGAAGGTCTGTAAGTAGACCCCAGCAACTCCGCTACCCGCATTCATTCCTGCTCCAGCACCCTGCCGCGCATACCCTTGGTCTTGGAACGTACCTTTTTACTTGCCACCCGGCGATTTTTTGAGGCCAGAGTCGGCTTGGTGGGCCGGCGTTTTTTCGGCACGGTGTTGAGTTTGCGCAGCTTTTTGATGAGCCGCTCAAAGGCCAGAGTACGATTGCGTAGCTGTGACGGAGAGTCCTGAGCGATCACGACTACGCCGGAAGGAAGATGGGTAAGCCGTACCGCGGAACTGGTTTTTTGCACGTGCTGACCGCCGGGACCGCTGGCGCGAAAGGTGTCTATCCGCACCTCGCGTTGCAGGGTAGCGCGATCCAGTGCATAGGGAGGTTGTGTTCTGCCGGACATGCCGGTAGTTTACTGTTTCACCAGTGTGGGGGGAATATACCTTTGCTTAATGCCATTTGGGTTGGCTTCTTTCTCATCGCCTTCGGCTTCGGGATTTTTAAGATGGTGTTTCTCGGCCAGGCCGAGATCTTCGTCGGGATGATGAAGGCGGTATTTGATACCTCCAAGACGGCCTTTGAAATCGCGTTAGGGCTCACCGGGGTGATGACCTTGTGGCTTGGCGTCATGCGCATCGGAGAAAAGGGCGGATTTTTACGGCTCTTGACCCGCCTCATGATGCCGTTGTTCCGCCGCCTGTTTCCCGAAATCCCCCCGCAGCATCCAGCCTTGGGCTCCATCCTCATGAACATGTCGGCCAATATGATGGGGCTGGACAACGCCGCGACGCCTATGGGCCTCAAGGCGATGCGCGAGCTGCAGGAGTTGAACCCTGCAAAAGATACCGCCAGCAACGCGCAGATCCTGTTTCTGGTCATCAATGCCTCGTCAGTGACGATATTCCCCGTTACGATTTTCACCTATCGCGCGCAGCAAGGTGCGGCCGACCCCACCGATGTGTTCATTCCCATACTGATCGCCACCTATGCCTCAACGATGGCGGGCTTGATCGCAACGGCGCTGGTACAGAGAATCAATCTCTTGGATCGCGTGGTGCTGGGCTATTTGGGGGCGATCACGGCGTGCGTGGCGGGGCTGGTATTTTATTTCACGCAGTTGCCGACTGAGGCAATGTTGCACCAGTCAGCGGTGGCCAGCAATTTTTTGCTGTTTACCCTCATCATCATTTTTTTGCTCGGTGCGCTGCGTAACAAGGTTAATGTCTATGACGCATTCATCGAGGGTGCGAAGGACGGCTTTCAGATCGCTGTGAATATCATTCCTTATCTCGTCGCCATGCTGGTCGCCATCGCCGCGTTTCGCGCCAGCGGCGCGCTGGACCTGCTGCTCGGCGCAGTGCGCTGGCTGGTGAATGCGCTGGGCATGGATAATCGTTTTGTGGAGGGTTTGCCGACCGCGCTGATGAAACCGTTATCAGGCAGCGGCGCGCGCGCGATGATGGTGGAGACGATGCAAACCCACGGCGCGGATTCCTTCGCAGGCCGGCTCGCCTCGGTAATCCAGGGTAGTACGGAGACGACGTTTTATGTGTTGGCGGTGTACTTTGGTTCAGTGGGCATACGCTATGCCCGCCACGCCGTGGCTTGCGCCCTGCTCGCCGATCTGGCGGGGATTACGACGGCGATCTTGGTAACGTATCTGTTCTTCGGCTAATCAATCCAGCGTGGCGCGGTAGCGGCTGACGCCCACCAGTGCCACTGCGAACAGAAATAAGGCGACCGGCCAGAGGTGGGGGACGGTCTCGACGAGGCCATTGCCTTTCAATAATATGCCGCGCACCGCGCGCAGAAAGTGAGTGAGCGGCAAGGCGCTGCCGATGGTTTGCGCCCACCCCGGCATGCCGCGAAACGGAAACATGAATCCCGATAACAAAATCGAAGGCAGGAAAAAGAAAAACGTCATCTGCACCGCCTGCAATTGATTCTTGGCGAGCGTGGAGAAGGTGATACCCAGCATCAGGTTGGCCGCAATGAACAGCAGCACCATGCCGTACAGTAACCATAGACTGCCGAGCAGCGGCACCTCGAACAGAAAGCGCGCCACCCCTAGAATCAGCGTGACCTGAATCAGCCCGACCAGAATATAGGGCACAATCTTGCCCACCATCACTTCGATCGGACGCACCGGTGTGGCGAGCAGATTTTCCATGGTGCCGCGCTCATTTTCGCGCGTCACTGCGAGTGCAGTCATCATCACCAGGGTCATGGTGAGTACCACACCCATCAGCCCCGGCACAATGTTGTATTGCGTGACGCCCTCGGGATTGTAACGGCGTTGCACGCGCACCTCAAACGGGCCGCTGCGCCCTTGCAGGCCTTGCAACACGCCTTGCATATCCCGATTCAACACCGTGGCGCCGAGGGTGGTGAGCGCGGCCAGGGCGTTACTGGTCGCGGCGGGATCGCTGGCATCGGCCTCTAGAAGTAGCACCGGGCGTTCACCGCGTTGCAGCTTGCGTGAAAAATTTTCCGGGATGGTCAGCACAAACTGGACCTCACCCCGGTCGAGCAACATCCCCGCCTCTTGTTCGCCTTGGATGTGTGCGACAAAGCGAAAATAGCCGCTATTTTCCATACCGTGCACGAAGCTGCGCGCAAACACGCTGTTATCGGCCGACAATAGAGCGCTCGGCAATTGCTTCGGATCGGAATTGATCGCGTAACCGAACAGTATGAGTTGCAGCAGAGGAATACCCACCATCATCCCGAAGGTGATCCGGTCGCGGCGCACCTGAATAAATTCCTTGTAGACCATCGCCCAGAAGCGCGCCCAGGAAAAATAGCGGGCCGTCATGAAAGGCTATCCTGTGTAGCACCCATCAGGCTGATGAACACATCTTCTAAGCTCGGCTTGGCCAGCATCCAGTTATAGCCCGGCAACATCCGGAGTGGCGTGATGCTGTTTTGCAACTGCTCCGCATCGGTCCCCGAAACGTGCAAGGTATTGCCGAATGCCACCACCTGCTCGACACCGGGCAGGCCATGTAACTGCCGGGCAAGCTCCACCACCCCTGCGCCACTGACCACCCATGTGGTGAGCCGCGCGCCCTCCATGACTTCGCTGACGGTGCCGTGCGTGAGCAGTTTGCCATAGGCAATATAGGCCAGCTTATGACATCGCTCGGCCTCGTCCATGTAATGGGTGCTGACGAGAGTGGCGATACCCTGCGCGGCGAGTTGGTGGATCTCCTCCCAAAACGTGCGACGCGCCTTGGGATCCACGCCCGCGGTCGGCTCATCCAGCAACAGCAACCGGGGCTCATGCAGCATGCACGCGGCGAGTGCCAGGCGTTGCTTCCAACCGCCCGACAAAGTACCGGCAAGCTGCTTGCGCCGTTCGGTGAGCTTGAGACGCTCCAGACTTCCGGAGACCACGGCCTTCCGGTTTTTCAGGCCGTACATGCGCGCAATGAAGTCGAGGTTTTCCTCTATGCTGAGATCCTCGTACAGACTGAAACGCTGGGTCATGTAACCGACGTGACGTTTGATCTCTAGAGTCTCCCGGATGATGTCATAACCGAGACAGGTGCCACTGCCGCCATCCGGCGTCAGCAAGCCGCACAGCATGCGCATGGCTGTGGTCTTGCCGCTCCCGTTGGGGCCGAGGAAACCGAAGATTTCACCTGCCTGCACGCGCAGATCGAAGTCCTTAACGGCGACCTTGTCGCCGAAACGTTTTGACAAACCCCGAACGTCAATAACATTTGCGTGGGCGTCCATAATCAATGCAGGCGGACGTCGAGCGGCTGCCCGGGATGCAGCTTGGTAGCGTCTTGCGCACCAGGCCTGGCCTCCACCAGAAACACCAGCTTCGCGCGACTCTCCTTGCTGTAGATGACTGGCGGTGTGTACTCGGCCTGTGAGGAGATGAAACTTATCTGCGCGTTGAGACCCGCGCCGCATGCGTCGCAGTTCACGTGTATCGTTTGACCGATGCGCAGCGTGGCGAGTTGAGTCTCCGGCACAAAGAAACGGATCTTGATATTCTGCGGTGGAAGCAACGATACGACCGGGCTGCCTGCCGGCACCCATTCGCCTTGAGTGTAGAGTGTGTCATCCACGCGACCGGAGAGCGGTGCGCTGACGGTCTTCTGTGCAAGTCTCCACTCCGCCTGAGCCAGCGTCGCCTGCGCCGCGGCTACTTCCGCGCGTGCGGCGCTGATTTCGTCCTCGCGCGCGGCGAGCCGCGCCGTGGTGATCTGCGCGGTCAGTTCCTGCACCCTCGCCTTGTCGCGCTGGCGCGCGGCGCTGGTCTGGTCAAGTTGTTCCTTGCCGACTGCGCCGGATTTGAAGAGCTGTTCAAAACGCTTGAGTTGCGCCTCGGAGAGCTTGAGCGCCGCCTCGGCCTGGGCGAGTTGGGCATTCAAGGCATCAATCTCGGAGGGACGTTTGCCCTTCTTCAGGTTTTCCAATTGCGCCTCGGCGCGCCGCAAACGCTCCTCCGCCTCACGGCGCGCCGCCGCTTCGTTGGCTTGTTCGAGGCCGAACAGGAGGGTGTTAGCGTCAACCTCTGCGCCGCGCTGCACATAGAGCTTGTCCAGCGTGCCGGCAAAGGGGGAGGCGACCCGCACATACTCGCCTTCGGCGTAGCCCTGTAGTGTATCTTGGGAGTTTTCTGCACAACCGTACAGCATGAGGGTGCATACGGCGGTTAAGATCAATGACACCGAGTGATGGAGAGACCTGAACATCACAGCCACCTCATGCAATGCCGCTTGAGAACACGCCGCCACTAGGGATAGCGGCGAAGGGATTATTACAGCGCCGTTGCCAGAGCGGCTTGCTGGTCGGCGTGATACGAGGAGCGCACCATCGGGCCGCTCGCGACATTACTGAAGCCTATTGCATTGCCTATTTCAGCGAGCCGGTCGAATTCATCTGGGTGAACAAAGCGCGCAACCGGCAAATGATGACGGCTGGGCTGTAAATACTGGCCGAGGGTCAGCATCTCACAGTCGTGTGCGCGCAGGTCGCGCATCACCTGTTCTATCTCGCTGATCTCTTCGCCCAAACCCAGCATGAGACCCGATTTGGTTGGAATATGCGGGTGCAGTGCCTTGAAGCGTTTAATCAAGGTGAGCGACCACTGATAATCCGCGCCGGGACGCGCCTGTTTGTAGAGTCGCGGCACGGTTTCGAGATTGTGATTAAAGACATCGGGCGGCGCTTGCGTGAGGATCTCCAGCGCGATGTCCATGCGGCCGCGAAAATCGGGGGTGAGGATTTCGATCCGGGTATGCGGCGAATGTTGCCGCACGGCCTTTATGCACTCGATAAAATGGCGCGCGCCGCCGTCGCGCAGGTCGTCACGATCCACCGAGGTAATGACGACGTAATTCAATCGCATGTCCTTAATCACTCGCGCCAGATTCTCCGGCTCGTTGGCATCGAGCGGATCGGGTTTCCCGTGGGCGACATCGCAAAACGGGCAGCGCCGCGTACAGATCGCCCCCATAATCATGAACGTGGCCGTGCCATGCCCGAAACACTCGCCGAGATTGGGACAGGAGGCCTCTTCGCAGACGGTGTGCAAGTTGTGTTCGCGCAAGATTCCCTTGAGGCGCATCACCTCTGGAGTGTTGGGCGATTTGGCGCGTATCCAGCTCGGTTTGCGCACCAGATCTGTAGTCGGCGCTATTTTGATGGGGATGCGCGCCATCTTGGCGGCGCCTTTCAGTGCTCTAGGTTCTTTGGGTTGCTGGTCATTCATAGCGTGGTTATCATTCAAGCACAGGCCGACAGATGTTCATCAGCCTGCATCACTTCAGTAATTTTATATCCCAGCTGCTGCGCGAATTGTGTCGTTACAGACTGTTGTAGTTCGGCCATATCGGTAATAACGCCTAGCTTGCGCAGATCAGTCACCGGCATATCCGGGTAGCCGCAGGGGTTGATCCGGCTGAACGGCGCCAGATCCATTGCTACGTTGAGACTGAGTCCATGATAACTACAACCGCGCCGAACACGCAGGCCGAGCGCTGCGATCTTGGCGCCTGCGACATAGACACCCGGCGCATCCCGCCGGGTATCGGCGTTGACGCCGTGCTCGTTCAACAGCGCGATCACCGCCTGCTCCAGCGCCGTCACTAACTGCCGCACGCCCCAACCACGTCGGCGCAAATCACACAACACATACGCGACAATCTGGCCGGGGCCGTGATAGGTCACCTGTCCGCCGCGATCGGTGTGAATCACGGGGATAGCGCCGGGCGCAATGAGATGTTGCGTCTTACCGTTATAGCCCAGCGTAAACACCGGCGGGTGTTCCACCAGCCATAGCTCATCTGGAGTAGCATCATTGCGCGCATCGGTAAAACCACGCATCGCCTCCCACAGAGGCCTGTATTCACGAAGCCCAAGCCGGCGCACGATGAGCACATTGTCAGGCACGGTCTACATCCCGCAAGGCGCGCTTGTAGTCCTGATAAAGCGCGATCACACGCGCCCACATCGGCCCCGGCTTGCCGCCGCTCACGGCCTTTCCGTCCAGGCGTGTCACCGGCAGAATCTCCTTGGTCGAGCTGGTGAGCCACACCTCATCGGCTTCGCGCAGTTCGTTCTCGCGGATGGCGCCCTCACGGCAGGCGATGCCGTGCGTCTCCGCCAGTTCGAGTATCACATCGCGAGTGATCCCCGGCAGCAAGCGTGGCCCCTTGGGTGGAGTGATGAGGATATTGTCCTTTACGATAAACAGATTGCTCGCCGCGCCCTCGGTCACCTCGCCGTTGCTGATGAGTATCGCCTCGGCCGCGTCCGCATCGAGGGCCTGTTGGCGCAGCAGAATATTCGGCAGCAAGGTGATCGCCTTGATGTTGCAATAACGCCAGCGGATGTCATCCTGCGTGATGGCGGCGATGCCTTCCGCCGCCAGACTCACAGGCAGCGGCGCCAGCGGATTACTCATCGCAAACACCGTGGGCGCTACCCCCTTGGGAAAGGCATGATCGCGCTTGGCGACCCCGCGTGTCACCTGCAGGTAAACAGATTGATCGCCGTACTCTGACGTACAGGGAAGAGCGGCAGCGAAGGGTTCTACTAATGTCGCGGGTCGCTCCCGGCGTCCTGCCTCCCGCGACATTAGTTCTTCCCTGTACGTCAGAGGCAGGATGCCGGGAGCGACCTCGGTGGCGTTACGCTCAACCAACTCCTCCAGAATACTGTTCCATTGGTCGTACGCAAGGGGATTGTCGAGTCGTATCCCGGCGAGGCTATGGTCCAAACGCTGCAGGTGCTGATTCAAGCGAAACAACTGACCGCCGTAGACAGGAATGACTTCATAGACCCCATCGCCAAAAATAAAACCGCGATCCAGGACGGAAACCTTGGCCTGATCCAGGGGCAGGAATTCCCCATTGAGGTAAACAGTAGGCTGGACCGTCATCGTATTACTTAGCAAACCAAAGCTTCACGGTATCCACCAAGCGGCGCCACCAACCACCCTGCGCGACATCCTGCAAAGCGACCAACGGCCGCGTGGCGAGCACCTTGTCGCCCAGACTCACCTTCACTGCGCCATGTCGCTCACCCTTGCTGGCAGGTGCGATGATGCGCATGTCAACCTCCAACGCCGCGGTGAGGTTCTTGTATTGGCCGCGCGGTACCGTGACATACAAATCCTCACTCAGACCCAGAGGCAGATCGCGGCTGACGCCCTTCCAGACGCGGGCCGTGCCGAGAGGTTTGCCGGCCGCATACAAGGCATGGGTTTCATAAAAGCGGAAACCGTAATTGAGCAACTGCTCACTCTCCTTGGCGCGGCTGTTCTCGCTCTCGGTGCCGAGCACCACGGAAATCAGCCGCATGTCGTCATGCTTTGCGGAGGCGATGAGGCAGTAGCCCGCCGCGTCGGTATGGCCCGTCTTAACGCCGTCCACGCCGGTGTCTCGCCACAGGAGTTTGTTGCGGTTGTATTGGGTGATGCCGTTGTAGGTGAACTCCTTGACCGAATACCACTTGTAATATTCCGGAAAATCACGGATGAGCGCGCGTGCGAGCTTGGCCATGTCGGCGGCGGTAACATACAGCTCCGGATCGGGCAGGCCGGTGCTGTTGGTAAAGTGACTGTGCTCCATGCCGATCTCTTTAGCGTGTTGATTCATCAACGCGACAAAACTCTCCTCGCTCCCCGCCGCGTGTTCGGCGAGGGCCACGGTGGCATCGTTGCCCGACTGAACGATCATACCCTTCAGCAGATCCTCGAGCCCCACCTTGGTATTCACCTTCACAAAGGTGCGTGACCCCTCCGTGCGCCACGCCTTCTCGCTGATGGACGCCTGATCGGTGAGCTTGATCTTGCCCGTCGCCAACTCCTTGAACACGGCATAGGCCGTCATCAGCTTGGTAAGGCTGGCGGGCTCCATACGCTGGTCGGCATTGTTCTGCGCCAGGATGTCGCCGCTGTGAAAATCCATGAGCGCGTAGGCGCGCGCCGCGACACTAGGAGCTGCGGGTATCGGTTGAGCGGCGGTTTGCGTCTCAGTCTGAGTCGTGGCGGGCGGGGCGTTAGCCGGCATGTTAGCTGCAGACAGGGGCTGAGACACACACAACCACAGCAGTGTGAAAAAAAAGAGTCTTGGCTGAAGCATCATGAATGGTGAGACCAGGGAGATTGGCTGCTTAGGATAGCAGTTTTTACAGCCGCTGAGAAAGGGCACAGCCTGAAAGGTTGCCTAACAAACCCGCTATCGATTCACGCGTTGAGGAGTCCCCAAGCCCAACTTGGAGAGCGTAATCGTCGCCTCGGCGGCCTCTGCGCTGTTCAGCATGGGTCCCAACCGCACGCGATACCATGTGGCAGTATTGATGATCTCCGCCGTCGTATGAACCAGCGTCGCGATCCGATCGCGTAGTCGCTCGGCGTTGGCGCGGCTCTTGAATGAGCCAACCTGCAAATAGATCTGGCCGGCATCCGCCGGTTTCGATACCGGGACCGGCACAAGGGCCGGGGGTGAAATTTCCTTGACCTCCTCTTTGAAGGAAGAGGATTCCGGCTCGATTCCTACGGGCGGCTGGCTGTCGGCGCTTGCGACCAGCGGCACGGACGCCTGACCGGGCTCGACCGGAATTTCGTAGGGGGGTGCTTCGCCCACTCTCGCCACCAGGCTGGGCAGCGCCTCACCGGGCTGAATCGCGCGCACCTCGACCAAGGCCGTGCCGGTGGGCAGAACCCCCAGCTTGCCGGCGGCGGCGTAAGAAAGATCTATGATGCGCTCTTCATGAAAGGGTCCGCGGTCATTGACGCGCACGACCAGATTACGGCCGTTACTCAGATTAGTCACCAAGACATAGCTCGGCAGCGGTAAGGTCTTGTGCGCCGCCGTGACGCCATGAAGATCGTAGGGCTCGCCGCTCGAGGTACGCCTGCCGTGGAATTTAGTGCCGTACCAGGAGGCGATCCCGCGTTCCACATAACCCGCACTGCTGCTCAAGGTATGGTAGAGGCGGCCATTAACCTCGTAGTAAGGGGGATTTCCATATTTGCTGTAAGGCTCCATCTGCGGCTCAGGTTCCGGGATGGAATCAAAATCAACCTGTTGCAGCGGCGCCCCATCTGTTTCGCCCCCTGCAGGCGGCGCTGGTAGGCGTCCCATCTGGCGCGGCGTGGTGCCGCAGCCGGACACTACAACAGTAACAAGTAGCAAGGAGCAAGCAACAACAGAAAGGTTGCACGTTGCAAAAATACTAATTATCCTCTTGTCACTTGTCACTTGTCACTTGTCACTCGCGACTGTCTCTTCGCACTAATCTGCTGACTGAGTTGATAAACCGCCATCGCGTACAGGGCGCTGTGATTATAGCGTGTGATCACATAAAAATTTTGCAGGCCGACCCAGTATTCCATGCCGGATTCCGTTTCAAATTGCAGCAGACTGCCGAGTGCGTCCATAGGCACCGGGTCGGACGCGCGCACTCCCTGCTCCCGCAATTGCGCCATACTCAACGCAGGCTTCAGGTCGTTTTCCAGTAAGCTCGGATAACGTTCGCCGCTGACCTCGGCGCGGCTCGCCACGGCCTTGCCCGCCTGCCAGCCATGCTCGTTGAAGTAATGCGCCACGCTGCCGATGGCGTCACTGGTATTACTCCACAGGTCGCGCCTTCCATCACTATCAAAATCCACGGCGTAACTTCTGAAGCTGCTGGGGATGAACTGCGGCAACCCCATGGCGCCCGCATAAGAACCCGTCAGCGACAGGGGGGGAATCTTTTCCTCACGGGTAAGTAACAAGTACTGCTCGAGTTCCTTGCGAAAAAAATCACTGCGCGGCGGGTAATCGAAGGCAAGCGTTGCGAGCGCATCCAGAACCCGGTAAGAGCCGGTGTTCTTTCCGTAGCGGGTTTCGACCCCGATAATCGCCACGATGATCTCCGCCGGTACGCCATAGGTCTTCTCGGCGCGGGCCAGATCCGCGGCGTGCTCATCCCAGAACTCCACACCGCCCTCGATACGCGCGCGGGTGAGGAAAATGTCGCGGTATTCGTACCAGGGTTTCGCCTCGGCGGGACGCGAGATGGCCTCGATGATATCCGGCTTAAGCTCCGCCTGACTAAACAGCGCGGCCAGTTCGGTGCGCTGAAAGTTGTGGCGGCTGACCATCTCATCCAGAAAGCCGCGCAACTCCGGCTTGCTCATTACGCTGAGCGTCTCCGCAGACACGGCGCCGCAGAGAGCGAACAGCAACATTGCAAATCTAATTTTCAATATAGCCCTCGCGCATGTGGCGATTTACGATGAGTGTGGATAGACATCAGGATACCGAAACCCGCCATCAGTGTCACCAGCGAGGTGCCTCCATAGCTGATCAGCGGCAGCGGCACGCCGACGACCGGCATCAACCCGATCACCATACCGACGTTCACGAACACATACACAAAAAACGTCAGCGCCAGGCTCGCCGCCAACAGCCGTGCGTAGACATCCTGAGCACGCACGGCAATATATACCCCGCGTAAAACTATAAACAGGTACAACGCCAGCAGCAACAAGATGCCGATCAATCCAAATTCTTCGCCATATACCGCGAAGATGAAGTCGGTGGTGCGCTCCGGTAAAAAGTCGAGATAAGACTGCGTACCGTTCAACCAGCCTTTGCCATACATCCCTCCAGAGCCTATGGCGATCGTTGATTGAATGATGTGATAGCCCGTACCTAGCGGATCGTTTTCAGGATGAAGAAAGGTGAGAATGCGTTGTCGCTGGTAATCGTGCAGAAAGTACCACAATATCGGCGCCATGATGGCCACCCCCAGCCCAAATACTCCCACCAGCCGCCAACTCATCCCCGCCCACAGCAAGACAAACACCCCGGCGCAGGCTACCAGCAACGCCGTACCCAAATCGGGCTGCTTGGCGATCAGCACCACCGGCACAATCACCATCAGACCGGCCAGGGTGATTTGCCGAATAGTAGGAGGCAACGGCCTATCCTTGAGATACCAAGCCACCATCATGGGCGCCGCGAGCTTCATGATCTCCGCGGGTTGAAAACGGAACAGTTTGAGATCCAGCCAGCGCTGCGCGCCCTTGCTGCTATCGCCGAAAATCAACACTGCAACCAACAAAATCAGCGCTATCCCGAATAACCAGGGCGCCAGCCGTTGCAGTTGATAAGGGGGTAGTTGCGCCAGCAGCAGCATTGCCACGAAGCCGAGCATCAAGCGTTGCCCGTGGCGGATAAGAAGCTCTGCATCCCGCCCCCCCGCACTGTATAAAATCACAAAGCTCAGCGCCGAAACCAAAAGCAGCCCTAGTAACAGCGGGATATCTATATGGAGTTTGCGCGGTATGTTCATGGTGGTGTGCTTTTGGACTGATTAAAGAACCGATTTACCGCAGAGGACACGGAGATATATTTTCATCTTGCAAACAGCTCCACGTTGAATCATTAAGCCGTGGAGAATGTTCCCGCTGTTAGCGCCGTCGCTCCTGAGCATCCTGTAACGTACAGGGAAGAGCGATAGCGAAGGGTTCTACTAATGTCGCGGGAGCGACCGCCAGCGATATTCGTACGTCCTATGCAGCAAAAAAAACGGCATCGTGTTTCCACGATGCCGTTCCATGTGCTGCTTTACTGCGTGTATTACTGTACTACGACCTGCTTTTTTAGTGCTTGCCAGGTGCCAAGGCAACGCCGCGGCGCTCCCAGACATTGTAGGCAACAAGATCAGCCATCTCCTGACTGGAGTCGCCAAGAGCCTTGCCTTCCAGCAGGTTCTCGATGCACCAGTTCACCATTTCGTGGAACTGGGAAACTTTACCCAATTGCTTCTGGTACTTCGGGTAGGTCTCCGGGTGCATGTTGGCGCCATTGGGGTGGCACTGGGCGCAGGCTACGTCATTGCCCTTGATACCACCGTGGGACAGGTCTTCACCGCGTTTTACCGAGGCGTCGAACTCACTTTGATACTTGCTCAGGGCATCCGCCGCGAACTCTTCAGCACCGGCTGGCACAGTGAACGCCAGACCACATGCCAAAACAGCGCCCGCAGCGACCAAACTATTCGTACGTATTTTCATCTTTATGCTCCTTAATATTTGGTTAGTGCTGTTGGGCTTAGTAGTGTTGCGCGGCTGGGCCGGCGGTGTAGCCGACGTCTTGGAACTTGCCGTCCCAGGCGACCTTACGCTCAGGATTGTCGAAGCCCTTGATGTCCACTTCGAACTTGTCACCACCGTTGGTGTTAACGAAATACCAACCCGTGGCGTCACGGAAATTCGCGATGTCCGCACGATTCATGGGCAGAATCAGAGTGGGCAGCGCGTTCGGGGCCTGGGTGTAGGTGGTCGGATACGGCCACGGCCACGCAGTGGAGTAGTTCGACAGGAAGGCGATATTGCCGATCTGGTTGGCTTGCGGCTGATGGACATGGTTGTACAGAACCGTGGAGCGCTTGAAGGGTTGCAGCAGGGCTTGGATCTCTTCAGCATCTTCAGTCCAGAAGTTCCAACCGGCGAAGATCTTTTGGATCGGGGAGTGCGAGAGCACGATAAGCGGGGTGCCCTTGTCAACTTTGTCCAGATCGCCCTTCAACCAGGCCAGACCTTCAGCGCCGAGACGGAACGGGGAACCTTTTGGGTTATCCAGACGCTCCATCATGACCATGCGGCCCTTCGGGTCTTTGGCCCACTCGGCTTCCCACTCTGTCGATGCGCGGATAGTGGTCAAGGCAACGAAATGCACGCCCTTGTGGTCGAAGCTGTAGTTGTCGGCGGGAATGCCGTAGATCTTGCGCGAGGAGGCACCCATGTCGAGGAAGTAATCGTGCTCACCGTTAATGGCCTTCATCGGAATGCCGGCCTTGGAGAAGATCTCCATACCGTGATCTATCTCGGCACCAAAACCATGCTGCGCCATGTCACCCCCGAAGTAGCAGAAGTCCGGCTTCGGCTTCATGTTGGACAGCTCGGAGACGGCGCGCTTGAAGCCGTTATCCCAGTTGGTGACGAACTTGGTACCTTTGATCTGTTGAAGATGAGCATCGGTAGCCCAAGCGAAGGTGAACGTATCGGCAGCGTTCGCCTGTTCGACGGTTACCAAGCTCAGGGGCACGATGCCTGTAGCGCCAGCGGCGGCCAGTGCACCTGCGCCTTTGAGGAAACTGCGGCGACTAGTGTTTATCATCATTTCTCTCCTGATTAATGAAATGTGGAAGTTTTTTTAGAATGATTTTTTAGGTTAATCAATTACTTAAATCAATCCTAATGGTTTGGACTAAACCATGTTCAGATCTTATAGCGGCGCCGTTTAGTTTGTCAAGCGGTTGTAAGTCAAAACAAAAAGATATTTTTTAGAAACCGTCCAAACCCTAAATTAGCCTTGTTAGACCACTTCGCCGTATAAATCATGGGGGCCTGCGGCTCTGATTCTGGCCTGGACAAAATCGCCTGAACGTAGTCCTGATGCGGGTTTCAGCCGTACTACCCCATCCACTTCCGGGGCATCGGAAGTGCTCCGCGCCACGGCCCCGCCGGCCTGGATTTCATCCACCAGCACGGTCCGGACGACGCCCACCTGGCGCTGTAACTTAGCCCTGGAGATCTCCGCCTGGGTCTCCATAAAACGTTCCAGGCGCTCTTGCTTTAATTCTTCCGGCACTGCGCCGGGGAGCTGATTAGCCGTGGCACCTGCAACCGGCGAGTAGGCAAAACATCCTACACGATCGAGTTGCGCCGCGTGCAAAAATTCGAGAAGTTCTTCAAATTCTGTTTCGGTCTCGCCGGGAAATCCGACGATGAAGGTGCTGCGCAACGTGATCTCCGGACAGACCTCGCGCCACCGCTTGATACTCGCGAGCGTGTTCTCGCTGCTGGCGGGCCGCTTCATGAGCTTGAGGATGCGCGGGCTCGCGTGTTGCAGAGGCACATCGAGATAGGGCAACAGTTTACCCTGCGCCATCAGCGGAATTAGCTCATCCACATGCGGATAGGGGTAGACATAATGCAGCCGCACCCACACGCCCAATTCACCCAAGGCGCCGGCCAGCTCGGTGATGCGCGTCTTCATCGGCCTGCCTTGCCAGAAACCCGTGCGGTAGCGGACATCCACACCGTAGGCGCTGGTGTCTTGCGAGATGATGAGGAGTTCCTTCACACCCGCCTTGACGAGATTTTCCGCCTCTTGCATGACCTCTCCCAGCGGGCGGCTGACCAGATCGCCGCGCATCGAGGGGATGATGCAGAAACTGCAACGATGGTTGCAGCCTTCGGAGATTTTGAGATAGGCGTAATGTTTCGGCGTGAGTTTGATGCCTTGCGGCGGCACCAAACTCGTGTACGGATCATGCGGGGCGGGCAGGTGCTCATGCACTGCACTCATCACCTCTTGCAGGGCATGCGGGCCGGTGACAGCCAATACTTGCGGGTGCGCCTGGCGCACCAGATCACCGCCCTCCTTCGCGCCCAGACAGCCGGTCACGATCACTTTGCCGTTTTCCGCCAGCGCCTCGCGGATGGCGTCGAGGGATTCCTCCACCGCGGCGTCAATGAAGCCACAGGTATTGACCACCACCAGGTCGGCATCCTGATAGGTCGGCGATATGGAATAGCCTTCGGCGCGCAACTGTGTGAGGATCTGCTCGGAATCCACCAGCGCCTTGGGGCAGCCGAGGCTGACGAAACCGACTTTGGGAATGGCGGGCGGCATGATACTCGCTATTTTACTTTAAATAGCGCCACTTAATCGCAATAAGTTACCTTGCATCGCCACGCATGCGGCGTGTACGTCAAACTCGGGGGCTGGCGCCACTGTTTTATCCGCCGTAATGATCGGATAGGCATCCGGTTCACCCAGTGCGGAAAAGTAAATGAATTCGAGCGTGCGCGGATGCAGCCCTGCTTGCGACAACAATTCCAGATACGCGCTTATCTTTTCAGCCGTGCGTATCGGCGGGATCGTGACGAGGATTCCGTCTTCCGCGAGCAATGCTGCGAGTTGTGCGAGTACTTGTTTCTTCTTGTGCACGGTATAAACGGTTTGCGTGTCCACGATGGCGTCATAGCGCTTGCCGTGCAAAAGTTTCCGAATGTCCCCGTGCAGAAAGTGGGCGTTGGTCACCTGCCACGCCATAGCCTTTTTTTGCGCCTGCTCGATGCTGACCGGCGAAATATCCACACCGGTGACGAGATTGCCGCCGTGCCATGCGTACCAGGTGGTGAGATAACCGATGTTGCAGCCGAAATCCAATATGTTCTTTTTTTCTTTGATGCGCTCCCACACCGCCGCGCCGCTGGCCCGGATCGCGTCGGTCTTCATGGAATGCACCACGCTGGCGACGTCAGGGTCGGCGATAAACTCATAGAAACGCAGCACATCGCCAGGCTGCACGTCGTCTTTTTCAAGGGGCTTTCTCAGGCGATCCAGTATCCTTGCCTTGTGTTCGCCGAGCTGCCGGCCACCCCAGTAGCGGTACAACTCAGCGGACTCAAACTCCCTGAAACCATAACTCGCGAGATGCTCACGAAGGGTGTGCATGCGTATTTTTTGCAGTCTTAAAGGAGAGGGTGGAGAAACTGATCTGCGATAAACTAATGGTGGGCCCGGTAGGACTCGAACCTACGACCAAGGGATTCACTGACCCCACTATTTCTAGTGGGAGTGGACTATCTCATCACCCATGGAATTACCATTACTTCGGGGTGCGGGACGCTCTATGCCTGTTATTAAGAGCACTCAAGCTCTCAGGTAGTCTCTGCACCTTTCGGAGGTGTACCTCCGACTTGGCTCAGGGTTACCATCAGCCTTTAACTGGAAGGTTTCCCTGAATTCATCCCGTTCATTTCATATCTTTCAATATGAACGCACCATTTTGATGAGTCCCCTGCTCTAACCAACTGAGCTACAGGCCCGACATGTTTAGTCTATCAGCTTTTAACATACGAGGGTGCCTAATTGCAGAGAAACTATTTTAGGCATTGAGTGCCGGGATTTTATTGATTATGATATTGCGCATAAGCGAGTATTCATCCACTCAGCCATGAAACACTGCCTCAACTGCAAAACACTACTGGGTGGCCGCCAGAAGAAGTTTTGTTCCCGCAGATGTAAGAATGCTCATAACAACGACTACTATCAGAGCTACCAAGCTCAACAAAAGCGCGGCAGGAAAAGAAAGCTGCAATTAATTGAAATGAAAGGGATGGAATGTGAGCGTTGCGGCTACAGCAGAAACTATGCGGCATTAGAGTTCCATCATCCTACACCGGGGGCGAAGGAGTTTCAGTTGGATCTCCGCTCCCTGTCGAACAGAAGATGGGCAGCAATCCTCCATGAAGCGAAAAACTGCCGCCTCCTGTGCTCCAACTGCCACGCAGAAGAACATAATCCGCAGTGCACGTTTTCTAGGGGGTCTCTGAAAAGCCCCTTAAAGAAACTCTGAAAAAACTCTGAAAATCCATCCTGCGCGCGAGCTTCGCTCGCCTGTTTCTTCGCTACGCAATACATGCTCCGCTCGAAACCCCAGCCCTCCTTGGCTGGGCATTCGGCGCCTCACCCCTCTAAATCGAGAAAGGCGCGCAGTTGCTCAGAGCGGCTCGGATGACGCAGCTTGCGCAGGGCCTTGGCCTCGATCTGACGGATGCGCTCACGCGTGACATCGAACTGCTTGCCGACTTCTTCGAGGGTGTGGTCGGTGTTCATGTCTATGCCGAAACGCATGCGCAGCACCTTGGCCTCGCGCTGGGTGAGGCCGTCCAGCATTTCCTGGGTGACCTCGCGCAGGCCCTCAAACACCGCTGCGTCGCCGGGTGAAAGAACACTCGCGTCTTCGATAAAGTCGCCGAGGTGTGAATCTTCGTCGTCGCCGATCGGGGTCTCCATGGAGATCGGCTCCTTGGCGATCTTGAGCACTTTGCGCACCTTGTCTTCCGGCATCTCCATGCGTATCGCCAATTCTTCCGGCGTGGGCTCGCGCCCTACCTCTTGCAACATCTGCCGCGAGATGCGGTTGAGCTTGTTGATGGTCTCGATCATGTGCACCGGGATACGGATGGTGCGCGCCTGATCGGCAATGGAGCGCGTGATCGCCTGGCGTATCCACCATGTGGCATAAGTGGAAAACTTGTAACCGCGCCGGTATTCGAATTTGTCCACCGCCTTCATCAGGCCGATGTTGCCTTCCTGGATGAGATCCAGGAATTGCAGGCCGCGGTTGGTGTATTTCTTGGCGATGGAGATCACCAGACGCAGGTTGGCCTCGACCATCTCTTTCTTGGCACGCCGCGCCTTGGCCTCGCCGATGGACATCTGGCGGTTGATGTCCTTGATCTCGCTGATACCCATGCCGCAACTCTGCTCCAACTGGATCAGCCTGTTCTGGGCGCGGATGATGTCGTCGCTATACTGCTCGAGCGCAGAGGAGTAGTCACGGTTGGCCTTGATGTGCTTCCTCAGCCAGCCGAGGTCGGTCTCGTTGTCCGGGAAGGTGGTGATGAATTCTTTGCGAGCCATGCGCGCCTTGTTGACGCAGATGTCCATAATCACCCGTTCCTGGGTACGGATGCGCTCCACCATCTGCCGCAGCCCGCTGACCAGCCGTTCCACCGCACGGGGGACGAGCTTGAATTCCATGAAGTAGGCGACCAACTCCGTACGCGCCTTGAGGGCCTTGGGATGCCCCTTGCCATGTTTGGTCAGGGCGGCGATGGATTTCTGATGAAGCTTGCGCAACTGGGAAAACCGTGCGCGCGCCTCTTCCGGGTCGGGGCCGGTCTCCAGAACCTCTTCATCCTCGGCGGCGACCACCACCTCGTCCAGAATCTCGTCATCGAGATCCTTCTTCAGGTCCACCACCGGGGGCGGCTCCTGCTCCAGGGCGTTGGGATCGAGATAGCCGCTGATGATATCGGCGAGACGAAGCTCGCCCTTATCGGCGCGCTCGTATTCACGCAACAGATCACCGACGGTCTCAGGGTAAGTGGCCAGCGCGGACAGCACCTGGCCCAGCCCGTCCTCGATGCGCTTGGCGATGACGATCTCGCCCTCGCGGGTGAGGAGTTCGACGGCGCCCATTTCGCGCATGTACATACGCACCGGATCGGTGGTACGGCCAAACTCGCTGTCCACGGTCGCCAAGGTGGCGGCGGCCTCTTCGGTGACATCCTCGTCAGCCGCCGTGACCGCCGTATCGCTCAACAGCAGACTATCGGTATCTGGCGCAATCTCATGCACCGCGATGCCCATATCGTTGATCATGCTGATGATGTCTTCGATCTGCTCGGGGTCTACGATCTCATCGGGCAGGTGATCGTTGACCTCGCGGTAGGTCAGGAAGCCTTGCTCCTTGCCCATAGCGATCAATAACTTAAGTTGTGATTGCTGCTGTTCCTGCTTCATGCTCATGGCGGCCTGCGATCTGTCGGCTAAAAGCGGTCTATTATACCTGAAAAATGACTCTTTGATACGGATGATATCGGTCCACAACCCCTTAATTTCAATGCCGATTTGCAGAAAATAAGGCTTGCAGCTCGCCCCTTTCCTGGTCGCTCAACTCCCCAGCGCAGGACTTATCCAGCAGGCGTTGCTTGCGCTGCTCAATGCCTTGCGCCGCAATTCGCTCAAGGGCGCCGCTAAATTCCGCCTCCCACTCCTGCTCGGACAGGGGGTGTTGCCAGCGCGCCAGTTTGAACAGGTAAGGGGCCTGGGGACTCTCGCGCCAGCGTTCCAGCAGGGCACCGGTGCTGAGTTCGGGATGGGCCTGTATCAGACTTAACATTTCTTTGAGCATCTCCACGCCCGGGAGTTCAATACCGCCGAGACGTTCGGGATCGCCCGCTTGCAGGGCCAGCGAGGGCCGCTGTAACAAGAGGGCGATCGCCAGCCGCACCGGCGGCATCCGCACCGGACTTTGGGGAGGAGTCGCCTTGGTCAACAGGGGTCTGGTCGCCGTTTTTGGCGTCCGCTGTTCAATCAGCCGGGTGAGGTCGGCCGCCTGCATGCGGGCGATCTCCGCCAGCCGGGCGATCATCATCTGGCGAAACGCGCCGGGCGGAAGCTGCGACAGGTGCGGCCGGGCCAGCTCCACCAGACGCGCCCGTCCATCCATGCTGGTGACATCGGCCTGTTTGAGCAGGCTTTCATAGAAAAAGCTGGAGCAGGGCATGGCGCTGGCCAGCCGGGACTCGAAAACCTCACGACCCTCTTTGCGCACCAGACTGTCGGGGTCTTCGCCGTCGGGCAAAAACAGAAAACTCGCCTGACGGCCGTCTTGCAGCACGGGCAGGGTATTTTCCAGGGCACGCCATGCGGCCTCGCGGCCGGCACGGTCGCCGTCAAAACAGAATATCAGCGTGGGGACAACGCGAAACAGACGCTCCAGGTGTTCGCGGGTGGTGGCCGTCCCCAGGGTCGCCACGGCATAGCGGATGTCATATTGCGCCAGCGCCACCACATCCATATAACCCTCGACGACCAGCAGCCGGTCGAGGTCGCGCACCGCCTTGCGGGCCTCATAGAGACCATACAGTTCGCGGCCCTTGTGAAACAGCGGCGTCTCGGGCGAGTTGAGGTACTTGGGCGTTTCTTCATTGCTAATCACCCGGCCGCCGAAGCCGATAGTGCGGCCGCGCGCGTCGCGGATCGGAAACATGACGCGATCCCTGAAGCGGTCATAGTAGCCACCGCCTTCCTTAGTTATCAGCATCCCGGCCTTGGCGAGTTGCGCCTGCAGCGCCGGATCACCCTTGCCCAGCGCGCGCAACAGATTGTCCCAACCCGGCGGCGCATAACCGATACCATAGTGCGCCGCGATCTCGCCGCTCAGGCCGCGTTCCTTGAGGTAGGCGACGGCGCGCGGCGCCGCCTGCTCCGGCAACGGCAAACCCACCCGGCCGGCTAGCTCGCGCACCGCCTCGACGAAATCCAGGTGCTCGTACTCCATAAGGAAGCCAAGGGCCGTACCGTGGGCGCCGCAACCGAAGCAGTGATAAAACTGCTTCTGCTGGCTGACGGTGAATGAGGGGGTTTTTTCGTCGTGAAACGGGCAACAGGCGACGTAATCACGCCCGGCCTTGCGCAAGGGGACGTGCGAGTCTATGACCTCGACGATGTCTGTGCGGGTGAGAAGTCCGTCAATGAAATCTTGGGGGATACGGCCGGTCATTTACCAGGGGCTAGGGGCTAGGGGCTAGGGGCTAGGGGCTAGGGGAAATCATAGTCTAGCAGCCACTCAAGTCATAGCCCCCAATCCCTAAACCCCAGTCCCTAGCCCCCAGCCCCTAGTTTAGTCTTCACCTTCGTACTCACCTTCCCCATATCCGCACGACCTTGTGCCTGGGCTTTAAGGGCGGCTATTACCTTGCCCATGTCCTTGGCGGACACGGCTCCGGTATTGGTGATGGCGGCCTCGATCAGGACATCAACCTCGGCCTCGGAGAGTGCGGCGGGCATGTAAGTCTGGAGCACTTCGATTTCATAGATCTCTTGATCCGCCAGTTCCTGGCGGCCCGCCGCCTGGTATTGGCTGATGGAGTCGCGCCGCTGCTTGATCATCTTTTCAATGGCGGCGATCACCTGGGCGTCATCCAGCGCGATACGGTCATCCACCTCGCGCTGTTTGATGGCCGCCATCAACAGGCGGATCGTCCCCAGGCGGCGCTTGTCGGCGGCGCGCATGGCGGACTTCATGTCCTCGGTAATACGCTGCTTTAATGCGGATTCAGGCTGACTCATGGTTATCACACGAAGGCGAAGATAATGAAAATACCCGGACTGGGCGAATGCCGCGATCCGGGACTTGAGAGGGATTAGCAGTAATAATTTCCCGTATTGCGTCGCAGCGACAACACGGGCTACGTTAAGCTAGTAAAGTCTGACCCGGCGTGTCACGTCACGCGAAGACCGCTTCAACTGGCGCTTGACCGCAGCGGCGGCCTTGCGTTTGCGCACCGAGGTGGGTTTTTCATAAAACTCGCGGCGTCTCACTTCGGAAAGCACACCGGCCTTCTCACAAGAGCGCTTGAACCGCCGCAGGGCGATCTCGAAGGGTTCGTTTTCTTTTAAGCGTACGGACGGCATCTATTCGTTACCCTCAGACAACATGAATTGTTAAACATGTAATAATACCGGTCTTCTTTCTAAATTGCAAAATATGCGGTGGCTATGCGTATCCTGGGCATTGAAACCTCCTGCGACGAGACCGGGGTGGCGATCTACGACTCTGAGCGAGGCCTGCTGGCCCACCGCCTGCACAGCCAGGTCGCCCTGCACGCCAAATACGCGGGAGTAGTGCCCGAGCTGGCCTCGCGCGATCACGTACAGAGAACCCTGCCGCTAATCCGCGAGGTTCTGACTGAAGCACAGTGTGCAGCCGGGAGTATCACCGCCGTGGCCTATACCGCGGGGCCGGGCCTGGTCGGGGCGTTACTGGTCGGCGCCGCCATTGGACGCAGTCTCGCCTATGCATGGGGTATCCCGGCGGTTCCCATCCATCACATGGAGGCGCACCTGCTCGCCCCCCTGCTGGAGGCCGATCCGCCCGCGTTTCCCTTTATCGCGTTACTGGTGTCGGGCGGTCATACCCTGCTGGTCGAGGTGCAAGGGATAGACCAGTATCGAATCCTAGGCGAAACCTTGGACGACGCCGTCGGCGAGGCCTTCG
>Ga0184616_10000013_pt1 | contig 37260 bp, 38 predicted proteins | sample PLM4_90_coex_FD_133145 | JGI IMG/M metagenome (GOLD analysis project Ga0184616, IMG submission 133145) | Groundwater sediment microbial communities from an aquifer in East River, Colorado, USA - PLM4_90_coex | ecosystem: Environmental > Terrestrial > Soil > Riparian zone | place: USA: East...
ATTTGGTGAGTGGCTTCAAATGCACCGAGAAAAAGCCAAAGTGCACATGCCTCATATCGCGCTCTACGAGGGAGGAATATCATTTACAGACGGACGCCACCGCTTCGCATGGTGTCGAGATAATGGAGTTAAGGCAATGCCTGTAACAGTAGGACAACAGCGCGAAGCAATACAAATTGCAAAACTTTTCGGGTCAAAATCCCGCATTTGCCTATTACCACTCCCTTAGGCCCGAATTAGGGCACTACCGTTTTTTGTATAAAGTTGAGTCGGCCAGCCTACTGGGCTAGAATTAGCACTTCAACAGGCGCGTAGCTCAGTGGTAGAGCACTACCTTGACATGGTAGTGGTCGGTGGTTCGATCCCACTCGCGCCTACCATTTCATAATCCGTGGATAGACCCCTGGTATAGGTCACACAATGCTAACAGTCACCCTCCCCGACGGCAGCCGCCGCGAGTTTTCGCAGCCCGTCACCCTTAAAGATGTCGCCGCCTCCATCGGCGCGGGCCTAGCCAAGGCGGCGCTTGCGGCCAAGGTGGATGGCAAGCTGGTAGACCTCTCGCACCTGCTCGACCACGATGCCAGCGTCGCCATCGTCACTGACAAAAGTCCGGAGGCGCTCGATGTCGTGCGCCACTCCAACGCACATCTGCTCGCGCAAGCGGTGAAGGAGTTGTTTCCCAAGGCGCAAGTCACCATCGGCCCGGTGATTGAAGACGGCTTTTATTATGACTTCGCCTTCGAGCACCGCTTTACGCCGGAAGACCTGGCCGCCATCGAGGCCAAGATGCAGGAACTCGCGGCGCGTGATTTGCCGGTGTCGCGTTCGGTGATGTCGCGTGAGGAAGCGGTCACATTTTTCCGTGGTCTGGGCGAGGAATACAAGGCGCAGATCATTGAGGACATCCCCGCGCACGAGCAGCTTTCACTTTACAAGCAGGGTGATTTCATAGATCTCTGCCGCGGCCCGCACGTGCCCAGCACCGGCAAGCTCAAGGCCTTCAAACTCACCAAGCTCGCGGGCGCGTACTGGCGCGGCGACTCCAAGAACGAGATGCTGCAACGCATCTACGGCACCGCCTGGCTCAACGAAAAAGACCTCAAGGCCTATCTGAATCGTTTGGAACAGGCGGAAAAACGCGACCACCGCAAGCTCGCCAAACAGCTCGGCCTGTTTCATTTTCAGGAAGAAGCGCCGGGCATGGTGTTTTGGCACGAGAACGGCTGGCGCATCTATCAAGAGGTCACGCAGTACATGGCTGCGTTGTGGCGCGAACACGGCTATCAGGAGATCCGCACTCCGCAGGTAGTAGATCGCTCGCTGTGGGAGAAGTCCGGCCACTGGGAGAAGTTCAAGGAACACATGTTCATCACCGAGTCGGAGAAGCGCCTGTACGCGGTGAAACCGATGAACTGTCCGTGTCACATCCAAGTCTACAATCAGGGGCTCAAGAGCTACCGCGATTTGCCGCTGCGCCTGGCCGAGTTCGGCTCCTGCCATCGTAACGAGCAGTCCGGCGCGCTGCACGGGCTGCTGCGCCTGCGCAGCTTCGTGCAAGACGACGCGCACATCTTTTGTACCGAGGCGCAGATGCAAGAGGAAGTGTCAAACTTCATTGACCTGCTGCATCAGGTCTACGCGGATTTCGGCTTCAAGGACATTATCTACAAGCTCTCTACCCGCCCGGCGGATCGTATCGGCACCGACGAGCTGTGGGACAAGGCCGAACATGCCTTGGAGCAGGCCCTCAACGCCAAACAACTCCCCTGGGATTTACAACCCGGTGAAGGCGCGTTTTACGGCCCCAAGATCGAGTTCTCGCTGAAAGACAGCATCGGGCGTGTGTGGCAGTGCGGCACTATTCAAGTGGATTTCTCGATGCCGGGCCGCCTCGGTGCGCACTACATCGCCGAGGACGGCTCTAAGCAGGTGCCGGTGATGCTGCACCGCGCCATCCTCGGATCGCTCGAGCGTTTCATCGGCATCCTTATCGAGGAATACGCCGGCGCCTTCCCGCTTTGGCTCGCGCCGGTGCAGGCGGTGGTCATGAATATTACGGACAGTCAGGCCGACTATGCCAAAAAATGCACTGAAACCTTGCAAAAACAGGGATTAAGGGTGACATCTGACTTGAGAAATGAGAAAATAGGCTTTAAAATCCGCGAGCACACATTACAACGTGTGCCCTACCTCCTGGTCGTAGGTGACCGGGAGACGGAAAATGCAACCGTGGCCGTGCGCACGCGAGGCGGTGAAGATCTGGGTCCGATGACGTTACAGGCCTTTGTGGATCGCAGCCGCACAGAAATCGCGCGCCGTGGTAGTTCTATTTTAGAGCCTCAAGGAGACTAGACTTATCGTAGCTGACAGAGATACTCGTCTGAATGAAGCGATTACCGCCCCCCAGGTGCGGGTGATCGGAAGCGAGGGTGAGCAATTAGGAGTCCTGCCTCTGGAAGAGGCACAGAAACTGGCCTTGGACGCTGAGCTTGATTTGGTTGAGATTGTACCGAACGCCGACCCGCCGGTCTGCCGTGTGATGAATTACGGCAAATATCTTTTTGAGCTGGGCAAGAAACAACAGCAGGCCAAGAAGAAGCAAAAACAGATTCAGATCAAGGAAGTCAAATTTCGCCCCACTACGGAAGAAGGCGATTACCAGGTCAAGCTGCGCAACCTGATACGTTTTCTCAACGAGGGCGATAAGGCCAAGGTCACGTTGCGTTACCGGGGTCGCGAGTTCGCTCACCAGGAACTGGGGGTCAAGCTGCTCAAACGGGTTGAGGCCGATCTGGCCGAGATTGGAGTGGTGGAGCAATTCCCGAAGATGGAGGGGCGGCAGATGGTGATGCTGATCGGCCCTAAAAAGTGAGAAGCGAAGTTAATCTGATCAAAGAATTTCTGGAGTCTAACTGTAATGCCAAAATTGAAGACTAATAGCGGTGCGGCCAAGCGTTTCAAGCGCACGGCCTCGGGCGGATTTAAACACGGCCAATCGCATCTTAACCACATTCTCACCAAGAAGAGCACCAAGCGCAAGCGTCACCTGCGCCATAATAATATGGTGGATAAATCAGACGTCCCCGGGCTGCGTCGTCTGCTGCCCTTTAGCTAAGAGGTGTTGTAATGTCTAGAGTAAAACGCGGCGTCACTGCTCACGCCAGACACAAAAAGCTTCTCGCACGAGCCAAGGGTTATTATGGCGCGCGCAAGAACGTCTATCGCGTCGCCAAGCAGGCGGTCATCAAGGCCGGCCAATACGCCTACATCGGACGCAAGCAGAGGAAGCGTCAGTTCCGTGCTCTGTGGATCGTGCGCATCAATGCAGCCGCGCGCGAGTGCGGTCTGTCATACAGCCTGCTTATGAATGGCCTGAAAAAAGCCGTCATCGAGATTGATCGCAAGGTGCTGGCCGACCTAGCCGTCTTCGACAAGCCGGCCTTTGCGGCGCTGGCGGAAAAGGCCAAGGCCCACACCCTGTCGAACTGATACGACGCTTTAGATCCAAGATCAGTCTAAAGAGATAGGGGAAAGGCCAAGGCCTTTCCCCTTTTTTATTTTGCTGCATAGGGACGTGCGAATGTCGCGGGCGCATGGATGCGCAGGAGCGACGGCTGCACAGGGAAGAGCGCAGCGAAGGGTTCTGCGAATGTCGCGGGCGGTCGCTCTCGGCATCCTGCCTCCCGCGACATTAGTACGTCCGTGTACGTCACAGATGCGTAGGAGCGACTAGAGGAGAGATCTTAGTGCAAGATCTAAAAAATATCGAAACCCTGGCCCAGAGCGAGATCGCTCAGGCGCAAGACTCGGCTGCGCTCGAGCAACTACGCGTCAAATATCTGGGCAAGAAAGGCGTGCTCACCGAATACCTCAAGGGCGTCGGCGGCCTCACGCCGGAGTTACGTCCTCAGGCGGGCCAGGCCGTCAATCAAATCAAGGAGGCGGTGAGCCAGACGTTAACCGCACGTCTCGCCGTACTGGAAGGCGAAGAACTTGATACGAGGCTAGGCTCCGAGACCCTGGACGTGACACTTCCCGGCAGGGGCCAAGTAACGGGCGGGCTGCATCCCGTCACACGCACACTGCAACGCATCGAGGCGCTATTCACCCAGCTTGGTTTTGAAATCGCCGAAGGCCCCGAGATCGAAGACGATTATCACAATTTCGAGGCCCTCAATATCCCCGCGCATCATCCGGCGCGCGCTATGCACGACACCTTTTATTTTGACACCCATACCCTCCTCCGCACCCACACCTCACCGGTGCAAGTGCATGTCATGGAGCATCGCAGCCCGCCGCTACGCATCATTGCGCCGGGGCGCGTCTATCGCCGCGATTCCGATCTCACTCATACCCCGATGTTCCACCAGGTAGAGGGCTTTATGGTGGATGAACAGATCAGCTTCGCCGATCTGAAAGGGCTGCTGGACACCTTCCTGCGCAACTTTTTTGAACAAGACCTGAAGACCCGTTTCAGACCCTCCTATTTCCCCTTTACCGAGCCCTCGGCCGAGGTGGATATCGCCTGTGTCATGTGCGGCAGCGCAGGCTGCCGAGTGTGCAAACAGACCGGCTGGCTTGAGGTGCTGGGCTGCGGCATGGTGCATCCGAATGTCTTCAGCCACGTCGGGATTGATAACGAACGCTACACCGGTTTCGCCTTCGGTATGGGCGTCGAGCGGTTGGCGATGTTGCGTTATGGTGTTAATGACCTCAGGCTTTTTTTCGAGAACGACTTGCGTTTTTTACAGCAATTTAGATAAACAACACTCACGCAAAGCCGCCAAGACGCTAAGAAAAATTCATGCTTCCCTTACTGGTTTCTTTTGATTCCTATTTTTGGACCCTTTTGCGCCTTAGCGTGACCTGGGTTGAATTATGAAATTGAGCGAACAATGGCTGCGTGAGTGGGTAAACCCTCCCCTCTCTACCACGGAACTGGCCGACATGCTGACCATGGCCGGGCTGGAGGTCGAGTCCGCCCAGCCTGTGGCGCAGTCTTTTGCGGGTGTAGTGGTTGGCGAAATCACAGAGATCAAACCGCATCCCGACGCTGACTCTCTGCGCCTCTGCCAAGTACAAATCGGCGATGTCACACCGCTGAGTATCGTATGTGGTGCGTCCAATGTGCGTGTCGGCATGCGTGTCCCTACCGCGATGATCGGCGCCGAGTTACCGGGCGGCAAGACGATAAAAGACACGACGATCCGAGGGGTAAAGTCCGACGGCATGCTCTGTTCAGCGAGCGAGCTGGGCCTGGCGGAGAGTTCGGAGGGATTATTAGAACTTCCCGCGGATACCCGGCTGGGCGAGGACGTCTATCTTTACCTTAAACTTGATGACAGCGCGCTGGAGCTAGGCATCACTCCGAATCGTGGCGATTGTCTCAGCATCGCGGGCGTCGCGCGCGAAGTGGCGGCCTTAAGCCGCTGCTCGCTGCAGGAGCCCGTCATCAAGCCCGTGAAAGCAGCACTCGACGAGCAGCGCGAGGTCAACCTCGAAGCACCTGAAGATTGCCCCCGTTACGCCGGCCGTGTCATCCGCCGAATCAAACCACACGTGCCGAGCCCACTGTGGCTGCAAGAGCGCCTGCGCCGCAGTGGGGTGCGCAGCATCAGCCCGATCGTGGATGTGACCAACTATGTCATGCTGGAGCTTGGCCAGCCCATGCACGCCTTCGACCTCGCCAAGCTGGACGGCGGCGTCTGTGTCCGGCGCGCGCGTACCGGTGAGACCCTTACCCTGCTCGACGGCCAGCAAGTCACTCTGGATGGGCAAACCCTGGTCATCGCCGATCAGCGCCGGGTGTTGGCGATGGCAGGCATTATGGGCGGGCTGGACAGCGCCATCGGTGATCAAACACAGGATCTGTTTCTGGAAAGCGCGTGGTTTGCACCGCACACCATCTCCAGCCGTGCCCGCGCGATGGGGTTGCACACCGAATCCTCGCACCGGTTCGAGCGTGGAGTGGACCCGCAGCTTCAGACTCGAGCCGTGGAGCGCGCCACCCAACTGCTGCTGGAGATCGTGGGCGGCGAGCCAGGTCCCGTTCTTGAAGTGTGTCGGGAGAGCTATCTCCCCAAGCTTGGTCATATTCACCTGCGCGCTGAGCGTATCCGGCGCGTGCTCGGCCTCACGCCCGGCCCTGATGAAGTAGCCGACATACTCAACCGGCTGACGATGACTGTCACTGCGCTTCCCGACGGCTGGCAGGTAACACCGCCTAGCTACCGTTTCGATATCGTCATTGAGGCCGATCTGATTGAGGAGGTTGCAAGGTTGTACGGCTACAACCGGTTACCCTTCAGCATGCCGCAAGCGAGACTGGCGCTGGTCCCGCAGCCTGAAGCGGAGGTCGCCCCCAACCGGATGCGCCAACTTCTGGTGGATCGGGGTTACCAGGAAGTTGTAACGTACAGCTTTGTAGACCCCACCCTGCAACAGCTCGTAGATCCCGATCAATCGCCCATTGCCCTGGCCAACCCTCTTTCGAGTGAGATGTCCGTGATGCGCACGAGCCTCTGGACTGGGCTGATTCAGACCCTGCTTTACAACCAAAACCGCCAGCAAAGGCGGTTACGTATCTTCGAGTTAGGTCTTAACTTTTTAACAAAAGATGTTAATATTAAACAAGATATTTTCATTGGCGGGCTGGTCACCGGAGAGCCTTACCCGGAACAATGGGGTCTTCCCACGCGGCCTTCAGACTTCTACGATATCAAGGCCGATGTGGAGGCGCTGTTGCGGTTGGGCGGCGCAGACGACGATTTTCGCTTCATCCCGGCGAAACATCCTGCCCTGCATCCCGGGCAGGCCGCCCATATCCTTATAAAGCGAAAGCGGGGCGAAGAGATTGTAGGCTGGGTTGGGGCGCTCCACCCAGGCTTAATACATAAGCTGAACCTAGATGGCAAAGTCTACGTATTTGAGCTGGCCTTGGAGTTGATAAAGCAAAGAAATGTTCCTAAATTCAGCGAATTGTCGAAACATCCTGCGATCCGGCGTGATCTTGCAATTGTCGTTGACGAGGCCGTATCCGCCGAGCAGGTGTGCGCTTGTGTAAAAAATGCCGTGCCGGACTATGCCCAGCAGGTGCAGTTGTTTGACGTGTATCGTGGGAAAGGCATTGATTCAGGAAGAAAAAGTCTTGCTTTGGGCTTGACCTTACAAGCGCCTTCGCGCACTCTTACGGATCAGGAAGTGGATGAAATCATGAAAAATATTCTAGCCAGCCTTAATAATAAACTTGGCGGCACCTTGAGAAGCTAAAAACATGGCCCTGACTAAAGCTGACATGGTGGAAAAACTGTTTGAAGAACTTGGCCTTAACAAACGGGAGGCCAAGGACATCGTCGAGATGTTCTTTGAGGAGATACGAGTAGCGCTAGAAAAAGGGGAGCACGTCAAGCTCTCCGGTTTTGGCAATTTCGCCCTGCGCAACAAGAGCACACGGCCAGGCCGCAACCCCAAGACGGGCGAAGAGATCCCTATCACGGCCCGGCGCGTTGTGACATTTCGTTCCGGACAAAAACTAAAAGCGAGGATAGAAGCCTATGCTGGAAGCCAGCCAGAACAATGAGTTACCCCCCATTCCCGCCAAGCGTTACTTCACCATCGGTGAGGTAAGCGATCTCTGTATCGTAAAACCCCACGTTTTGCGTTACTGGGAACAGGAATTCCCGCAACTCAAGCCCGTCAAACGGCGCGGCAACCGGCGTTACTACCAGCGCCACGATGTCATCATGATCCGGCAGATCCGCACCCTGCTCTACAACGAAGGCTTTACCATCGGCGGTGCCCGCCAGCGGCTGACTGGCAACGAGCTCAGGGAAAAAGAGGAGCCTGACACGGGTACTCACGAGCTGGTCCGTCAGCTACGCCGCGAACTCGAAGACCTGCTCGCCCAGCTAAAGCGCTGATAAGATGTCACTCGTAGGCAATAAGTAAGGCCACACTTCCCGCCACTTTCTCACAACAGCCTGTGTAAGAAACACTCTACGGCCAGGTGTCGTGTCGCGCATCAATGAACCTGGCTATGGCAGCATAACCCGCCACCACCGCGCATGAGAAAACCATGCGTCACACCCTCTCCACCCGCCAAGTCCGGCTCCTGATACAACCGCATGTTAACGATTTTTTATAATTCCGTGATCACCCCGAGAACTATTCGGCCCACAATGGCATTCAAGGGGTAGGAAGACTGCGGAGGAATCATCAATGAACAAACGGAAATTTCTTACAGCGATCATTGCTTTTGCGAGCGTACCATTACTCAGCAAGAAACTCTTAGGAGCCAGCATGGAGCCATCAGCGAAGATTGAGAAGATTCACAAAACCAATGCGGAGTGGAAACAGTTACTGACACCGGATCAGTTCAACGTACTGCGCGAAGAAGGCACTGAGCGCCCCACTACGAGCCCCTTAAACGGCGAAAAAAGACAAGGTATGTATGTATGCGCAGGCTGTGACCTCCCCTTGTTCACCTCTGACATGAAGTACGACAGTGGCACAGGCTGGCCGAGCTTTACCACAACCATCCAGGGGCACGTCGAGACCAGGACAGACTTCAAACTGATCTATCCTCGGACAGAATATCATTGTGCCCGCTGCGGTGGACACCAGGGACACGTATTCAACGATGGTCCGCCGCCTACCGGAAAACGCTACTGTAACAACGGCCTGGCATTGAAGTTTATCCCGGTATAGCCGGTTATCACACAAGGTGACGTTATGAAACTATATCCATTGTTGTTTTCCGTATTGACCGGCTTGCTATTCATAAGCCCGGTCCATGCCGAGCAGCCTATCTCAAACCAGACCGAGAGCCCTGATCAATATGAGAAGGCTACGTTTGCAGGAGGTTGTTTTTGGTGCATGGAACCCCCGTTCGACAAACTCGATGGTGTTATCTCTACCACTTCTGGTTATACCGGTGGGCACCAGAAAAATCCCACATACCAGGAAGTCTCCGCCGGTGGGACCGGTCATACGGAGTCGGTCCAAGTTGTTTATGACCCTAAACGTGTCAGCTATGAAGAATTGCTCAAGGTATTCTGGCGCAATATTGATCCAACAGTCCGCGACGCCCAGTTCTGTGACCACGGTCAACAATACCGTACCGCCATTTTTTATCATGATGACAAGCAGCGAGAACTCGCAGAACGGTCCAAAGAAGCTCTGGATAAAACCAAGCCCTTTAAAGAACCCATAGTGACTGAAATCACGCCGGCGAGTGTTTTCTATCTGGCTGAGGACTATCACCAGGATTTTTACAAAAAGAACCCAGTGCGCTACAAATTTTACCGATACAACTGCGGACGCGATCAACGCTTGGAGCAATTATGGGGAGATGCAGACCACCAGAAATAAGGAAAGACCGGCAACCTGCTATTTTTTGCGATGGATGTCACGCTTTCGGATATAATGGTCGGCGCAATAACCGTACCTGCGAGTAATCTCTGCCAGTGATGCAGACATCAGGCTAGACGAAGGTCGGTAATCGTAGCCCAACAGCCCAACATAAGTCATTGTTTTTTAAGAATCGGGGCGTAGCGCAGCCTGGTAGCGCACCTGCATGGGGTGCAGGTGGTCGGAGGTTCAAATCCTCTCGCCCCGACCAACATCCTGTTAGGGCGAGAGGATTCCCAGCCTAACGCTCCCAGCGTTAGGCGTTCGCCGCCTTACGGCTCACCCTCTCGCCCCGACCAAACATCCCTGTTGGGACGAGAGGATTTCCAGCCCGGTGCTCCCAGCACCGGTCGTTCGATGCCTCGCATCTCACCCTCTCGCCTCGACCAGCACGGTTATAGTAACTTCATCTTTGCCGTCCCCAGCGCAACTTCGGTTCCTTAAACTGGTTCCAGCAAGCACGTCCTGTGCTGTCGTTCGGCCCACCTTGTTATCCCCCTTCGTTTAATCTAAGCTGAAACTGATCGGCAGACCTTGCCAATCTCAATGCACGACAGCTATCTTAATTGAACTACTCCAAAAACATTCTGCTGTCGAGGGAACATCTCACCCGTGTGTGCTTCCGGGTCGTATTCGCCGACGGGTCGAGTTACCAGAACTGTGCCGGCACACCAGCGGCCACGATCATATTCAAGAACAGATGGGCGGAATGGAACGCCCTGCTCTTCGGCCATGTGGGCCTGCTGGAATCCTATTCCGCCCAAATCATGGACGTCGAAGGCAGTCTGCAACTGGCGCTGCGCGCCGGGATGGATATGACGTTGGACCAGAAACCTAACCCACTGGTCACCCTCCGCAATCGCTGGCATGAGTTTCGTTTCAGCAACAAGTCGCATGCCCAGGCCAAGGCCAATGCCCGCTTTCACTATGGCCTGGGCACTGATTTTTACCGCGCCTGGCTCGATCTGCCGTCCATGATGTATACCTGTGCCTACTGGAAAGAAGGCACGCGCGATCTGGAACAGGCGCAACGCAACAAGATGGAACATGTGTGCCGGAAGATCCGGCTCAAGCCGGGCGAAACCGTAGTGGACATCGGCTGCGGCTGGGGCGGCTTCATGTTTCACGCGTGGGAAAACTATGGCGCGCCCGTCACCGGCATCAACACCACTACGGAACAGGTCACCGCGCTGCGCAAGGAAATTAATCAGCGCGGCCTGCAGGCCCAGCTTGCCGTGCGCGAACAGGACTTCCGCGAGATACAAGGCCAGTTCGACAAGTGTGTTTCCATCGGGGTGCTGGAGCACGCTGGACCGGACCAGTTGCGGGAGGTGATCCGCGCCCATGCCGACTGCCTCAAGCCCGGCGGGCTGGGCGTGCTGCATTTCATCGGCCACGTAGGCCGCAGCGAGACCGAGTTCTACATCCGCAAGCACATCTTCCCCGGCGGCTGGATACCCAGCCTGGCCGATGCGATCTGCGCCATGGAAGATTGCGGACTGGAAGTCATGGACGTGGAAAATCTGCGCCGCCACTACGCGCTGACTCTTGATTGCTGGGCGGAGCGCTTCGACCGGAACTGGGAGCACATCCATCAACTGAACCCGGAGAAATTCAACGAGTATTTCCGCCGCAAGTGGCGCGCCTACCTCTATGCCTGCGCGGAGATGTTCCGCTCCCCCAATACCCGCACGCACTTGTTCCAGATCACCTTCAGCAAGGGCAACGTCACGGACAATTACCCGATGAGCAGGGCTTTCTTATACGATGCCAGCGAGGACATCCCCCAAAAGACATCTTATGGCGACGTATGAAGAAAAGAAGCAGCGACTCCTTGCCGAACTGCGGGCCAGTGAAGGCATGGCTGTCGGCCTGGCCAAGAATACCTCCAACCTGTTTCGCGACCGCAATAACGCGCCCAAGCGCAAACTCGACGTCAGCAATTTCAACAACGTGTTGCGGGTGGATGCCGCCAACGGCTGGGTGGAAGCCGAGGGCATGACCACCTACGAGAAGCTGGTCGACGCCATGCTGGTGCACGGCGTCATGCCCGCGGTGGTGCCCCAACTCAAATCCATTACCCTCGGCGGCGCGGCGGCGGGCGTCGGCATCGAGGCTTCCTCCTTCAAATACGGCCTGGTGCATGAAACGCTGCTGGAAATGGAAATCCTGCTGCCGGATGGACGGATCGTATTGTGCACACCGGACAACGAACACAAAGACCTGTTTTACGGTTTCCCGAATTCCTATGGCACACTGGGCTATGTGCTGAAGCTGAAGGCCAAGGCCATACCTGTGAAGAAGTTTGTCCAGCTTCAACACATCCGCCACACCGATCCCGCAGAGTATTTCCGTGATCTGGAACAACGCTGCGCTCAAGACGCGGATTTTGTCGATGGCGTGGTCTTCGGGCGCAACGAGATGGTCATCACTCTCGGCAGATTTGTGGATAACGCGCCCTTTGTGAGCGACTATACCTACAAAAACATCTACTACCGCTCGCTCCGGGAAAGAACGACGGACTTCCTCACGACACACGATTACATCTGGCGCTGGGACACCGACTGGTTCTGGTGCTCCAGAAATTTTCTCGTCCAAAATCCAATCATCCGCCGCATCGTCGGCAAGTCCTTCCTGAACTCCGTCACCTACAGCAAGATCATGCGCTGGAACAGCAAGTGGAAGATTACGAAACGGCTGGACAAACTCATGGGAGTGCACAGCGAATCCGTGATCCAGGATGTGGACATCCCCATCGCGCACGCGCCGCAATTTCTCGACTTCTTCCAGCGCGAGATCGGCATCCTGCCCATCTGGGTCTGCCCCATACATCCCTATCAGCCAAACGTCCAGTTCGACCTGTTCCGCATGGGCCCCAACATACTCTACGTGAATTTCGGTTTCTGGGATGTCGTCAAGGGCCGGGAGCAGCATCCCAAGGGCTACTATAACCGCAAGATCGAGCGCAAAGTCGCCGAACTGGGCGGTGTCAAATCACTCTACTCAGACTCCTACTACGAACCCGAGGAATTCTGGAAGATTTACAACAAGCCGGCGTACACTCAGCTCAAGCGCAAATATGACCCGCAGGGCATCTTCAAAGACCTGTATCAAAAATGTGTGCTGCGGCAGTGAGCCTATAACCGGCCTGCTTTATTAATAAAAATTTGTGCAATGGTTGTGCAAGTGGCGTCTAGTTAGGCTCACGCAAGGAGCGAGTTCTCATGGCGAAAGCTGAGGCATCTGTAGAAGAGTTGGTCGGCATGATCGAGCGCGGCGAACTGCGCCTACCGGAGATGCAGCGCCGCTACGTTTGGCGCTCGACCCGCGTGCGCGACCTGCTCGACTCGCTCTATCGTGGTTACCCCTCTGGCGCGGTCCTGCTGTGGGAGACCGACGAGGACGTGCCGTTGCAGAAGTTCGCCGTCGAACAGCAGAAGAACCCCTATCAGAGTACGCGCCTCCTACTCGACGGCCAGCAGCGCCTCACCTCACTCTCGGCGGTGATTCGCGGGGAGCCGGTGAGCGTGCGCGGCCACAAGAAGCCCATCGAGATCCTCTTCAATCTCAACCACCCCGACCAGCTCGCGCTGGTGACCGAAGTGAACGAGGACGGCGACGATGATGACGAGGACGACGAGCTGACCGACGACGAGGCGGATTCGAGTGAGGACGAATTGCAGAAGCGCTTTGACCGCATGACCTTTGTGGTAGCCACGCGCAAGCTGGAGCAGTTGCCGCAGTGGGTGAAGGTCACCGAGGTGTTCAAGACCGACAGCGACCGGCCGTTCCTCAAGCGCGCGGGCATCACCGACCTCGATGATCCACGGAGCGAGAAATACAGCCAGCGTCTCGCTCGGCTCCGCGGCATTCGCAAGTACGTGTACCGCATGGACGTGCTGGAACGGCGGCTCACCTACGACGAGGTCACCGAGATTTTCGTCCGCGTGAACTCGCTCGGCGCCAAATTGCGCAGTTCCGACCTGGCGCTGGCGCAGATCACCGCAAAGTGGCGCGGCGCGCTCAAGATATTCCAGGACTTTCAGGAACAGTGCACCAAGGCCGGCTTCGACCTCGACCTCGGCCTGCACCTGAAGAACCTAGTCGCCTTCGCCACCGGCCAGTCGCGCTTCCTCACCGTGGGCGGGCTCCCGGTGGAGACGCTCCAGCAGGCATGGAAGGAGTGCGTCCCCGGCATGGAGTTCGCGCTAAACTTCCTCCGGAGCAACGCCGGCATCGATAGCCCAGGGCTCTTGTCCTCGCCTTTCCTGCTGGTGACGCTGGGCTACTACGGACACAAGCGGAACTACCAGATCGCAGCCGAGGAGTCGCAGCGCCTGCGCTACTGGGTACTCGTCGCTAACGCTAAGGGCCGCTACTCGCGTGGCTCCAGCGAAACGCTACTCGACCAGGACCTTGCGACACTGCGGCAGGGTGGCGGTGCGAACGAGCTGATCGACCGCTTGCGGTTGCAGGTGGGTCGGCTTGATGTGGCCCCCGAGGAGCTCGAAGGCCGCAACCAGCGTAGCGCGCTCTTCAAGACCATGTTCCTCGCGTTCCGCGCGTCGGGTGCGAAGGACTGGCGATCCAACCTCGCAATCGCGCTCGACCATTCCGGCTCTCACCATCGCCTACAGTTCCACCACATTTTCCCGAAGGCCATGCTCAAGAACGCCTTCACCGCGCGCGATGCCGACGACATTGCGAACCTCGCCTTCATCGGCGGCAAGACCAACCGGCAAATCAGCGACAAGCCGCCGAGCCAGTACTTCCCGCCAATAATCGAGAAGTCGGGGCTAGCTGCGTTCGAGGCCCAGTGCATTCCGACCGTTCCCTCGCTACTCGGCGTCGATGGCTACAAGAGTTTTCTAGCTGAACGGCGCAAAACCGTGAGTCAGCGTCTGAACGAGTTCCTCCAGACGACGGAAGCATGATGTACCGAATCGCGAACGCATCTATGAAAGAGAAGATTCTTGAAAACATAAAAGCCGGCAAATACGGTCGGAAAGAGCTAGAAAATCTCTACTCCAATGCCGAGCGTTTGGACCGTCTTGATATATTAATGGCAGTAAAAGAGGCGTTAAAAGAGATTGATTCTAAATCTTACACAAAACGTTTCGTGAAACCGGTCAGGGATAAAATACAAGAAATTATTCAAGAGCTCGTTAGCTCCGAAAATTGGGCCCAATGGGAGAACAACAAAGTCGGAAACGGTATAAAGCCCGGTGGTCCCATGTTAAATGGTGAAGAATTGGCTGAGTTCTACATATCGTATTGCCATCCTTCGTGGAAAAAATCATCCTACCTGGCCGTGTTTCAACACGACGAAGAAAGCCCTGTCTTGTATAAAATCAGGGCCCATGATGGTGAACAACAGATAGTAGAGACAAGTGAAAAAGCGATAGAGCTATTTCGTGAGACAATTAAAGCAATATAACTATGCGTTCGAGGCGGACGGTGATACGGCGCACCGCTCCTGTTGTGCCCGTGCCATGCGCCGCTCAACACGGCGCGGGGCAGCACGTAGGGCGCAATAACCAAAGGGCATTGCGCCGCATGTGTCTCGGCCAACCCTCCGGTGCAATGCGCTGCGCTTCGCACCCTAAGGGCTACGGTGATGAATTCTTGCGCCGCGCCTCAAAGAATCTGGACAACATCCCGCCGCACTCGCCCGACAATATCCCGCCCACGTACTCAACGCGATGATTGAGTCTGGCGGAATCCAGAATGTTGAAGACACTTTTAATGGCCCCGGCCTTGGAGTCGCTCGCGCCGAACACCAGGCGCTTGATGCGTGCGTGCACCATCGCGCCCGCGCACATGATGCATGGCTCCAGCGTGACATAGAGCGTGGTGTCGTTCAGGCGGTAATTACCTAGCTTGGCTGCACCGGCGCGCAGCGCCATGATCTCGGCGTGGGCGGTAGGGTCGTGCGCGGCGATGGGACGGTTCCAGCCTGCGCCGATGATTTCGTCGTTGAGCACCAGCACCGCGCCCACCGGCACTTCACCCTCTTGTTGTGCGCGTTCGGCAAGCTTGAGGGCGTACTGCATCCAGTCGGTGTCATTCGGCATGTTATTTATGCGAAAGCCAAAATGCGCCTCTTATCACCCACTCAATTATGAATAGCACGGCGCAAAGCTGCATGATTACCGCATTTTGTTGTTTTCATGTTAGATGAACGCCGCCAGCAGATCAATGTGACGGGCTATTTTCGCATCTAAGCGTCAGCGTGTCATCGTGCGCTTACAAAGAGGGGCCTGGTTCCCTCTTATCCCTGAGGCAGTTGCAGGACCAGCGACACACGGCGATTGCGTGCGCGACCATCTGCTGTGGTGTTATCGGTGCGTGGATGTGTGTCCGCATAACCAACGGCGCGCAACCGGCTGGCGGTGATGCCACGCACGATCAGATAGCGCGTGACGTTGGTTGCCCGCGTGCTGGACAATTCCCAGTTCGATGCAAAGCGTAGATTTTCGATGGGGATATTGTCGGTATGCCCTTCGACCGAGACTGAATAATTCTGGTTCACGAGCAGCGCAGCCAGTTCATCCAGCAGTTGCTGACCGAGCGGCTTAAGCGTAGCGCTGCCAGGCTCAAACAGGATGTTGTCGCTGATTTCGAGATTGACGCTGTCCTGATGAGTGGTCACTTCAATGCGTGTCCCAAGCGCACTGGCCTGAATAGTTTCGAGAAAATTATTCCGTGCGGATGCCGTCGCCGAGGCATCAGGCGGCTGCTCCGCTGGATTAGCTTCTGTCAGAGTCGAAGGAGGGAGCTCTTCCTGCGGAGCGGCTTGCGGGTATTCAATCTGCATTGGGCGGTTGAGTGGCACCTCAGGTTCTGCCTGTAGCGGTGGTATCACCGGCTGCTGTGTGGTTTCCTTAGGCAGGGTGATATAAGGCCGCTGCGCCGCGCTGATGCCTGCCATGGGCAACGAAACCTGCTCGATAATGGAAGAGATAAGCGGTTGCGCAGCAGGCGTCGCAGATGGGCGCGGACTGTGCATCGTACTACTATTTTGTTGGCTCACCGGGCTCAATACCGGTGTGACCTTTGCATAGGCAAGCAGCAGGACGAACAGGGTAAGCAGCAAGGTCATGATGTCCATGTAGCTGATCATCCATACTTCATCCTCGCCTGCTTGGCCCAGACTGCTTTCTGTAAGGGCAATGGCATCGTGTGTGGCTCGCGTGTCGGCGTGACGTGCCGGGACACGCGATAACAGGATGGCTGGCCTGTGCGTCATAGAGGTGAGCGGGTGCATTCTGGACAATTGACTCATTACAGCGGCGCCATCAGGCGGCATTCATCCAGGCAAGCTTGGTCACCTGATAGGAAGCGCCCTCCTGATGGGAAAGGTAGGCATCCAACGTCTCACGAATGAGGATTGGATGTTGTCTGTCATACAACAGCAGGATGCCTTCCTGCAACATGTTCATGGATACCAGGCGTTGCTGAGTGCGTCGTTCCATTTTGATGGACAATGGCTTCAGCACCAAGTTGGCAGCGAGCAGACCATACAATGTGGCGGCCATGGCAAAGGCCATGGTGGCACCGATCTCCTGCAGACCACTGTGGCCGAGCCCGGACAGCATATGTACCAGACCGAACAAGGTGCCGAGCATGCCGAAGGCCGGGGCCAGCGTAGCCATCGTGCGCAGAATTTGGGTATCGGCCTGCTCGCGCGCGCGTAACCCCGCAATGCGCCATTGCAATACCTTCGTCAGGTCCTGCAGTGGGCCTCGGTCAATCACCAGTTGTATACCACTGCGCAAAAACGGATTGCTGACATGGGCCAGTTCTTTTTCGGCGGCCCGGATATTGCCGTGCCGATACCATTCGGCGACACGCAGCAGTTGTTCAATCTCGTCCTCGACACTCGGTTGTTCATCCGTAGCCAATTCCGGCAGGCTACGCAGCACCCGGATTACATCCGTAATTGGCCGGCTCACCACCGTCGCCGCCAGTGTGCCGCCGATGACCACGATCAGGCCCGGGATATTGAAGAACGCGCTGATATGCTCCGGTGACAGCAGTATCATGCCAAGCACCAGTACACCACCGCCGAGAAGCCCGATGACGGTGGATTTTTTCATGTCTTGCAGTTTGATTCGCATCATGTCACCCGATATTTGCCTATTGTGATCCCGGGGACCTCTAAAAATGCGTCTTTTGTCTTTATGCTGCGTTGGAATTCTGCTCGAAATGCTCATGTACTGCCGTGTACACTCCGCTTCCTCGCAGAATTCCGCCTTGCCTAAAGACAAAATCCACTATTTTTAGAGGTGCCCTCCCGTTGCTTCGAGACTAAAGCAATTATCGTTCCCGATATTGCGGCTGGGTGGGGATAGCCTTTAACTTATTGTTTTTCTGGGCAAGTAGAGGAACAACTGGACGGAAAGCCAAAACGCAGAGAAGTGGGTGACTACTGTAGGGCAAGGTGTTGCCGCCCCGTTTCCTGGGCGCGCCGCAAAGCGGCAATTATTTACTAGGCCTAACAGGTTGTTGAAAAAGCCCATCCATGGTCTTTTTCAACTCATAAAGCAAAAAGTGCGATTTTTGCTTTACTCCATTTTTCAAGCACCTACCTCATGCTTGAAAAATGGCGGCGCTTGCAGCGCTTTCGCTTCCTGCTTCGCTTACAAGACCAGGGCAAGCCATCCATGGCTTGCCCGTTCGCAGCAATGCTGCTCACCCATGCGCCGCACGCAGGCTGTTTTTCAACAGCCTGCTAATCACTCCCACTCAATGGTAGCGGGCGGCTTGCCTGAAATATCGTAGACCACGCGGCTCACGCCGGGCACTTCGTTGATGATGCGGGTGGAGATTTTATCCAGCACCTCATACGGCAGATGTGCCCAGTGCGCGGTCATGAAGTCCACGGTCTCCACCGCGCGCAGGGAGATGACGTGATCGTAGCGCCGCGCATCGCCCATCACGCCGACCGACTTCACCGGCAGGAACACCGCGAACGCCTGACTCACCTTGTCGTACAAATCGTGTTTGCGCAGTTCCTCGATAAAAATGGCGTCTGCCTTGCGCAGTGTGTCGGCGTAGTCTTTTTTCACCTCGCCCAGGATGCGCACACCCAAGCCGGGGCCGGGGAACGGGTGGCGGTAGACCATTTCGTACGGCAGCCCCAGCTCCACGCCGAGACGGCGCACTTCGTCCTTGAACAATTCGCGCAGCGGCTCGACCAGTTTGAGCTTCATCGTTTCCGGCAGGCCGCCGACGTTGTGATGTGATTTGATGACGTGCGCCTTGCCCGACTTGGCGGCGGCGGATTCGATCACGTCTGGGTAAATCGTGCCCTGCGCGAGCCATTTGATATTGCGCAGCTTGACAGCCTCTTCCTCAAACACCTCGATAAACAATCGGCCGATGTGTTTGCGTTTTTCTTCGGGGTCGGCGACGCCTTTCAGCGCATCGAGAAAGCGCCGCTCCGCATCCACGCGCAGTACCTTGATGCCCATGTGCTTGGCGAAGGTCGCCATGACCTGATCGCCTTCATGCAGGCGCAGCAGGCCGTTGTCCACGAATACGCAGGTCAACTGATCGCCGATGGCCTTATGTAACAGCGCGGCAACCACCGAGGAATCTACGCCGCCCGACAGACCCAGCAGCACTTCATCCGTACCGACCTGCTTGCGCACCTGTGCGATGCTGTCTTCAATGATGTTGTGCGCCGTCCACAGCGCGGCGCAACCGCAAATCTCCAGCACGAAGCGTTGCAGGATGCGCGCACCCTGGCGCGTGTGCGTGACTTCGGGATGGAATTGCAGGCCGTAAAAATGGCGCGCCTCGTCGGCCATGCCGGCAAGCGGCGCGGACGGCGTGCTGGCAATCGCCTTGAACCCCGACGGCAACCGCGCCACGCGGTCGCCGTGACTCATCCACACGTCGAGCAGACCGTGGCCTTCATCGTTGGTGCGGTCTTCGATGTCGCGCAGCAATTCGGAGTGGCCGCGCGCGCGCACCTCGGCGTAACCGAATTCGCGGTGGACGGAACTCTCCACCTCACCGCCTAACTGTGCGGCCATGGTCTGCATGCCGTAGCAGATGCCGAGCACCGGCACGCCGAGTTCAAATACACTTTGCGGCGCGCGCGGCGTGCCAAGCAAGGTTACCGATTCCGGCCCGCCGGAGAGAATCACGCCCTTGGGGGCGAAGGCGCGCAGCGCGGCGTCGCTCATGTCCCACGGATGTATTTCGCAATACACGCCGAACTCGCGCACGCGCCGCGCAATGAGCTGGGTGTATTGCGACCCGAAATCGAGGATGAGGATGCGGTCGGCGTGGATGTTTTTCATAACTGTAGGTGCGACAAATTCGCACGCTGGCCGAATGAATTCGGCCCTACCATTAATCTATTTGATAATTCGGCGATTCTTTGGTGATGGTCACATCGTGCACGTGGCTCTCGCGCATGCCGGCCAGGGTGACGCGGACGAACTTCGGTTTGGTGCGCATCTCCTCGATGTTTTCGCAGCCGGTATAGCCCATGCTGGCGCGCAGGCCGCCCATCAATTGATGGACGATGGCCTGTAAGCTGCCTTTGTAGGGCACACGGCCCTCGATGCCTTCCGGCACCAGCTTCTCGGCTTCGGCGCCCTCCTGGAAATAACGGTCGCTGGAACCCGCCTGCCGGGTCATTGCGCCCAGCGAGCCCATGCCTCGATAGGATTTATAGGAGCGGCCCTGGTAAAGCTCGATCTCACCCGGTGCCTCTTCGGTACCGGCAAACATGCTGCCGATCATCACAGAGTATGCGCCGGCGGCAATCGCCTTGGCGACGTCGCCGGAGTAGCGGATACCGCCGTCGGCGATGATGGGTACGCCGCTGCCCGCCAGGGCCTCGGCCACATTCGAAATTGCGGTCATCTGCGGCACGCCCACGCCGGAGATGATGCGCGTGGTGCAGATCGAGCCCGGGCCTATGCCCACCTTGACCGCGTCGGCGCCTGCCTTGACCAAGGCATGGGCGGCCTCGGCGGTGGCGATGTTGCCGCCGATGACTTGCACGTCAGGAAAGTTCTTCTTGACCCAGCGCACTCGATCGAGCACGCCCTGGGAATGACCATGGGCCGTATCCACCACGATGACATCCACGTCCGCCGCAACCAGTGCCGCGACCCGCTCGTCTGTTCCCTGCCCCGTTCCCACCGCGGCCCCGACCCGCAGGCGTCCCAGATCGTCCTTACAGGCCTGCGGATTCTCCTTCGCCTTCTGGATGTCCTTGACGGTGATCAGGCCGCGCAATTGAAATTTGTTGTTGACCACCAGCACCTTTTCAATGCGGTGCTTGTGCAATAACTCCACTACCCGGTCGCGCTCGGTCCCTTCTTTGACGGTGACCAGCCGCTCCTTGGGAGTCATGATGGTGGAAACCGGGGCGTCGAAATGCGTTTCGAAGCGCAGATCGCGATTGGTGACGATGCCGACCAGGTTTTCCTTGTCCACCACCGGCACGCCCGAGATATTATTGGCCCGCATCAACCCCAGTACCTCGCCGATGCTCATCGTGGGTGGCACGGTGATGGGTTCCTTGATGACGCCGCTTTCGAACTTCTTGACCATGCGCACCTGGCGCGCCTGCTCCTCGATGGTCATGTTCTTGTGCACGATGCCCACCCCGCCCTCTTGGGCGATGCTGATGGCTAAGCGGCCCTCGGTGACGGTGTCCATCGCGGCGGACAACAACGGGATATTAAGCCGGATATTTCGTGTAAGCTGAGTCGCTAACTGGACCTGGGCGGGGAGCACCGTGGAGTGGGCCGGGACCAGCATGACATCATCAAAGGTGAGGGCATCTTGAGTGACACGCATCGGACTATTCCGTGTAGGGATGATGCGTACATAGTATAGAGTTTTATCTCGCTGGGGTAAACCAAAGGTATCGTTCCCTGCGCCTGTGATTTATCATTTGCGCATGGATCGCACATCAATTCAGCCCCTCCCTGAGCGGGAGGTCTACACCATTTCGCGCCTCAACCAGGAGGTACGTGAATTGCTGGAGGGGCATTTCCCGCTACTCTGGATTGAGGGAGAGATTTCCAACCTTGCCCGGCCCTCCTCCGGGCACCTCTATTTTGCCCTCAAGGACGCACAAACGCAGGTGCGTTGCGCGATGTTTCGCCCGCGTAACCGCAATCTGGGCTTTATCCCCGACAATGGCATGCAGGTGCTGGTCCGGGCGCGGGTGAGTCTGTATGAGGGCCGGGGCGAGTTTCAGCTTATCGTTGAAGAGATTGAGCTGGCGGGCGATGGCGCACTGCGCCGCGCCTTTGAATTGCTCAAACAGCGCCTGGCCGCTCAAGGCCTGTTCGATGCCGCGCATAAGCGCCCCCTGCCCCGTTTGCCGCGGCGTATCGGAGTCATTACCTCGCCCACCGGGGCGGCGATCCGTGACATCGTAACGACGCTGCGCCGCCGCTTTCCTGCCATCGCGGTCTTGATCTATCCGGTTCCCGTTCAAGGTGTGGGTTCGGCAGAGAAGATTGCGCGGGCGATCCACCTTGCCTCGGAGAGGGCGGACTGTGATGTACTCATTGTGGCGCGCGGCGGCGGTTCGCTGGAAGATCTCTGGGCGTTTAACGAAGAAGCCGTGGCGCGGGCCATGTACGACAGCACCATCCCCATCGTGGCGGGGATCGGACATGAGACCGACATCACCATCGCCGACTTTGTCGCCGATCAGCGCGCCGCCACGCCCACCGCCGCTGCCGAATTGGTCAGCCCGGACGCAACGGAATGGGTACAACAGTTTGTCCGTTACCAACGACGGCTGGCCACACTGATACAGACCGAGATCAAGTATCGCCACCAAGCCTTGTATGGACTGGGGCAGCGGGTGCAACACCCTCGACAACTGCTGTTCAGACAGGCACAGCGTTTGGACGAACTGGAGCAGCGTCTGCATCACGCCCGGCGGGTGTTCTATCGGCATGCCGCTTCGCGTTTGGCGGAGCTTACGGCACACCTGCAACGCTACAGTCCCATGCAGCGTCTCATCCAGGCTCATCTAGCCTGCGATCACCTGGACCACCGTCTGCGCGCCTCGCTCAGCCTCCTTGTGGAACGGCGGCGCGGACAACTGACCTCCGTCACACGCGCCTTGGATGCCGTAAGCCCCCTGGCGACCCTCAGCCGCGGCTATGCCATTATTAAACGCCTGCCTGATGGCCGCTTAGTGCGTACGGTCAGGGATGTCACTGTAGGCGATCACATTGAAGCAAGACTGGCGCAAGGGAGTCTTCTGTGCAGTGTTGATAAAATACATGAAGAATAGATTACTAATTATTGTTTTTGCTTTATTTTTTATAAGGATAAGCCACGCGGATACCCTGCCGCAAACCAGCCCTGTGCCGGGTGGGGTGGCAGTCATACCCCTTGAGGTCAAAAGTCAGACCCCTCCCCTCGTCCGCTACGAACAGAAACGGGTCATGGTGCTGCGTACTGAGGGGCGCTGGCAGGCGGTCGTCGGCATCCCTTTGGGTACACAGCCTGGCATGCATCATCTAGAGGTCGCAGCGGCCAAAAAGATCCGCAGGATTCTCTTTACTGTTAAGGATAAACAGTACGCGACCCAGCGTCTCACCATAACGGACCGGCGCAAGGTGGAACCCACCCCTGAAGATCTGGCGCGCATCGAGCAGGAGAATAAAAAGATCGGCGCTGCGCTGGCCACCTGGAGCGACGCCGGGGTGATCCCGGCCGGCTTCGCGCTACCCGTGGTTGACGGCCGGCCCAGCAACAGCTTCGGCATGCGCCGCATTTTCAATGGCCAGACGCGCAAACCTCATAGCGGGATGGACATCTCCGCCGATAGCGGCACCCCCGTGTTATCCCCGGCGCCGGGAACCGTTATCATGACCGGTGATTACTTTTTTACCGGCAACAGCGTTTTTGTGGACCACGGTCAGGGCCTGATTACACTGTACAGCCATCTCGACCAGATTCAGGTCCAGCCTGGCCAGGCCCTAGAACGTGGCGACCGCATCGGCAAGGTAGGCATGACCGGCCGCGCCACCGGACCGCATCTGCACTGGGGGGTGACCCTGAATCAGGTATCCGTGGATCCTGCCTTATTCTTGCAAGGCTACGGCGAAGTGTCTGGCCACTAGCCCGGTTACACGAACCGTTCTGGCATGTTGTTTGCCTTTATTTATGCAATAATAATCACGTTATTGATAATTAAAGAACAAGAAATTCATGACCGGCAATTATTCATCTTGGTGCAGCCTGAACGTTGTTTTGGCCGTTACGCTTGGTCTGCTATCGGGCTGCGCGACGCTGCAAAGCACCGAGGAAGACCGCGATCCCTTGGAGGGCATCAATCGGGGGATATACACTTTCAATGAAAATGTAGACAAGGCGGTCGTCAAACCTCTTGCCACCGTATACCGCGACGCTGTTCCGGAATTCGTCAGGACGGGCGTGGCGAATTTCTTCGGTAATCTCGCCTATCCCATCGTGATAGTGAATGACATGCTGCAAGGAAAAATCACCCAGGGATTGGATGACACAAGCCGCTTCATGACGAACTCCACTTTCGGCCTGCTGGGCTTCCTGGATGTCGCCACACCCGCGGGTATGCCGGCACATAACGAGGACTTCGGACAGACCTTAGGGGTATGGGGTTTCGGCGAGGGCGTTTATATCGTGCTGCCGTTCCTTGGGCCGAGCAACTTGCGTGACTCGGTGGGGCTGGCGGCCGATTACCAGATGGACATACTGAATTCCCACGGCGACATGAGTCAACGCAACGTCGCCCGAGGAGGCAGAGCTATAGATACGCGCTCGCGTCTGCTCGGCGCGAGTCGGGTCTTTGAAGAAGCCGCAGCGTTCGATCCCTACGGCTTCGCCCGCGAGGCCTATCGTCAGCGGCGCGCGAGTCTGATTAGAGATAACGGCGGCGCGCCAGCGGATGAATTCTTTGAAGAAGAACCTCCAAATACAGTGAGGGGTGAGGAGTGAGGGGTGAGGCGCAGCTTCGTTGCGTGACTACGCTTTTTTCACTCCTCACGCCTAACTCCTCACGCCTCACAGTCTTTTAGCCTCACATCTAGCCTTTCGCGTGCCTCATCAGCCGTTTGCGTTTTGTACGCTGACGTTCCGTAAGAACATTCTTACGTCCTTTATACGGATTCTCGCTTGACTTGAATTCCACCCTCACCGGCGTACCTTCCAACCCAAGCGCATCACGCAAGCTGTTGGTGAGATAGCGCCGGTAGGAATCCGGCACATCTTCCGTTTGATTGCCGTGGATGACCACCAACGGCGGGTTGTGACCCCCTTGGTGCGCATAACGCAGCTTGATGCGCCGTCCACGCACCAGCGGCGGCGGATGAGCAGCCACCACCTTTTCCAAAATACGAGAGAGTTGCGGGGTAGAAAGTTTTTTACTGGCCGAGACATAGGCCCTGTCCACCGAACCGAACAAATTCGCCACGCCTGTGCCGCGCAACGCAGAAATAAAATGGATCTTGGCAAAATCCAAGAACGACAATTTGCGATCCAGTTCCTGCTTCACGCGGCTGCGTTGCTCAAGGTCCAGTCCATCCCATTTATTGACGGCGAGCACCAGCGCCCTCCCCTCTTCCCACACAAAACCCAGCAAACTTGCGTCTTGATCGGTAATGCCTTGTTGGGCATCCAGCACAAGAATCACCACGTGTGCATCCGCAATCGCCTGCAGCGTTTTAATCACGCTGAATTTTTCCACCGCTTCGATGACCTTACCGCGCCGCCGCACGCCTGCGGTATCAATCAGCGTGTAGTGTTTCCCCTTACGCTCAAAGGGAACATAAATGCTGTCGCGCGTGGTGCCCGGCTGATCAAAGGCCAATACGCGCTCTTCGCCCAGCATCTGATTCATCAGTGTGGACTTACCCACATTGGGACGGCCGACGACAGCGACCTTGATCCCCGGCGGCGCTTCTTCTTCGACTTCATCAGGCTGCGGTAGGCCGGGTGTAGCCAGCACCGCATTCATGAGTTCCGTCACGCCTTCGCCGTGCGCAGCGGATATGGCATGAGGATCACCCAAACCCAGGCGGTGGAATTCCGCTCCGGCCAGAGCAGTGTTGAGCCCTTCGGTTTTATTCACCACCAAAAAAATTGGCCGGCCCAAACGGCGCAGTTTCGCAGCCAATGACTCATCTTCCGCAGTCATGCCTGCGCGGCCATCCACCAGAAACAGCGTAGCATCCGCCTCGCGCACCGCAAGCAATGACTGCTGAATAACCAATGCCTCCAGCCCCTCCTTTGTCTCACCCAAACCGCCCGTGTCTATCACCAGACATGAGCGACCGTCGAGTTCTGCGCTGCCGTACTGACGATCGCGGGTGAGACCGGGAAAATCAGCCACTAACGCCTCGCGCGAACGCGTGAGGCGATTAAACAACGTGGACTTACCGACGTTAGGCCGGCCGACTAAAGCGATGACGGGTTTCATGGTATGTTACTTTATCAGTGAGATTTCGAAATTGGGCTGGGATATTGATATACTAAATGCTGCTTCTAAGCAAATGGAGACTGAAGTCATACCGGGAGGTCAATCATGCCTATAGTGCAAGCGCCTATCATTTCACAGTGGTACAAACATCTCGACAAAGGTTACAAGTTTCAGGTGACGGCCGTGGATGAGGATGAAGGAACCGTCGAGTTCCAGCACTTCGACGGTGATTTAGAAGAAATAGATATAGATAGTTGGCATGCTATGGACATCGAACCCATTGAGCCGCCTGAGGACTGGACCGGGCCGATGGACGATATCGAACGCGACGACCTCGGTTATTCTGAAACCGGCATGACGGGGAAAGATTGGGCGGAACCGCTTCGCGAAGGGGGCCTCGACTATAAACCCGAACCGGGTGAAGACTCCGAAGAGGAGGGAGGCGAAGGCCCTGGGCGTTGATGATTTGGCGAAATGCCGGTTAGCTCATGTTTTACTAAGGTGTTCGTCAAGGAGTTTAAGCAGCCGGTCCGGCGGGACGTAACCGGGTAATAAACTACCGTCTTCAAGCACCAGCGTCGGGGTCCCGGTCACTCCAATCTTTTTACCGGTTTCAAATTCCTGCTTGACGGGATTCGGGCAGGTCTTCTCCTCGACGGGCTTGTCTGCCTTGGCATCGGTCATGGCCTGATTACGATCCTTAGCACACCACACCGAGACAGCCTTGTCGTAAGAAGGCGAATCTATCCCGGTGCGCGGAAAGGCCAGATAACGCACCCTGATCCCCAGTTGGTTGTATTGGGCGATCTCGCTGTGCATCTTCCTGCAGAAGCCGCAGTCAATATCCGTAAAAACGGTAATGGTGTGTTTGACCTGTTTTGGCTCAAATATGATCATGTTGCCCGCCGTCACCGTGCTTAACAACTTGAGCCGCGCCTGACCGCGCTTGTCCTCAGTGAGATTTTTTTCCACGCTCAGGTCCACCAGGTCTCCTTGCAGCATGTAACGACCGTCTTTCGAGATGTAAAAGATCATCGTGCCGTAGGTGACTTCAAAATAACCGGGGATGGGAGATAAACCGATGCTGTCCGGTTTTTGGTCGGGCAGTAGCTCGGTGAGCCGCTTGTTGATGTCAACATTGTCTTCGGCAACCGCTAGAATAGGTAAGCTTAACAACGCGGCCAGCACTATGAAACGTAATTTACTCATAAACTTCTCCACGTCATTAATCTCGAAAGTTAATATATTGTAGCGGAAGTCCAACCTTGGCGTTGCGCAACAGGGCGATGACGTCTTGCAGATCATCCCGTTTTTTGCCGGTGACGCGCACCTGTTCTCCCTGAATTGCGGTCTGTACCTTGAGCTTGCTGTCCTTGATTAACCGGCTGACCTTTTTGGCCGTTTCGGCATCAATCCCCTGCCGGAGGGTATTCTTTTGCAGCGCCTTGGACCCGCTTGCCTCGATCTTACCTTCCTCAAGGCATTCCAGATCTATACTGCGTTTGACCAATTTGCCGCGCAAAATATCCATAATCTGTTTTATTTGAAATTCGTTGTCGGCATGCAGGGTGAGCACATTTTTGGCCTGCTCGACCTCGGCGCCAGTGCCTTTAAAATCAAAGCGTGTCGAGATCTCACGGTTGGTCTGATCCACCGCATTGGTGAGTTCATGCATGTTGATTTCAGAGACGATGTCGAAGGATGGCATAGTATCGGATTCTCAGGAAATAAATTTTTGCAGTGCTATTGCTGGTGTGGCGTTCGCGGTTTCTGTCATGAATCTTGAGTGCAGCCATCCCTGGCGAAACCTCAGTTCTTCATCAAAACCCCAGCCAGTACATCCATGTACTGGCGTTCGCGGCTCCTAAGCCCGCCGCTCACCCTCGTGGATGATGATGGGCATGGAGGTCTTTCAGGCGTTCTCGTGCAATATGAGTATAAATTTGTGTGGTGGATAAGTCACTGTGTCCGAGCAGCAGTTGCACCACGCGCAGGTCGGCGCCGTGGTTGAGCAGGTGGGTCGCGAAGGCATGTCGCAGTGTGTGAGGCGAGAGGTGTTTGGTGATTCCCGCTCGTTGTGCATAATGACGGATGCGATACCAGAGGGCCTGGCGCGATAGCGCCTCACCCTGCCGGCCCGGGAAGAGCATCGAACTGGTATACCCGCGCGCGAGTACCGGGCGTGCCGTCTGCATGTAGCGCTCCAGCCACGCCGCAGCCTCTTCACCGAACGGCACCAGGCGCTCCTTATTCCCTTTGCCTGTAATGCGGACTACACCCTGACGCAGGTTGACCTGGCTGAATGTGAGCGAGACCAGTTCCGTGACCCGCAGGCCGCAGGCATACAGTAACTCCAGCATGGCCCGGTCACGCAGGCCTAGAGGATCTTCAATAACCGGTGCCTCCAGCAACGCCTCGACCTCTTCCTCGGTAAGCAATTTCGGTAGTGGGCGGCCCAGCTTGGGCGCGGCGATACGCACACTGGGGTCTTCCGTTATCTTGCCCTCGCGCGTGAGATATTGGTAAAAGCGGCGCAGTGCGGAGAGCAGGCGCGCGGTGGAGCGCGGACTGAAGTCGCTGCGGGTGCGTGCGGCGAGATAGTCCAGCAAATCCGCACGCTGCGCATTGTGCAGATCCATGTTGCGGCCGCTTAACCAGCCCGCCAGAATTTGCAGATCGGTGCGGTAGGCGCTGCGGGTATGTTCACTGAGTCCGCGTTCCAGCCACAGTGCGTCTACCACCGTAGTAATAAGCCGCGCGTCCGGTTCGCTGACGGGCACCTCTAAAAATGCGTCTTTTGTCATTATGCTGCGTTGGAATTCTGCTCGGTCGCTCCCGGCGTCCTGCCTTCCGCGACACTAGTACATCCCTGTACGTCGAAATGCTCATGTACTGGCGTGTACACTCTGCTGGGCAGGAAGCCCGAATGTCGCGGGCGCAGGGATGCGCAGGAGCGACCGCTTTCTCGCAGAATTCCGCCTTGCCTAAAGACAAAATCCACGATTTTTAGAGGCGCCCTGATGCCGCCGCCGTGCGCAACAGCGTCAAGCACGCGACTCATGCTCCAGCAGCCAACGCTTGATGCCGAGTGAGGAACCCCTCATCACCCCTGAATAGCCGCCCAATCCGTGTGCGGCCAGTACGCGATGGCAAGGGACTACAATAGGTATCGGATTAGCACGGCAAGCGTTGCCGATAGCGCGTGCACCGGTGCCGAGTTGTCTGGCGAGTTCACCATACTGAGCGGTGCGACCTGCGGGCAGTTTGCGCAGCGCCCGCCAAACGCGGCGCTGGAAGGCGGTCCCGGAAAGATGCAGCGGGATGGTAAAGCATGTATGCGGGTCGGAGAAATAGGCCTGAAGCTCGGCAACGATACGTCGCGCCAGGGGCGAGGCAGGTTTGAGTTCAGGCCCTTTGGACGGCAGAAAGTCTATGCTGGACAAGGCGTCCTGCCGGCTATGCACCCCCAGCCTCACATTCAGGCTGGGAATATAGATTACAGCGTCATAGTCAGTATGGGGATGGTTGGCCATTGGTTAGTTATAACCATACCCCATGGGCTATAAGCGGGGAAGCTTACAGCTTTTCCTTAATGCGCGCGGCCCTGCCTTGCAGATCGCGCAGATAATAGAGCTTGGCGCGCCGGACCTGTCCGCGCATCTTCACCGAGACGTCCTGGATGCCGGGGCTGTAGCTCTGGAACACGCGCTCCACACCCTCGCCATGCGACATCTTGCGCACGGTAAAGCTCGAGTTCAAGCCGCGGTTGCGTTTGGCGATGACGATACCTTCAAAGGCCTGCAGGCGTTCGCGCGTACCTTCCTTGACCTTGACCTGAACGACGACCGTGTCGCCGGGGCTGAAGTCAGGAAGTTTGCGTGACATCTGTTCGGCATCGAGTTGTGCAATGATCTTATTCATGGTCTATCATCCTGTTCTTCAATAAATTCGTTCAACAGTTTCTGCTGTTCCGGGTCCAACTGCAAATACTTTAACAAATCGGGCCGTCTTAACCAGGTTCGGCCCAGGGCCTGTTTTCGACGCCAGCGCAGAATGGCCTGGTGATCGCCGCTTAACAGCACCTCCGGCACCTTTAAGCCTGAGATATCCTCGGGCCGGGTATAGTGCGGATACTCCAGCAGTCCTTCCGCAAAGGAATCGTCCTGCGCCGACCCTTCATGACCCAACACGCCCGGCAGGCGGCGCGTCAGTGCATCTATAATAACCATCGCGGCCAACTCGCCGCCGCTCAACACGTAATCGCCGATGGACCACTCTTCATCCACCTGTGTGACAATAACGCGCTCATCTATGCCTTCGTAACGACCGGCCACCAACACCAGTCCAGGCAGAGTAGCGAGTTCATTCACGCCCGATTGATCGAGCCGCCTGCCTTGCGGCGAGAGATAGATGACCCGGCCGCCCTCGCCCGCCGCCCCTCGCGCCGCGACGATGGCCGCAGACAGAGGCTCCACCCGCATCACCATGCCCGGCCCGCCGCCGTAAGGACGATCATCCACAGTGCGGTGACGGTCTTCGGTGTAATCCCGAGGGTTCCAGCAGCTTAGCCGCACGACGCCTCGTTGCACCGCCCGGCCGGTGACGCCGTAATCGGTCAGGGCCTTAAGCATGTCGGGGAACAGCGTGACGACCGCTATTTCCACACTAAAACTCCGGGTCCCAATCTACCCGCAAAATTCTGGCTACGGGGTCCGTCTCGCGTATCACGCTGCCCATGATGTAAGGGATCAGCCGCTCGCGCTCGCCTTTAACAACCACTACATCGTTGGACCCGGTTTCCAGGAGATGGTCCACCGTACCCAGCTCTACGCCCGTCACGGTAATCACCTTCCAGCCTATGAGATCCGCCCAATAATATTCGCCGGGTTCGAGACGCGGCAAGCTGGAGCGTTCGACCGAAATCTCGGCACCGACCCAGCGGCTCACCTGTTCGCGTGAGGTGCAACCCTCGATCTGGGCGACGATGTTTTTGCCGTGGACACGGCCGTCCAACACACGTCGCACTTCCGAAGGCCCCTGCCCCACTTGTATAAACCACGGGGCATAGTCCAAAATATTTTTCTTGGGCTGGGTGTATGAGTATACCTTCAACCAACCGTGTATACCGTAGGACCCGATGATGCGCCCCACCGGCACCATGGGGGAGTCCGGCTTCGTTCTCAGGCGCTGTGTTGCTTGATGAGGTCAGCCACCCGTTCGGAGGTCTTCGCGCCCTTGGATAGCCAATAATCCACCCGTTCCTTCTGCACCAAAAAACCCACTTCTTGCCCTGCGGCAATCGGGTTATAAAAACCTACCCGCTCGATATAACGGCCGTCACGCTTGTTACGGCTGTCGGTGACGACAATGTTGTAAAAGGGACGTTTCTTGGCGCCGCCGCGGGATAAACGAATTGTTACCATACCAAATCCTCTTGCTCATCGTGTTGAGGCGGTTCAAAACCACGAACTGCCTCCAGTTAGCTGGGTATTTTAATCAAATTCTAGCCGATAAGGAAGGCTATAGACGTGATTTGTGCCTGTTTTAGAAAGGAATACGGCCTTTTAAGCCGCGCAGCAGCTTGGCCATACCGCCTTTGGAGACTTGTTTCATCATCCGTTGCATCTGTTCAAATTGTTTTAGCATGCGGTTTACGTCTTGTATCTGGGTACCGGAGCCTGCGGCGATGCGGCGCTTGCGGGAACCCTTGATGAGATCCGGCTTGTGCCGCTCCTGGGGCGTCATCGAATTGATCATCGCCTCCAGGCGTTGGGTTTCGCGGTCATTGATCTGGCTCTTCACCGCCTCCGGGACATTGGACATGCCGGGCAGCTTGTCCATCAGACCCGCCATGCCACCCATTTTGCGCATCTGGCGCAGTTGATCGCGAAAATCCTCCAGATCGAATCCCTTGCCTTTCTTGAGCTTGGTGGCGAATTTCTCGATGTGCTGATGATCGACCGTGTGCTGAGCCTCTTCGATGAGGCTTAGTACATCGCCCATCCCCATGATGCGCGAGGCGATGCGGTCGGGGTAAAAGGGCTCCAGGGCCGTGGTCTTCTCACCCGTACCCAGAAATTTGATGGGTCTGCCGGTGATGTGCCGGATCGAAAGCGCTGCTCCGCCGCGCGCGTCGCCATCGGTCTTGGTGAGAATCACGCCGGTCAAGGGCAAAGCGGCGTGGAAGGCGGCGGCGGGGTTGGCGGCGTCCTGGCCGGTCATGCTATCCACCACGAACAAGGTCTCCACCGGCTGCAGTGCGGCGTGCAGACGGCGGATTTCATCCATCATATCGGCGTCTATGTGCAAACGTCCCGCGGTGTCCACCAGCACTACGTCCAGCAATTGTTTACGCGCGTGTTCCAACGCCGCTTGCGCTATCGCCACTGGATCTTGAGAAACATCGCTGGAAAAGAAATGGACGCCGACATCCTCGGCCAGGACTCGAAGCTGCTCGATGGCGGCCGGACGATAGACATCGGCGCTCACCACCAACACCGACTTTTTCTTACGCTCCTTGAGCCAGCGCGCCAGTTTGGCGACGGTGGTCGTCTTGCCGGACCCTTGCAGACCGGCCATAAGAATCACTGCCGGGGGAGGGACATTGAGATCCAGTTCTTCGCTCGACTCGCCCATCACCTTGATAAGCTCATCATGCACGATCTTGATGAGCGCCTGACCAGGCGTCAGGCTCTGCATGACCTCCTGACCCACGGCGCGCTCGCGCACATGCTCCACAAACTCACGCACCACGGGCAGGGCGACATCCGCCTCCAGCAAGGCCATGCGCACCTCACGCAGACTGTCCTTGATGTTGTCTTCGGTGAGCCGCCCTTGGCCGCGCAGGTTTTTCAGGGTGCGGGCAAGGCGCTCGGTCAGGGTGTCAAACATGATTAATTGCTAACGGACTCTTCGGAAAAACGCATTATAACCTTGAGGCCGGGATTATTATCGGTAAGTTCCAGTTCTGCGTGATGCAACTGCGCGACGGCACGCACCAGGCTCAAGCCCAACCCGCTTCCGGAAGTGCTACGGCTTGTGTCCAGGCGTACGAAGCGCTCCAGTGCTTGTTGCCGCAACGCCTCCGGGATGCCCGGGCCGTTATCGGCCACGCTGATTTCAAGCTTGTTTTTATAGCGTGCGGCTGTGATCTCGATAAGTCCGCCCGGCGGCGTGTATTTGATGGCGTTGTCGAGCAGATTGGAAAGCGCCTGCGCAAGCAACTGGCGGCTGCCGTAAAGGCTGAGGCCTTCTTGAACACGGGTGCTGAGTGTGTGGTCGTGATCCTCGACGAGAGGTTGATAAAGCTCGGCGATGTCGCGCACGATGGCGCTCAGATCCACCTTCTCCCAATCGTTGCGACGTCCACCTGCCTCGGCATGGGCAATACCGAGCAGGGCGTTAAATGTGTCAAGCAGCCCGTCCACCTCGGCCAGCGACTGCTCCATCACGCTGCGATATTCCTCGATGGGGCGTTCGCTGAGTTGCGCAAGTTCCAGCCGGCTGCGCAGACGGTTAAGCGGGCTGCGCAAGTCATGGGCGATGCTGTCGGTGACCAGGCGTGTTGCATCCATGAGCTGTTCGATCTTATCAAGCATCCGGTTGAGATTCTGCGCCAACTGGTCGAACTCGTCGTCGCTGCCCGTCAGAGGTATGCGCCGGGCGAGATGCCCGGCCATGATTGCCCGGCTGGTGCGGTTGATGCCGTCTATGCGATGTAGCACATTGCGGCTCATCACCAAGCCACCCAGCAAACCCAGGGTAAGCGTGATGCCGAGTGCCCATAGCAGTGTGAGCAACGTGTAGCGGCGCAACTCTTCTCGCTCGTGCAGCTCACGCCCCACCACAAGGTAGTAACCGCCAGGTAAGGCAGTCGTCAAGATCCGCGCCCGATGGGCTTCCTCTTCTTCATCATGGTGATTGGCGTTGGCGGACAGTGCGATGCGTGACCAGCCGGTGCCCGGGGGCGACACGCCTGTCCAGATCTTTATGTTGCCGGCCAGTTGCGTTTGACCCGAGCTCGCTAAAAGATAAACACGCTCCGTTTCATCTCCGGCCGCGCTGCGGCGATCTATGATGCGGCGCAGCTCATCAAGCCCACCCTGACGATACACATCGCGCAAGGCATCGGCCTCCGCCACAATTCCCATATCCGTCTGCTGGTCCATATAGCTGGTGGTGGTCCAATAAATAAAACCCAGCAGTACGGCATTGGAGATTCCGAACAGGCCGACATACAAGAGGGTCAGGCGGAACGCTGTAGTGCGTAATAGATTAGGCAGGCGCACGCAGGCAATATCCCGCCCCGCGCACGGTCTGCAGCAGGGGCGTAGTAAAACTTTTGTCTATCTTCTGGCGTAAGCGGCTGATGTGGACATCGATGACATTGGTCTGCGGATCGAAATGATAATCCCAGACCTTTTCAAGCAACATGGTGCGTGTCACCACCTGGTTGCTGTGGCGCATCAGGTATTCCAGCAAACGGAATTCTCTCGGTTGTAAATCTATGCGCTGCCCATTGCGCGTCACGGTACGGGCGAGGAGATCCATCTCCAGGTCTGCTACACGCAAGCGGCTGTCAGCGCGGGTCTCGCTGCCACGGCGCAGTAACGCCTCAATGCGCGCCACCAACTCGGAAAAGGCATAGGGTTTGGTGAGATAATCATCGCCCCCCGCTTGCAGACCCTTCACTCTGTCATCCACCTCACCAAGCGCGCTTAGTATCAGCACCGGCGTATGTTTGTCGTTGTCACGTAAGGACTGAATCAGCGAGAGTCCATCAAGGCCGGGCAGCATGCGATCAATCACCAGCACATCGTAACTTTCGGTCATGGCGAGGTGCAGTCCTTCCTTGCCGTCGGCGGCAAGGTCTACGACATAACCCTGCTCCTTCAGTCCCTTGGCAAGATAGTCCGCTGCCTGCCGGTCATCCTCAACAATCAATATACGCATGCTATTAATGATAGGGCATAGAACATTTCGATGGGATTACAAATTGTTAATGTTGTGGTAAGGGTTGGGTAATAAGATATTTGGCATTCTACTCTCCAGCGCTGAATGGTTCAGCGTTTACAACACTTGGAGGTAGGTATGAAGTTGAATAACTTGATATTGAGCGCCGCGATTGCTACCGCACTGGGTATGATATCTGCACCTGTGGTATTTGCAAGTGATCATGGCAAAGGTAAGGAGACGGAAAAGGCCGAATCCAGCCACGCTGCCAATCACAGTGAGGAGCACGACACCGACAAACACCGTGAGAGCAACAGCAAAGACGACAAAGGCAAACTGAAGTCCGAAAGGCACGATCAAGACTCTAAGGAGAGTGACTCCGAAGACAGCGATGAATCCGAAACGGAATCAGAAAACTCTGTTTTAGATTCCCTGTAATTCCATCAGCAGTATGTTTGGAATATACCGGGCAGTGCAAATTGCCCGGTATATATAACAGGAGATTTTTATGATCAGCCAGCACAAGCCGATGCCCCAACAGTGGGACTGGGTCACCCGTTTTCTGCATTTCGGGTTGGCCATCACGGTAACTCTGCAACTGCTCAACAGCTTGGTTATTGAAAAACCCGAGCCTGGACATCCTTTATCTGGATTTGAGGCGCTTATGCTTGACATACACGAGTGGCTCGGCATGGCCGCTTTCGCCATCGTACTGCTGCATTGGGCATGGAGCCTATGGGGGTTGGGAGGGTATGGCGCACGCCATCTGCTCCCTTGGAACAGGGAGGGGCGCACCGAAGTGGCCACAGGTCTGCGTGAGATCTTCAAGGGTAGACTGCCATCCGGTGGTCCCAAGGACAAACTCGCTGGCCTTATTCATGGACTGGGTTTATTAGCGGTGCTCGGCATCGCCGCAACGGGCGCCGTGCTGTTCTTTTTTATGCCTGAAGACGGCAAGCTTACTATGATCACCGGCGCAGCGAGCGAGCTGCACGAATTCATTTCCATCTTTGTGTGGACCTATTGGGGTGGCCATGTGGGGATGGCGCTGCTACATCACTTCATCGCCCGCGACGAGATACTGCCGCGCATGTTTTCTCCAAGCAAGAAGTAATAGTCATGTAGGAGGTTTATGAATCTCCGCGCCCCGCAGAGTCGAACTCGATATGAAAACGGTGAAGAAAGCGATGAATGATGGGCGCAAAAAGAATCGCCGCAATCATGATAAGCGCAAGGCCGCTGTATAGCGCATAAACACCAGCGAACACCTTGCCCGCAAAGATCTGCATGGGAGCAAATGGGCCCATGCCGGACAATATCATCGCCGCATTAGCAAAGGCATCCACCCAAGGCATGCCCTCGAAATGATGATAACCGAGTACCCCCGCCAGTAGTGATATGGAAACGAGCAGCAGGCCTGAGGCCGTGCTGAGGATAAGCCGGCGGACGAACGCCGGCCAGGGCAAGAGCGGGTGGGTGTGGTGTTCAAACATAGCTAACCTCGGCTAACCACTCAAATGAACAGATGCTATGCCGCGTGGTTTGCTATAGTTTCGTTAATACCCGATCTGCCGCAGACAGCGTGGCGGCGATTTCATTGTCGCCGTGAGCGGCTGAGACGAAACCGGCTTCGAAGGCGGAAGGTGCGAGATAGACACCCTCTCCCAGCATGCCGTGGAAAAACTTTTTGAAACGCTCAACGTCACAGGCCATGACTTGCGCGAAATTGTGAACAGTAGTTTCTGCCGTGAAAAATAATCCGAACATCCCGCCTACTTGATTCGAGGTTAAAGGAACACCCGCTTTTTTTGCACGTTCTTCGATGCCGTCGGTTAAGCGCTTTGTTGTTGCGCCGAGCTTGGAGAAGAAATCGGGTTGAGAGATCAGATCGAGTGTGGCAAGGCCAGCCGCGAGCGCCACCGGATTCCCCGACAGTGTGCCAGCCTGATAGACGGGCCCCAGCGGGGCGATATGCTGCATGATGTCCTTGCGGCCGCCAAAGGCGGCGACCGGCAGTCCGCCACCGATGACCTTGCCGAGTGTGGTGAGATCCGGCCTGATGTTATAGAGTTGCTGCGCGCCGCCCAGGGCAACGCGGAAGCCGGTCATGACTTCATCAAAAATCAGTACGCTGCCGTATTCATTACACAAACTACGCAGGCCCTCTAGGAATCCCGGCAGCGGCGGCACGCAATTCATATTGCCCGCCACCGGCTCGACGATGACGCAGGCGATGTCTTTGCCGTAACGATCAAAGGCTGCGAGCGCCGGCTCAATTTCATTATAAGTGAGCGTGATCGTATGCTCAGCGAGCGCCGCAGGAACACCGGCGGAACTCGGCACACCGAGCGTGAGTGCGCCGGAGCCTGCTTTGATCAGCAGTGAGTCGGAGTGCCCGTGATAGCATCCTTCGAACTTAACGATCTTATCGCGACCGG